>Ga0207416_1001408_pt1 | contig 32172 bp, 32 predicted proteins | sample PaiPotPPM11metaG_FD_184107 | JGI IMG/M metagenome (GOLD analysis project Ga0207416, IMG submission 184107) | Iron sulfur acid spring bacterial and archeal communities from Banff, Canada, to study Microbial Dark Matter (Phase II) - Paint Pots PPM... ...
ACGATTTCTGGGCGCTCTACGCCGACGCCGAGGCCGAAGTCGATCGCCTCCAGGCGGACCCGCGGAGCGTCCTCCAGCACGTCGGCAGCCCCAGCACCCTCGCTCCGCAACTCGCCTCCGCAGCCTAGGGGAGATGGCTCAGCGTGGAAGCATTTAGCCGGACAAGGCTACCACGAAGACGAAGTTGGCGTGCTGCCGATCCTCCTGGGGGATGTCTGGGTCATTGCCCCCGGCTGCTGGCACGCCTTCACGCTGGGCCCGCAGCGGTTGCTGGTCTTCAATTTGCTGCTCACGACGGAGTTTGTGCGGTCCTTCCCCGTCGCCTTGCATGCCCTGACGGCACTGTCGCAACAGCGGCTGTTTGAGGGCGTCAGGTCGCCTATGCCCTATCACCCGGAGTCGCCGGGTCACGCGCAGCTCCCGTCAATGGAGCTCGAGAGCGTTCGCACCCTGCTGACGCAGCTCTCGCGGGAACTGCAGTCGCCCCAGCTCCCCGGCCATGTCGCGCTCTGTTATGGATTGGTGTTTCAGATTCTGGGCCGGTTGGAACGCAGCAGCGCCAGCAGTTCTGGAGCTGCCATACCTGCGGACGCGCGGCGTGATCCAGGGCTCGTCCAGGCCTTGCGGTACATCGAATCACGCTATGCCGAACCGATTACCCTGGACGATCTGGCTCGCCACAGCGGGTACGCCAGCGCCACCTTGAGCCGCAAGTTTCGCCAGGGCGTCGGCATGCCGCCGATCGAATACCTGATTCGGCTGCGCCTCCGCCATGCCTGCGTGCTGCTGGAGCGGACCGACCTACCCGTGACCGCCGTCGCCGGGCGCGTCGGCTTCGCCGACGGTCACTATTTCTCGGCGCGCTTCCGGCAGGAGTTACGCCTGACGCCCACCCAGTTTCGTGCCCTGGCAACGGGTCAACATTGTGCCCTAACGTGAGAGGATACCGACCTTCTTTGCTGGGCCAGGGCCGTACACTCCCTACAACTCGCGGTACGCGCGTGGACAGCTTGGAATTGGGGGCGATATGGCAGTAGCAACGGAACCGGCAATCGACGAGCAGATTGCCTTCTACCAGCGCAACGGTTTCACAACGTTTGATGGTGTGCTGACGCTGGACGAGGTGGCGGAGTTCCGGGCGGCCCTGGCCCGAGCGACGGAGCGACCAGGCGTCGGCTATACCTACCGGAAAGGCGGCCAGTTCACCCAGCACGTCAACGTCTGGACGATGGACGATACGGTGCGCCGCTACGTCTTCAATCCGAAACTGGCGGAGATTGCGCGCCGGCTGAGCCAGACACGGGCGGTCGGGCTCTGGCACGACCAGGAAATCATCAAGATGCCCGGTGATCGGCCCTCCGCCTGGCACCAGGATCTGGTCGTGTGGCCGATGGTGGAAGCGGGTCCGCTTACCTGCTGGACTGCGCTCGTCGACGTCTCCATCGAGATGGGCTGCATGAGCTTTATCCCCGATTCGCAGCACTGGGGGCGCTTCGCGGCGACGACACGCGACCTCCAGGAGAATCTGGACGGTCTGCGGCAGGTGGTTCCCGAGGACAAGCGCGACCGCTTGCAGCCCGCGACCATTGAGCTCAAGGCTGGGAGTTGCACCTTCCACAACGCCCTCACGCTGCACTATGCCGGCCCGAACATGACCGATCAGCCCCGTGAAGGCTTCATCATCAACTACATGCCCGATCCCACCACCTATAGCGGTCGGCCGCACGTCACCACCGACCCGCTGAAGTTGACGCCAGGTCAGCCGATCGTCGGCGATCTGTTCCCGATCTTGGCCCAAGCCCAGACCGTCTATTAGACAGTCTGCCGGACGTACGCTTGAGTTTAGGCGCGGGGCAGGGGGCAGGCTGGCGCTGGCGGCCTGGGCGGCGGGCGGAAGGAGCGGCACGGTGGGTGGTCTGCGGCTCGGCCTCATCGGCCTGGGCACTATGGGCCAGCGTGTCCATCTGCCCAATTTCCTGCGCGCGCCGGATTGCCAGGTCGTGGCGGTCGCTGACGTGCGGGCCAACCTGGCTGTCGATGTGGCCCGCCGCTTCGGCATCCCCAAAGCGACTCTGACAGCCGAGGAACTGATCGCGGACCCGGAACTGGACGCCCTGGCCATGCTCCTGCCGCCCCAGCTCAATCCGCCGCTCGGTATTCCAGCGCTCCGCTCCGGGAAGCACCTGTTTGTGGAAAAGCCCCTGGCGGTCGACGCAGCGCCGGCGCGCGCCCTGGCGGCGGCAGCGGCGGAGGCCGGCCGAGCGCTCAGCTGCGGTTACATGAAGCGCTACGACCCCGGCGTGGTCGCCGCCAAGGCGCTCCTGGAGCAACTGCACACGAGCGGCGAGTTAGGAGCCATCGCCGCCGCCGAGTACGAATTCTTCGAGGGAGACTGGACGCGCAACTTCTCCCCGCTGACGGTCGCCAGTGCGCAGCCGAGCCGGCCAATGGCCCAGATCGAAGGGGGCGGCGTGCCGACCTTTGTGCGGCCGGAGCATACCCACCTGTACTTCGCCCTGGCGACCAACAAGTGCCACCAGGTGAACCTCATGCGCTGGCTGCTGGGCGATCCTGCCGCGCTGGCGTTCAGCCGGCTGAGGCCGCCGGCGGGACAGCGCGGCGCGACTCGACTGCTGGCCATCTTCGACTATGGCTCTTATGATTGCACGCTGCGTACTGCGCAGACCTTCACCGAGCACCACTGGGAGGAGTTGACCATCCACTTTGAGCATGGCTGGCTCCGGTTGCAGTTACCGCCGCCGCTGGCGGAGAATTTGCCGGCCCGGCTGCAGGTCTATCGCAAGGGGACCGGACGCCAGGAGATAGCCCCCACCTGGGAATGGGCCTTCCGCCGGGAGGCGGCGCATTTCGTCCAGTGCGCGCTCGGTCGGGCCCCCAACCTTTCGCCGGGTGACGATAGCGTCAAGGACCTGGAAATTCTGGAAGTGCTCTACCACCGCCAGTACCTCGGCGAGCCGGAGGCACGCTGGTCGTTCTGAACTGGGAAGAAAGGCTAAGGCGATGACATCGCCAATCTATTGGTCGCCGCACGGCGGCGTCGCTGTCCGGGACTGGTCGGTCGAACAACTCGTCGCGGCGGTCGCGGCGGCCGGCTATGCCGGCATCGAAGCCCAGGTCGCGGAAAAGTGGTTGCGCTGGCAGGACGCGGCGGCAGTCGCCCGGCTGCGAGTGCTGCTGGACCGATACCATCTGGAATGCCCGGCGGTCTGCTGGCGGGGCAACCAGGGCGACCGGCTGTTCACCGACCCCCAGTGCTATGCGACCGCCAAACAGTATCTCAGCGACTGTGTCGACCTCGCGGCCGCGCTGGGAGCGCGGGCAGTCCTCGTCTGGCCACACATTGCGGAGGGGGTGGGACGGCCGGAGGCATTCGCAGCGGCGGTGCGGGTGTTCAATGACATTGCCGATCACTGCCGGGCGCGGGACGTCGTGCTAGCCGTGGAGTTCGAAAGCATGGGTAACCCGCTGTGTGGGACGCCGGCGGAGACGTTGGAGCTCATTGCCCACACCGGCAATTTCGTCACGGCCTGCTGTGATACGATCCACCTCTACAATCGGCGGCTCGACCCGTACGCCAGTGTCTTGCCGCTACGTGGGCATGTCGGGCTGGTCCATCTCTCCGACAGCGATCGCCTGGTACCGGGGGACGGCGAATTCGACTTTCCTCCCTTCATGCGAGCAATCCGGGAGATTGGTTATGCCGGTCCCATCTTCGTCCAGATCGATCCGCGCACGGCGGAGGACCTGGCGCGCGCCTACCAGCGAGCTGTCGAGATCACCGCGCCGCTGGGCTGAGCGATCACCAATACTTGAATCGTGAATACTGATGGGAGCATGCCATGCAGGCCGCATTCAGCCTGGGGTCGGGCAAGTTTGACGTCCATGAGACGGCGCGGCCGGACCTGCTGCCGGGCGAGGCGCTGGTGCGGGTCGTGGCGGCGGGCATCTGCGGCAGCGACAAGTGGGACCTGGCCCGGCCGGACCTACCCAGGCGGGTCGCCGGGCACGAGTTCGCCGGCGTGGTCGAGGCGGTCGCCGACGGGAAGACCGACCTGCTGCCCGGCGCGGCGGTCGCCATTGAGCCCACCGTCGGCTGTGGCGACTGCGCCGCCTGCCGCGGCGGCAACTATACAGCCTGCCGCCGTGCCGTCAGCATCGGCTATGGCCGGCCGGGCGGTTTCGCCGAATACGTGGCGGTGCCGTTCGGCAACCTCTTTCCGAAGCCCGCCGAGTTAAGCTTCGTCGAGGCGTCGCTCGCTGAGCCCACCGCGGTGGCGCTCCACGCGGTGGGGCTGGCCGAGGTGGCGGAGCGGTCCTGCCTCGTGTTCGGCGCCGGGGCGATCGGTTTGCTGGTGGCTCAGGCCCTCCAGGTGCGCGGGGCCGGCGCGGTCTGGGTAGTCGATGTCGACGCCGATCACCTCCGCGTGGCCGAGCAACTTGGCGGGATTGCGACCATCAACAGCACGGCGGACCCGGCTCTCCAGGTCCTCCAGAGCGTGCCGGTGGACGTGTGCTTCGAAGCCGTTGGCCATATTGACAGCGTGCTGCAGGCAGCCGTCAAGGTGGTGCGCCCCTTTGGTACCCTGGTGCTCCTCGGCTTCCAGCACCCTGGAGGGCTTCCGACGAACCCGGTCGTCTTCAAGTCACTGACCGTTCGGGGCTCCAACGGACGTACCGTCGCGGAGTTTCAGCAAGGTCTGCGCCTGCTGGCGAGCGGCCACATTCGGGTCGGGCCGCTCATCTCGGCGCGGTATCCCCTCGGGGCCATGGAGGCTGCTTTCGCTGAGGCCCGTGGCGCCCTCAAGGTCGTTATCGAGCCACAGACGATCCAATGATCGACCGTTGGAGACAAGAGTGGCTAAGAAGCTAGCGATCGGCAGTTGGGCCTACACCTTCGGTCCCTATGCGGCGCACCCGGTACCCCTTCATGACGTGATCCGGCAGGTGGGAGCACTGGGCTTTGATGGCATCGAGTTGAACGGCTTCGCCCCGCACGCCCATCCCGAGCTCTATCCGACGAAAGCCAGCCGGCGCCGGCTCGTCGCTTTCCTGGCCTCCCACGGGCTGGTCGCGTGCGGCTACGCGCCAGACTTTGGCGCGGTCCCGCCCGCGCTCACTTCCGCCCAGGAGTATGAGCGGCTCTTTGCGCGCTACCTGGAGTTCTGCGTCGACTGCGGCATTCCGAAATTGCGGGTGGATACGGTGAGTGAGCCAGGCAGCGTCGACCTGGCTGGGGAAGAGGAGGTGATGGACCGGGTGGCCCCGATTTGGCGTCGGTGCGCCCGGCTCGCGCAGGATGCCGGCGTTCTGCTCGTCTGGGAGTTTGAGCCGGGCTTCGTCTTCAACAAGCCCAGCCAGGTGCTTGGTCTTGAGAGCCGGATCGACCACCCGAACTTTAAGATCCTCTTCGATAGTTGCCATGCGCACCTCTGCTCGACGCAGGCGTCTCGCCAGGCCGGGCGCGTCGAGCGGCTTGCCGGTGGCGAAGTCGAGTTTGCCGCCCTGCTCCAAGGGAAGATCGGCCACGTCCACCTCATCGACTCGGACAACACCCTGCACGACGGCACGACCAGCACGCACGTGCCCTTCGGCCTGGGCATCCTGGACTTTCCGGCCATCGTGCGCGCGGTTCTGGCGGCGGGCTACCATGATGCCTGGTGGGGGATCGACCTCTGCTTCTGGCCGGACGCCTGGGACGCCACCGCGTCCGCCCGGTCCTTCGTATCGACTCTGCTCGGTTCGGTGTAGCGGGGGGATCGAAACCATGCGTGCCCAGGTCTTCGACGAGCCGCAACGCATGGAGCTGCGCGAGGTTTCCCGACCGGAGTTGGGCGATGACGAGCTCCTGGTTCGTGTCCGGGCTTGTGGCATCTGCGGATCGGATGTCGCCTACTACTGGGGGCACAGCCCGCTGGAAACGCCAACGGGAAAAGGACCGCTCATCCTGGGCCACGAACTGACCGGCGAGGTGGTCGAGGTGGGGAGCACAGCGATCAGGCTGGGGCTTTTTGTCGCGGGGGATCGGGTAGTCCTCAATCCTGTCCAGGCTTGCCTCGCCTGCGTCGCCTGCCAGCGCGGTCGGCCCAACCTCTGCCGGCAGAAGCGCGTGCTGGGAGTCTCCGTGGATGGCGGCTTTGCCGAGTACACGCGCGTCCGCTACACCAACGCCTTGCTGCTCCCGCCCAACGTTTCCTTCGAGCAGGGCGCGATGACCGAGCCGCTGGCCTGCGCGATGTACGCCGTGCAGAACCTGGAGGTACAGCCGGGCGACGTTTGTGTGGTGATCGGCCCCGGTCCGATAGGCCTCATGATGATCCAGTTGATTCGTGCCCGTGGGGCCGGGAGCGTGATCCTGGTCGGCACCCGTGACGACCGTCTGGAGCGAGGGCGGGCACTGGGCGCCGACGTGGTCATCAACGTCCGGGAGCCGGGTTCGCCCCACTACACGCTGGACTTGTGCGCGCGGATTGCTGATCTCACCGACGGGCAACTTTCCGACCGGGTCATCACGCCCACGGCCTCCCCAGAGAGCATGCACGCCGCGCTGGAGATTTCGGGGCTGGGTTCACGTATCGTCTATTTCGGGCTGCCTGGGCCGCACGACCGGCTCGCGGTGCCGGCACTGGACACAATGGTTGCCGACAAGACGCTCCGCTTCTCATGGCTAGCGCCGTTCACCTGGCCATCCGCGCTCCAGGCGCTCGCAACGGGTCTCGTCAACGTGCAACCGCTGATCACGCACCGGGCCGACCTGGATAACCTCGTCGATTCCCTCCATGCGGTACGTGACCGCAAGGACGGCGTGCTCAAGGCTGTGGTGACGCCTTAGCAACGCCGTTTCCGGCATGGCAGCCGTAGCGTCCTACTTTGTGTCATAGCTCGCTTGGTGGCCGCAACGACCCTCTGGACACCGAAGTTACCTCCGAGTTTCACCGTCCGGCAGCTACTCTGGGACCGACCAGTGAGAAAAAGTGGGGTATCGCAAGCCGGAAGGAGGTTGGCCTGGCCCCGCCACTGCTGGTATCCTGGCATGGGCAACGGCCTTGTGGTGGTGTTGTGACTGCATCGGTGAGGTAGTTACCATTTTGCCGACGATGGCGCCAATCGCCGCCCCCGCTCCGTTGGGCTCTGTGCGCGTTGCCCAGCGCAGGCCGCAAGGCGGCAAGATCACGCTCGTTCGGGCCGGCAGTCCGGCCGCGCAAGCCGGCGTGGCGCCTGGTGACTTCCTGTACGCCATCAACGGGCACAAGCTGCATGACGTGATCGACTTCCGGTTCTACGTAGCGGAGTCGATGCTCACCTTGACGGTGGAGCGATCGGGCCGGCGCTTCGACGTGATAGCTCGACCGGACGGAGAGGACGACTTCGGCCTCGAATTTGCGAGCCCGCTCTTTACCTCCATCCGTCGCTGCGCCAACGACTGCGACTTCTGCTTCGTCGACATGAACCCGGCCGGCCTGCGCAGCTCGATCTACATTAGGGACGACGACTATCGCCTCTCCTTTCTGTTTGGCGACTTCATTACGTTGACGAACCTGAACGAGCAGGACTGGTCCCGCATCGCCGAGCAGCGCCTGTCGCCGCTGTACGTGTCAGTACACGCCACCGATACCACGATCCGGCGACGTCTGCTCGTTAGCCGGCGGGCCAACCCTATTCATCAGGATCTCGACCGCCTCGCGTCTATCGGCGTGCAGGTCCACTGCCAGGTGGTGCTCTGCCCCGGCCTGAACGACGGCGATGTGCTGGAGCGCACGGTGGCAGAGCTGATGGAGCGCTATCCGCAGGTTCAGACCGTGGCGATCGTTCCGGTGGGACTGACCAAATTCTCCGCCAAATGTGACGCGGCCGGGATGCGGCGGCTGTCCAAAGATGAACTGCAGACCCTGGTTGCCGCCGGCGACCGTTGGCGCCGGCAGTACACGCGCCGCCTCGGCCACAATCCGGTCTATCTCTCGGACGAGGTGTATCTTCAGGCTGGCGTGCCGCTGCCCGCCGCCCGGAACTATGCCGGTTATCCGCAATACGAGAATGGAATCGGAATGGTGACGAGTTGGCAGGACGACCTTGCCAGATGGACCCGTCGCTGGGATCGACACTGCAATGCCAGGCCCGTAGGGCGTCCGATTGCTCGCGCCACGATCGTCACCGGTCAGCTCTTCGGCCCGTCGATGCAAGGTACGGCGAACCAGATTGAAGAGCGGACGGGCATTGACCTCCGCGTGGTCCCGCTGGTCAACGAGTTCCTGGGTGAGCAAGTGACCGTCGCCGGTCTCATCGCTGGACGCGATCTGATACACCAGCTCTCCGGGCGACCTGTCGGCGAGCTGGTGCTGGCGCCGCGGCGGGCATTGGACCAGGGAGGAAATGTGTTCGTCGATGGCGTGACGATCGCCGAGGCCGCCAGGGAGCTCGGCGCACCGGTGGCAGCGGGCGGGGAATTTGTCGATCTGCTCCGAGCGCTTGGCTTACAGCCGTGAGCCGCCCTATCGTCGCGATCGTAGGCCGGCCCAACGTCGGCAAGTCCTCTCTGTTCAATCGCCTGCTGGGTCGACGGCTGGCGATCACCGAGGACATACCGGGCACCACTCGTGACCGGCTGTACGCCGACCTGGAGTGGCGGGATCGCGCCTTCACGCTCGTGGATACGGGCGGACTCGACCTGGACTCGGAGGCCGGAATCCCGGCCGCAGTGCGGGCGCAAGCACAACTGGCCATCAATGAGGCCGACGTCGTGCTGTTCGTGGTCGACACTCGGTCCGGTATCAGCCCCGTTGACGCGGAGGTTGCCAACGTCCTGCGCAAGACGGCGAAGCCGCTGCTCGTCGTGGCGAACAAGGCCGAGAATGTCAGCCGCGAGATGGCGGCCATGGAGTTCTTCGAGCTCGGCTTTGACGACGTGCTCCCGGTCTCCGCCTACCACGGTATTGGCGGCGACGACTTGCTCGACTGGATCGTGGCGCATCTTCCCGAAGCCACCGCCGACCTCGCTGCTAGCTCCGGCGAGGAGATTCGCGTGGCCATTGTGGGCCGGCCCAACGTGGGCAAGTCGTCCATGCTCAACAAGCTGCTCGGGGAAGAGCGGGTGTTGGTGAGCGAGACGCCGGGGACGACTCGCGACGCCACGGACACCGTGCTCGAGCGCGACGGCCGCCGGTATCGCCTAATCGATACGGCGGGCATCCGGCGGCGCGGCAGAATCGTCCACGGGGCCGCCGAGCAATATAGCGTCATTCGCGCCCTTCGCGCGCTGGCGCAGTGCGATGTCGCGGTGCTTTTGGTCGATGCCGTCGAAGGAATGACGGACGGTGACTTGCACATCGCCGGCTATGCCCAGCAAGAGGCGAAGGGCCTCGTCGTGGTGGTCAACAAGTGGGACCTGGTTGAACGACAGTCAGGTACCGCTGAGGCCTACGCTCGCGCCATCCACGCCAGGTTAGACTTCATGCCCTACGTCCCGGTGCTCTTCGCATCCGCGCTCACCGGCTTCCGCGTTGGCCGGGTATTGGACGAAGCGGCGCGCGTCTGGAACGAACGGCACCGGCGCGTCGGCACCGCCGACCTCAATGCCTTCGTCGAGTCGGCGACGCTGCGGCATCCCGCCACCCACCGTGGCAAGGTGATGCGAGTGCTCTACGCCACGCAGGCGGAGGTCAATCCACCGACGTTTGTGTTCTTCGTCAACGACGCGGAACTGGCTCATTTTGGCTACCGCCGCTTCCTCGAGAATGAGCTGCGTCACGCCTTTGGCTTTGCCGGCACGCCGCTGAAGCTGGTGTTCCGAGGGCGGCAAGAGGATGCGGTGGGCAGCACACACGCCCGGCGACTGAGGGGCTGAACAGACGAGCTCCGTGTACGGGGATGGGCCGTGGTCACCGCGGGCGCAGGCGCAAAAGGACCGGCTCGACCGGCACGACGGGCGGTTGGAAGCGCATATCGTCCCCTTCATCTAGGGGCGCGCCATCGGCGACCTGGAGTTCGGCGAAGCCGAATCCATGGTGCTGGACCGTTAGAACCGCCGGCTCGCATCGGCGCCGAGCAGGACCACAACGGACGGGGCGTCGGCGGCGCCTCGGCTGGCGGACATCAACGGCGCGTTCAACAATCGAGCGATGCCGCCCGCCACGTCCCGAGCGGATACGTCGTAAAAGGTCACCGTGGTGCGCGCCACGCCGGCTCGCGGAGCATTGACGGGGGCTGCCAGGCGGTACCCGTTGCCTTCCAAGAAACGAGTGGCGCGCTGTCCCAGGCCTGAGACGGACGTGCCATTTTCGACGACCACGACCACGGCCGTGGTCGCCTCCGCGCGCTGCACCGGCGTGGCGGTGACCATTGGTCGCTCAGTTGCCGTCGGCCGAGCGGCGAGATCCGATCGGACCGCCGGCGCCGAAAATTGGAGAGGCGCCCCAACAGGACTTGCGCTGCGCACGATACCGGACGCGGCCCGAACCCCCGGCGCCGGCCGCGGCGTCGTCTGGAACATGCTGGCCACCGCCTGATCGATCGCCGGCCAGTTTGGAATGACGATGTCCTGGGATCCGTCAGGCGATGTACCGTTCTGCGAGTAGGTAGGAGGCTGGAGGACCACCTGCTGGATATCGCTGCGCTTGAGGTCGCGGGCAAAGCCGGCATACTGTAGCAGGTCGCCCAGGGACACGTCGGTCCGGACGCTGTCCTGCATGTCCGCCGCGAGCTGCGGTAAGTGGGCGACCAGGGTTGGTCCCGTCAGTCGCTGCTTGAGCGTCAGGAGCAGCTCCTGTTGGCGGCTGGACCGGCCGAAGTCGCCGATGAGATCGCCGTGGCGGGAACGTACGAAGTGCAACGCCTCATCGCCGGTCAGATGCTGTGGTCCGGCCGGGAGGTAGAGCCGCATGTAAGCATAAGGATCGCTCGGGTTCAGATCATCCGGATACGCGTCGTCCAGCACAGGATGGCTGACGTCCATCGTGATGCCGCCGATCGTGTCGATCATCTTGATGAAGCCCTGCAGCCCGACCCAGGCGTAATAGTGGATGGGGATACCAAGGTTTTGTTCCACGGTAGCCCGCGCCAGGGCGACGCCGCCAGCCTCGTAGGCCGTCTGAATCTTGCCGTAGCCGTAATTGGGGATGAGCACCCAGAGGTCGCGTGGGATGGACAGCATGCCCACCATGTGTGAGACGGGGTCAACCGTCACCACGATCATGCTTTGCGTGAGATACTGGCCCGGCGCGAACTTGAGGTCGGTGTCGCTGCCGAGCAGCAGGAAGTTGACGCGTTGCTTGCGCGAAAGGCTGGGCAGCGTGACGGAGCTATCGGGCGACGGCGTCGCGGCGGCAACGCCGGCGATCACGGCGGCGGATGCCGGCTGGGCCGGGGCCCCCGCGGTTGGCGCCGCGTTGGGCCGCGCCGTGGCGGCAGTCTGGACTGGCGTAGGACCGGCAATGCGCGGGACCACCTGCCCGGTCATAGCCACGAGCGGCTTGACCGTGGCGTAGGCGAAGATGCCGATCGAGGACGCCAGTATCAGTAGCAGCAGCAGGACGATCGGCAGAATGGCGTGCCGGCGTGATGGTTCTGGTGGTTTCACGACGCTCCCAGCGCTATGGTCTCACCGGCGGGCGCGAGTCCCTGTCTGCCGGCCTGGCAATCGCTCCAAAAGTTGTCGCATGTCCGCGGACAGAATTCCATGGCATCGGACAAGCAGTATAGGGGTACCGCTGTCACAGAGGGGACGGCCTTCCTATAGCACTTGGCGCCGCCTAGTCGCGCAACGCGCGGTCCGCCAGCCAGACCAGCCCACGAGCGCCGCGGACGGTAAGGTAGATCGTGGCGATGATGGAAAGCGGAACGAAGATGCGTTCTGCCGGATGCTGCAACAGGCTCGCGGCGATGAGGATGCCAACGATGGGCGCGCAGATACTCCACACCACGACCAGTCCCCACACGAATAAATACGTCATGCCGCGCGCCGGCGACGACATCCACTCGGGCACCGGCAGCGCTCCTTATCCGGCTTTGCCGCGGACGCCCCATCGGCGGCGCCGCCTCTGGCCGTCTCTGCGACTGACTCATTGACGGCACATGGTACGGTACCTGGATGATGCTGCAGTTACCAACCAGACGCGTAGTCAACCGCTGCGTGGTCTGCGCCGCGCCTGGCGACTTTCCCTACGATGCCCGCTTCGACGGCCCAGCCTGCGATGGCTGCCACGCCCTCTTGACTATCAAGGACGACATCTTCCGACGTCAACATCCCGAGTTTGACGCGGAGATCCGGGCGATCTGGCGCGACCTCCACGACCCCGCGAAGGTGCGCGACGTCGGCCGTCGCTATGCCGAGATGGGTTACTTTGACGAGGAGCCGGAGGAGGCAGTGCCGGTCGGTCCTGACGACCGAGTGCGCCGGGAGGTGGTGGAGTTGGTGGAGGATGAGGACTGAATGGCGCATCTATGAAGTCCGGGGACTCTTGGCGGCGCCGGGGGCCAAGGCCAGCGATCGTCACCGGACCTCCTGTGAATTATCCAGTCAGCCTCGCGTCCCCACCAGCGACAGCACGTCGGCCACCAATGCGGCGATCGCCATGATCCCCACGCCGACGCCCACCGCCGCGCCTACGGGACCCTGCGGCTTGCCGTCGACCAGCGGAGTTGGGCGGAAAAGCAGTCCGCAGATGGCTCCGGCAATGAAGCCGCCAGCGTGGGCATAGAGATTGATGCCGGCGACGGCCAGGCTGAGGACCACGTTGATGCCGACGACCACGACGGCGTTCTTCAGGAGGGGATCGCGCACGCCGGCCGGCACTTGCCGCCGGTACCTGACGAGTAGGGCGATAGTGACGCCGAGGAGGCCAAAGATGGCGCCGGAAGCGCCGGCCGAGATGCCGTTGACGAACGGGAGGCTGAGCAGGTCGCCGGCGATTGCCGCGATCAGGTAGATGCCGAGAAAGCGCATCTTCCCGTATAGCCGTTCGACAATGGGTCCATACAAGTACAGGGCCCAGCCGTTGAAGAAGATGTGCGCCCAACCGATGTGCAAGAAGGCGGCGGACACGACGCGCCACCACTGCCCCTGACGGACGAGGTCTGGGACGAGCGCGCCAAAACGAAGCAAGACAGGGCTGCGCGTGGATCCGCCGCTCAGCTCCATGGCGAGGAAAAAGAGCACGACGAGGACGAGCAGCGCGGTGGTCGCCGGCGTGGCCCGCGCCTGCAACAAGCGGCCAAAGGCGTCGCGGCGGCCGCGCGTCTCGCTGAGCGCCCCTCTCGCCATCTCGGTCGCGGCCGGACTCGTCGCATCGCGCCACGACTGAACGAGCTCTCCGGCGAGCCGTGCGCGCCAGCGTCCGGGCGGGCTTAGCGGCAATCGGACCTGGCCGTTCGCCAAGGTGACGGACGCGCAATCCAGTGGCCATTGCCCAAAGCTGCTGCCGCGCACGCTGCGTTGAAGCGAGGCCGCGCGCACAACGTCGCTGCTGGAGACGGCGGCCGCGAAGACCCAGATCAAGAGCGCCGACACCTGGCGCCCGCTGCCGCCCGCCCTGGCGTCGGCGTTGCCTTGCTCACCGACGCGGCGAACGAACTCCGCCAGGGCGTCGGCTCGGGCGGCAAAGTCGACCGGCGTCAGACCGTCCGCCGGGCAGATGGCGATGATATGAAAGTTCACCGCCATCCCGCTTCGATAGCCGCGGGACAGGACGATGGGGAGCCTCCCCGCCAGCGGTTCCGCGCGCAATGCCTCTAGCTCGAGCGGCTGGTAGTGGTCTTCACCAGTCAGCCGGAGCAATGCGGCGCGTACAAAATTGTCGAACGTTCCTGCCGTGGGAACCGCGCTCACCGTACTGCCTCCGGCCATCTCAAGTGCTCTGCCGGCCCAGGCGGTCGCTGGTCCAAGGCCGCTTCCAGGCTTTGGCACGACGCTACCAGGCGGCGCAGACCGGAGGCCGCCGCCTGCCGATCGAGCGCGCCGCGTTCCACCTCGCCCTCCACGTCCATGTAGCGAGCCACTGGCGCTAGATATTGCTCGAAGAGCGCGTGAAGCGTCGAGACATAGTCAACCTCCGGCACTTGGAGGCGCGGTCGGGCGTAGCCGGCGAAGAGTAGGTTCAGCGTGGCGTTCCAGAGCGCGCGGCGGCTACCCGACGCGGCGTCGTGATCTTGTAAGGCGACACCTGCAGTCGCGATGGCCAGATTGAGCTGATGCCAATCGATGCGTGCGCGACTGAGCGGCTCGACGCCTGAGACGGTCAGGTAATCGCCGACCGATTGCGAGCCCCGCCCTAAGCCGTGGCCGGGGCAGCGCGTGTGCGCCAGGGTCGTCCAGTCGAACGCTTCACCGTTTGCTCTCAGTAGAATCTTTACTTGGAGCGGGAAAGCGCGACACATCAGCGGCCTGCCATCGTACGCGCCGCATTGGAGCGGAAGGAAACGGCCGTCGCTGCCCGCGTGTTCGTGCAGCGCGGCGCGAGTGCTGCGCTGGCGCTGGCTAAGCTCGTTGAGCCTGTCTGCCGACGCTCCCGCGAGAGGTGGCAACTGACCCCCAGCGATCCCGTTGGCAAGAAATGGGCACGCGGTCAGGCCGGTGTGTACCGATACGAACTCGACGGCCACCTGGGGGATACCCGTGACCGGATCGGGACGCGCCCCTAGCCACCCAGCTTTGCTAAGATCGGCAGCGTCGATGCCGACCGCCAGGACCAGCCTGCGCAGCTCCAACGGACTGAGCACCAGTCGCTCGTTGGTGCAGCAAAAAGCGCCGCAGCCCTGGCAAGCGAAGTTGAAAGGCTCGTCGAATGACCTGGGCTGCGGGGGGACGAGCTCTACCTGGCCGCGGCCGACCTGTGCCACTCCGTAGTACTCAGTCTAGGGGCCGGTGGCCCGGTCCCTGACCTGTCAAGGTACGGCGAACCGCCCAGAATTTGTTGGCCGCGGCGGCCAGCCCCGTGTCCATCACCTGCTGGGTCATTGGGCCGTATTCGCCAAGACCGTGCCATCCACCGATGTGGAGCGCTACCAGCAGCGGACGCGGCGCCGCGAGCAAAGTAGGAAGCCGCGTCTCGCAAGCTCGAAAGCTCGTCAAGGTAGCGGAGCCCGCATAGCCCGCCGCGCTTGCAATGCCGGCGTAATCGGCGGTGGTCGATCCCGGTACCGGGGAGCCGCCCACCGTGGTATAGGCGCCATCCTGAAACACAAAGTGGACGAGGTTGGCCGGGCTGGTTTGGGCAATGCTCAGCACGCTGCCAAGATTCATGGCCAGGCTGCCGTCGCCATCGAGAATCCAGACTGGCTGCTCCGGCCTTGCCAGGGCGACGCCCAGGCCGACTGACGAGGCCTTTCCCATGCAGTTGGAGATCGGCAGATCCAGTTCGGGACAAGATGATACCCTAGGCCAGAGCCGGCTCGTGGTCATCGTCGTCACTACAATGGCGTCACCGCGACGCTCAGCCAGCCAGCGAAGGATGTCCGCACCCGGAATCACGTCGGCGCCCAATCTATTCCGCAGTCAAGTTCGATTGTACCGCTCTCTTTCTTACTCCGGTGGCACGGTCTGCTCGCGTCGCGGTGCCCTCAGTCGAGCCTTCAGCCGCGCCCGTTGCTCGCGGTAGGTCGTCTCTTCCAGGTCGCCTCGCCCAAACGTGTCGTCGAGCGCCGCGATCTGATCGAGCAGCGACTCCCGAGACGGGACGGCCGTGCCGGCAACGCGTCGCCGGCGCATCGCGTAGCCGGCCGGGATCAGCGCGGACAGACCGGCGGCGATGAGGGCCGCGTACGGCGGCAGACCAGATTTGGGCAGGGCGGCCTCGACGGCTTGAAGCACGGTCCGGCCGGGAAGGCCGGTGATCAGGATCGCCGTGCTCGAATTGCCGGCGAGCGGACCGCCGCCCAGCACGCGGAACGTCTGGCCCTGAATGCCCAGCGAATCTTCCGAGGTAAAGCCACGCACCGTCACGGCCGGACCGGTCTCCGAAGTGAGCACGTGTACGACAGTGGCCGGGTAGACCAATTTCCAGGCCAAAGAAAAGCTGTGTGCTTGATATGGCACGGTGTAGGAGAAAGAGATCGTGTGCTGACCGGGCAGGACAGGGGCGGTGCTAGCGATCCCCTTGTCGACCTGGATGATCTGCGACGCATCGAGGCCGTCGCCGACGGTCACTGCCGTTGCATTGACGGGTAGGGCGAACCTCACCAAATTGGTCGGCATGCCTTGCGCAGGCGCCGAGGGTACAAACGTGCGGTTGGCCGGATTCTCCAAGGTCAGCAGCTCCAGGAACTGCAATTGCTGCTGCGCGGCGTCGACGCGCCCGAGCACCAGGCTGGCGCTGGACAGCCGCAAGCCGGGGTCAGCACTCGTGGTGTCATACACGGACACGTTGTCCTCGGTTGACAGTTTCGGATTGGTGGCAAGCGCAACCGCCGTTCCGGGGTACTCGACCCCTTGATACTGGGCCACCGGCAGGAATTGCAGTGCGCTGTCCATCGCCAGCCCGTCGAAGCGGAAGCGTCCCACAGCATCCGATTGCGTCTGAGCGTCTCGTTGCGCTAACCCGTTACGGAAGGTATGCAAGGTAACGGGAATACCGGCGACGGGCGTTCCAGATGTGGTGCCGTTAGAAACGACGCCTGACATGCCGCCGGTGGCGTCGCCCGCCGCGAGCGAGGTTCCGGTGGTCAGTGATATCAAGGCAAAGGTGACGAATAAGACCATGAGCACCCGTTGGAGTCGCTGGGGGGGCGGGCCCGCCCCCCCAGCCCCTCTCCCGCTCGGCGGGCGAGGGGAGGCTCGCGCTGGCGACGCCGTTGGGTATGGGAAAGATCGGATGGACACGGTAGCCAGGGCGTATAGCCATACGCCCCTACCGGTGTCGGCCGACCCTGGTAGGGGCGTATGGCTATACGCCCTGATACGGCCGCGGGAGCGATGCCCCCCAATGGACAATAGCGTCGGCACGGAAGCGTCTCCCCTCGCCCGCCGAGCGGGAGAGGGACCGGGGGTGCGGGCCCGCCACCAGTCGGCTCGGCCAGGAACGTCAACGATGCGTCCCACCCAACTCTCTCAGCGCCCGGCGGCCTCAACCGGCGCCGGCGGTTGTGCCCCGGCCTCCGATTGGTCGCTGCGCGCTCTAAGGCGGAGGCGTAACTCCTCTACTTCGGCGCCGAGGGTCTTCAGCATGCCGCTCATCCAGAACAAGTAGGCGAACAAGCCGAGCCAGATGATTACGTACGCGGCGATCAGGTAGCCTAGGTTGTCCACTACGCGAATCCTTCCTCGTCGTCCAGTTGCTGGCGCAGAGCGCGAGCATGATCTCGCAATGTCTCAAGGCGAAAGCGTTGCAGAAAGATCGCCAGGCCAAATACGGTAAAGGCGATCAGCGAAAGGAACAGCGTGGCCAGCATGGAGCCGCTGAGGTGGCCCGACTCGAGCACGGTCGATTGCGGGTGCAGCGTGCGCCACCAGGTGACGGAGAACTGGACGATCGGCACGTCCACGAACCCGATAATGCCCAGAACCGCGGCGTAGCGCGGCGCCTGTCCGCCCTCTTGTGCATAGGCCCGCAGTAACAGGTAGGCCAGATAGATGAACCACAATACCAGCGTGGTGGTGAGGCGGGCGTCCCATGTCCACCAGACGCCCCAGACCGGCCGCCCCCAGATCGAGCCGGAGATCAGCACCAGTGTGGTGAACAGGAGGCCAACCTCGGCGCTGACGCGGGCCACGCGGTCCCAGGTGTCACTCCGCTTCCACAGGTAGAGGGCGCTGGCGGCGAAGACGACAAAGAAGGCCACGTACATGAGCCACGCCAGCGGCACGTGGACGTAGAAGATACGGAAGACGTTGCCTTCAACTCGTTCCGGCGGCGTCAGTGCCAGCGCCGCCACCAGTGTGGCGAGCACCAGCAACGCGGCAGCCCCGTTCAGAATAAGGAGCCAGCCGTTTCTACTGGTGGCATCCGAAGCCCGGCGACGAGCCGGAGCGGCGAGAACAGCCATGCGCGTCCCCTTTCTGTGCTGACTACTCTTCGCAGACGTGTTCGAACAGGACCATGCTCAGTATGAAGAACAGCAAGGTATAGCCCGCCGAGAGGCGCATCCAGGGCAGAGGTGGCAACAGAGACGGCCCAGAGAGAGCGGCTACCGTCTCCTCTACCGACGCGATGACGATGGGCACGGATACGGGCAGGACGAGCACCGGCAGGAGCACGTCGCGCGCGCGACTGTTGGCGGCGATGGCGGCAAACAGCGTGCCGACGACCGCGAAGCCGACCGTTCCCAGCAGCACCGCCAGCAGCAAACGGGGACGCCACACAGGGATATTGAACAGCAATGCGGCAGCCGGCAGGGCGGCCGCCTCCATTATGAACATGAGCAGCAGGTGGCTGAGCAGGCGGGAAAGGTAGATCGCCGAACGATCCACCGGGGCGAGCAGCATGCCGTCGAGCGTGCCCCGCTCCCGCTCGCCAGAGAAGCCGCGGCCGAAACCCAGCATGGCGGAGAAGAAGATGGCCGACCAGAGGATGCCGCTCAGCACCTCCGGCGACGTATCGGATCGCAAGTCGAAGGCGAAGCTGAAGATCAGCAGCACCAGGAACGCAAAGACAATCATCGCCACTGGCGTCTCACGGGAGCGCAGCTCGGTCAGCGCTTCGCGGCGGAGCAAGGCGAGTGTTTGGCGCGGGAAGCGGCTCCATCCGGAGGCGGGGGCAGCGCGGACCACGATCGAAGACGCCTGCTCAGTTGCCACCGGGCCCGGCTCCATACAAGGCGGCGAGCCGCCCCGAATCCAGCGATCGGATGTCGCCGTCGAAGACCAGCCTGCCGGCGACGATGACGACGACGCGTCGGGCCAGCTCCGCGGCGTGTCCGATCTGGTGGGTGGTAAAGACGATGGCTGGCGGGGCGCCGCGCTCTCCGGCTCGGGCAAGCGTGTGGGGCAAGAGGTCGAGCGCTCGGGCGTCGAGTCCGGCATCCGGCTCGTCCAGCAAGAGCAGCTCCGGCTCATGGAGGAGCGCCCGCCCGAGCGAAAGGCGCTGCTGCATCCCGCGAGAGAAGCTGCGCACCAGTGCGTTCGCCTTCGCTGCAAGCCCGACCTCCGCCAGCGCGGCCTGAACACGCGGCTCGGGGTCGTCCAGGTCGTAGAGCCCGGCGTAGTAGCGAAGGTTTTCTCTCGACGTCAGCTCTGGATAGAGCATCGTATGGTGCGCAACGACGCCGATCCGGCGGCGAATTGCCATGCTACTCGCCGCCGGATCGAGCCCGAACAAGCGGACCTGGCCGCTGGTGGGCCGCAACAGGGTGGCGAGGATGCGCAGCAGTGTCGTCTTGCCGGCTCCGTTCGGCCCCAAAAGCGCCACGTGCTCACCGACCTGGACCTGCAACGAAATGCCGCGCAGCACGGCGCCGGCCTGAAAGCGATGGCTCACCTGCTCGGACGCGACGACAGGAGCAGCAGTTGGTGGCTCCGCGGTCATATCAGTGCGCCCAACTAGCGCCGCTGTCGCGGCTCTGGTAAAGCTGCCCGCTGTCGTCCATCGCGATTAGGTGCGAAGGGCTGGTCGGATCAGCGGTGATGGCAACAAGATGCACGGCGAGCGGGAGCGCCTGCCAGCTCTGCCCGGCATCGCCGGTGCGGTACAGGCCGCGATCGGTGGCCGCGAAGAGCAGCCCGCGGAAGGCAGCGCCCGAAGGACCTGCTGCGCTACTGTCCCCTGTAGCAGCATAGGCAAGTCCGTATACGGCCCCGGACGGCAGTAAGCCATTGACGAAGCCGTTGGCGGCGGTCCAGGTGTGGCCGTTGTCGGAGCTGACTTCAACACCCTGAGCAGTGCCGGCAAAGATGAGTAGCGGTGGGCCGGGGACCTCGCTGACGGCCGTGGCGCCCGGCGGCAGCGCGGGTGCGTTTGGGAGCGCCGTCCAGGCAGCGCCACCGTCGCGGGAAACCGCCATATGGCCGATCCCGTTGAGCGTGGCGACGCCTTGCCCGTCGGGAGCGGGTAGGAGCGCCGCCACGTGCCCCGGCAACGAAGGCGAGGTCACCGTGTTCCACGTCCCGCCCACGCTGCCTCGAATCAGGCCCTGGTCGCCGGCCGCCAGCAGTGCGCCGCCTGCTCCGGGAACGAACGCGAGCGCGCGCGGCATGGCGAGGGGGACATGCCCCACCACTAGCGGATGTGCCGTCTCGCGGTGGATCGTGGAGAAGAGGAGCAGGATGGCGATCACGACTGCCAGCGCACCGGCGCCGGTGGTGAGCAGCCAGCGCCGGGCGGAACGGCCGGTACCGGAAACGCTCGCCCTTCGATTTCGGGCGCCAGGCCGATTGCCGTTGGGACGAGAAACAGCCGGTGCAGCCGTGGCGCCCATGCGCCGGCCGGCGACCTCCTGCTCGATGGCCTGGTCGCGGGCGGCCTCGCGTTCGTCTACGAGCTTGAGCAGCGCCATCGCGTGTCGGGCGTAGCGATCGCGCAGGGAGAAGTACTCTGCATCAGACAGCTTGCCGATTTCGTGCTCATATTCGAGCTCGCGCAGCGCGGCGACAGATGCATCCTGCCGCTCGCGCAGTTGGTCGACCGAGGTGTCGTCGTCCTCCACCGGGCCGGCGCGCCGCGTTAGCGGTACGAGGACGTAGCCGATGGAGACGGCGGCCAGGAGCAGCGTACACAGCAACGCTAGCATGGCGACTGTCCGATCTCCGTGGCAACATCAGGCGGCCGAGCTGGCCGAGGGGCCTCATCCATTGGAACCGCGGACATTGAGCTGTTGGGGGCCGATGAGCCGTCCGATCGAGGCAAAGGCCCTGATTCGAGGTCCGCTGGGTCGGAGCTTTCGGCCAGACGCACGGCCAGTTCCTTGGCGTAATGGCGCTCGTCATCAGGTGACAGCCTGGGGACCGAATCCTCACTGCTGCCCCGCCTGGTCAAGCGAAACGCCGCGACGCAGGCCACTGCCGCGCCGGCGAGCGCCAGGATCACGGGAACCCACCATACCAAGAGCGTAAAGCCGTGGGCCGGTGGGACGAGCAGTATGCTCGGTCCGTAGCGCGCCACGAAGTAACGTTGGATCTGATCGTCCGTCTCGCCCGCGGCGACTTGGTCTCGAATGACGCCGCGCATCTGCTGCGCAAGGGTCGAGGGCGAATCGGCGATCGACAACCCCTGGCAGATTGGGCAGGCTAGTCGCTCGCCAATGGCGTGGGCGCGCGACTCTGGTGAGGGCGCCGGTGCGGCGCTTGAGAACAGGAGGTGCGCCAGCGCGACGACCAGGAGCACGGCGGTGATGGTTGCCGCCACCACCGTAGGCCTTGGCAGCGTGACCCCATACCCAGCGGTTGATACGGGCGCCCGTGGCGACACGTCGCCGTTAGGCTTCACTGTGGATGGCCTTGCCGGATTGAACCGCGCGCCACGCCGGGCGCGCGCGCTTTGGCGGCCAAAAGAGGATGACCCCACCGATCAGGAAAAGAAATCCTCCTGCCCAGATGAGCGAGACCAGCGGGTTGACAAACACGCGGAAGGTGGCCGTTCCGTCGTCAGCCAGGCCGGTCATGAGGACATACACGTCGTCCAGCCAGGGTCGCGAGGTCAGTATCGCGACGCCCGTTACCGGCTGGTTTTCCCAGTGCACGTAGACCCGACGATCCGGAAACAGTGCCCCGATCTGGCGATTGCCCGCGCCAACGACGAGTCCGGCCATGACGCCCTGGTAGCCGGCGCCCTGGTAGGGTTGGACCCCGGCAAAGGTCAGCGTATAGCGGCCGACCTGCGTCGGTTGACCGGCGGTCAGCGACACCTCGCTCGTGGTCTGAAAGGTTGACCCGACGATGCCGAGCCCGATGAGGACGATGGCGAGGTGGACGAGGTAGCCGCCATAGCGGCGCCGATCGCGCACGACCAAGGTGGCGATCGCTTGCAGCAAGCGCTCGCCGCCGCGCTGCCGGGCGCGGACGCCGCGGCTGTATTCGACGCCAATGGCGACCGCGGTGAGCGCGCAGGCGGCAAAAGCCAGCGCCGCCAGCCCTTGCCGCATGCCCAGGAGGATGAGGCCGGACCAGACGACCAGGGCGGTGAGCACCGGAGCCGTGAGCAGGCGGCGCAGGCTCGACAGCGAGGTTCGCCGCCATGCCAACAAGGGACCGATGCCCATGAGCAACACCAGCGCAAGGAGCAGCGGGGCGTTCACCTGCTGGTAGAAGCTGGGGCCAACCCCCATCTTCACCCCGCGCACCACCTCCGACACCATCGGGAAGATCGTGCCCCACAGCGTCGCCACGACCACCGCGACCAGCAGGAGGTTGTTGAAGAGGAAAGCGCTCTCTCGTGAGGCGAGCGCGTCGAACTGGCCGGTCGCCCGCAGCACGGGCAGCCGGTAGGCCACCAGGGCGACCAGGCCGAGCATCGACACGGACAAGAAGCCGAAGAACAACGGGCCGACCGACGACGTGGCGAAGGCGTGAACGGAGGTGATCACGCCGCTGCCCACGACGAACATGCCAAAAATTGCAAGGCAGAAGGCCGACGCCACCAGCGTGACGTTCCAGACGCGCAGCATGCCGCGGCGTTCCTGCACCATCAGGGAGTGCAGCAGCGCCGTCGCCACGAGCCAGGGGAGGAGCGCAACGTTCTCTACCGGATCCCAGCCCCAGTATCCTCCCCAGCCGAGCACGTGGTAGGCCCACCAGGCTCCGGCCAGGAGGCCACAGCCCTGGATGGTCCAGGCTACCAGCGTCCAGCGGCGCAGCGCGCGCAGCCAGGATATTCCCATCTGCCCGGTCACGAGGCCCGACACGGCTATAGCCAGCGGCATCGCGAAGGCCATATAGCCGGTGAGGAGCAGCGGCGGGTGAAAGCTCATGGCCTCATCTTGCAGCAGCGGGTTCAATCCCTGGCCATCGGCCGGCGGCGAGGGCAAGCGGGTGAACGGATCGGCGCTGACGAGCAGGACCAGCAGGAAGAAAAACTCGATCACGCAGAGCGACGCCATTGCTACGGGTAGAAGCTCGCGATCGCGACGGCGGTGGACCAGCACCACGGCCGCACAGAAAAGGGTGAGCACCCAAGTCCGCAGCAGCAGCGAACCAGCTTGACCGCCCCAGAAGGCGCTCAGCACGGCGCGTGTCGACATCGTCCGGCTGGATACCTCGGCGACAAAGGCCACGCCGAATTGGTGCGTGAGGAGCAGTCCAAACAGCACCAGCGCGGCGTAGGTTACTAACGCGGCGACCGCCAGGGCGGCATGCTCGGCGCTGCGCCGCAGCTCCGGCAGCAGCCGAAAATAGCCGACGATGGCAGCGGCTGATCCGTACGCGGCAAGGGCGATGGCGAGGCCAAGCGCGACCGAGGCGCTATCAGCAAAGGTCATCGCGACTGCTGCTTACCGTTGGCAGGAAGCGAGCCGGCCTGCGCGGTGGCCTGCGCGTCGGCCGCCGCGAAGCTCGCGTCGTGTTTGACGATGATCTGCGACGCTTGGAAGACTCCGTCTGGCCGCAACATCCCTTCCACTACCGCATCCTGATAGTGTCCGTCCTTGGCGTAGCCGAACATATCCGGAACGACCCCCTTATACACCACCTGCAGCGAACCGGTGTTGTCGGTCAAGGAGAAGCGGAGGGTCTGCGTGGATGCATCCGACAGGATCGAGCCATCGCCCGCTCGGCCACCGACGCGGACCGGTGTGTTGTAGGACGCGGCGCCCTTGGCCTTCAGCTCGCCCACCGTGAGATAGTACACGGTGCTCGTACCCATCGCCGTGGTGATCAGGTAGACAAAAACGAGCAGCGCAGCAATGCCGGCGACGACCAATTTCAGAGAAGGCAGCCGGCGCGCCGCCGGTATTCCGGGAGGAGCCGCCAGATCAGAGACTACCGCTGGGTGCTGGACGTCCACGCGTCGCCACCTTTCGCCGTGCGCATTCGGTACACGATACGGGCCAGGATACGCGTCCGTCGCCGCGGCCGGGACCGTGCGCTAGCATGACAATAGCCGGTCAACCTTGTCCGTATCCAATCTCCCTGTCTCACGACACCGCACCATAGCTGGTGTCGAACAGCACCTGCAACAGAATGGCGAGCAGGTAGACCAGCAAGCCGAGTGCCATGATGAGGTAGGGTACCGTTAGCCAACGAGCGCGCGCGGCGCCCGGTGAGCTGCGCCGGCGGCCGAGTCCGGTGCTCAGCCCAACCATGACCAGGGCCAGTGCAATCTTGGCCGCTAGCACGACGACGTAGGCCCGCTGCAGGTGCGGCTGGGATAGCCGGTCCACGGTCAGTACCCCGCCGGTCAGCAGCACAATCGCCACGCTGGCTTGCGTGACCTCCCGAAAGTGCCTCGCCAGGCCGGCCAGGATGGCCGGCCGCTGGGCAGCCTGCGGCAGACCGGCGACGGCCGGACTGACCACTAAGACGTAGAAGAGCATGCCGCCAACCCAAGCCGCCGAGGCAATGGCGTGGAACCAGCGAATGAGCACGAGAAGCGCTACGAGTGCCACGCCCCACCAGTGGCCTTCTGCCTATGCACATGCCGTGTCGTCTACTGCGCCACCGAGGCGACCAGGGAGTCCAACGACGCCTGATCTAACGGTCCTATATAGTGATGGACGACCTGTCCTCCCGGGCTGATGAAGAACGTCTCGGGCACCCCGGTGAGTCCGTAGTTGATGGCGATGTGTCCCGACGGATCTGGACCATTCGGGTAGGTGGCGCCGAACCCTTGCAGAAATGCCTGGGCGTCTTTGTCCGTATCCCAAACATCCACGCCGACGAACTCTGCCTGGCTGCGATGCGCAAGCCAGCCTCGTTGCAGCACCGGGACCTCCTGACGGCAGGGAGGACACCAGGAGGCCCAGAAGTTCATGACCACTGGCTTGCCGCGGAAGGATGCCAACTGCCACGATGCACCCGAGAACAGCTTGAAGGACACTGGCGGCGCTGGATAGGGCTTGAGCTCGAGCAGTTGCCCGCTGCCAAACACTTTGGCCGGCCCGCTGCTGCCGGCCGTGACGGAGCCGCTGGCCAGGCCGTTCTGGCGGGCCAGGGCGTACCCGGCGACGCCGAGAAAAGCCAGCACCGCGGCCAGCACCAATCCGAGTGTCACGAGCCGCAAGGCTGAGCCGTGCGACGTAAGCGCCGGTTCGGTATCGCTTATCACCGGTTGCGCCGCTACCCTTCGTTGCACTCACTCCATCATACATCGTGTCGCCGCGGCTTCGCTCATCTCTACGGTCGATTCTTCCAGCTTGGAGGGCAGCAGATGTGACCTCGCCGGACATTCGCTCGCCAGGCATAGTCGCGCAGCTCTGCCGGGCATTTGGCCCATCGCATTTGATTCTCACGCGGCCTCGGCTACCATTCCGGGTAGCCGAGGAGGACACGGCGCAATAATTAGCGACCAGGCCGCCCGTGGTTGCACGGCAGACGTCGGAGCGCGGCATACTGGGGCCGTACTACGGGGGTCGGGGCAGCGAGGCGCCGGCCATCGCCGCGAGATGAGATGGGTGGCAATGGACTTTTCGGCGACAGAAGAGGGGCATTCAGCCGATCGGCAGGAGCAACCTACCGATGAAGATTACTCCTCATCGGCGGTGTCCGTACCAGACCAGGAGCCGGGCCAGGAACCGGCGCTGCAGCCGGTGGCTGCGTCTCTGGCGGTGTCATCGGAAAGCCGGCGATCCTGGGGGCCACTGCCGGGGTTGGCTGTCGCCGGTCTCATTGTCGTATCCTTCTTGCTCCGTGCCATTTGGCTCGACCTACCGCCCGGCTCGCTCATCTTTGACGAAAAGTACTACGTATCGGCCGCCCGAACAATTCTCGATCTGCCACAGCCGCCGGACGGCGCCTACGTGAGCAGCAAGGCCGGGATCGATCCCAACACCGAGCATCCGCCGCTGGCCAAGCTGATCATCGCTGGCGATATGTCCATACTCGGCGACAACGGCTGGGGCTTTCGCTGGCCCAGCGTCGTCGTCGGCACCCTGTCCATCGCCTTCATGTTTCAGCTCGCGCGGTGGGCTGGACTGGCCAACTGGGCAGCGGTGCTGGCCGCGTTTATCTACGCCTTCGACAACATGGTGTTCGTGAATAGCCGGACCGGCTTGCTGGACATCTTCATGATGCTGGGCATGCTCGCCGGCGCCACGTGGTATCTGGCGCGCCGGCCGGTCCTGGCGGGTCTGGCCTTTGCATTCGGCGCGCTGTGCAAAGAGTACGGCGTGTATGGTCCGGCGATTTTGGTCACGTTCAGTGTCGTGCTGACGATCATGCAGCGCCCGGAGCGCCGCGAGGTAGCACGTCGAGCCTTGCGGGCGGTCGTCATGGGCATCGTCTTTGCCGTCACCTTCCTGGTCGTGCTGTGGGCGCTGGACCGGCATTGGACGGAATACAAGACTCCGTTCGCGCACCTGGTCCACATCTGGCAATATGGCACCACGCTCACCCATCCGCTGGGTCCCACGGGGATTGAGAGCTGGCCCTGGCAGTGGCTGGTGGACGAGGTCCAGCCGCCGTACTTGAAGGTCACCGTCACGGTCTGCAAGATCTCATCATCCGACAATGCGCCCTGCCCCACCGACGACATCCTACGCGTCTTTGACACGGTCCTCTTCCGCGGGGCCCTCAATCCGTATCTGATCTTCATGGCGCCGCTGGCGGCGGGCTACGTGCTCATGATGCTGCGGAAGCAAGGTGACCGGACGGCGTTGCTGGCGGCGCTATGGTTTGTGGTCTCCTACCTGCCCTTTATCCCGGCGGCGGTGATCGACCATCGCATCTCCTACATCTACTATATGTTTCCGGTGATCCCGTCGCTGGTCATCGCCAGCGCTCAGCTCTTCTCGGATCCCCGCATACCCCGCGTGTTGACGGGTGCGTACATTGTCGCGATCCTCTGGGGGTTTGGGGCCTACTTCCCTTTCATCGGGTTCCACACCTAGCCGTCGCCGCCTGGGCGACGGGGTATACTGTGTAGTTAGGCTGGGCTGCGGCCCTCCGCACCGTCAGCAGCATCGAGAGGCCAGGTGCATGGGGTTTCATCCGTTCGGCCGCGGCCGGCGGGACCCATTGGTCGCGGCGCGCATCCCGCCCGGCCAGTCCCTTGCGCGCGACTTCCCGGTGCTCCATTATGGCCCGACGCCGCGGGTGGATCTCAAGACCTGGAATTTGCGTGTCTATGGCCTTGTTCAGTCGCCACTCGAGGTGAACTGGCTGCAGTTCCAGCAGTTGTCGCGCAAGCAGGTAACGCTCGACATTCATTGTGTGACGCGCTGGAGCAAGCTGGACACGGCCTGGGAGGGCGTGGACGCCAAGGCGCTGCTGGCGCAGGTTCGCCCGAATGAGCACGCTCGCTTTGTCGTCGCCGAGTGCGAATACGGCTTCACGACGAGCGTCCCCCTCCACCTCTTCGACCATGATCAGACGATCATTGCCGATACCTACGACGGCAAGCCACTGGCACTGGAGCACGGCTATCCGGCTCGCCTGCTCATCCCGACGCGGTACTTCTGGAAGAGCGCCAAATGGCTGCGCGCGCTCAAGTTCGTCGAGCGTGACGAATTGGGGTTTTGGGAGCGCCACGGCTACCATAACAACGCTGATCCCTGGAAGGAAGAGCGGTTTTCCGACGATTGACTCGCCGGCGGCGACGGTCGCGGTTTCCCAAAGGAGGTGATCCGTCCATATGATCGGATTCAATCATGCGCCGGAGTTGTTGATTCTGTTGGTCATTGCCTTTCTAGTCTTCGGTCCCGAGAAGCTGCCCGAGTTGGCTCGCGGCGCTGGGCGGGGCCTGCGCGAGTTCCGCAGGATGTCCAGCGAGCTGCAGCAGTCCATTAGCACCACCTTCGAGGAGCCCTTGCAGCAAGTTCAGCAGGTGCATCAGGAGATGCAGCAACAGGTTCAGGATGTGACCCGCCTGGCCAATGAGACCTTGACTCAGCCATGGTCGCAGCCGTTCAGCTCGCAGCCCGGACAAGCGCAGATGGCGCTGCCGGAGCCGGCGACGGTCAACAGCACTGTCGCGCAGTTGCAGCACGACGAGGCGCACGCCGCGCCCGTCGCCGATGTGCCCGCCGCCCATGTCGTGTCTAGCACAGACGCTACGGCCGGCGCTCCTCCGGCGCCGAATGGCTTAGGTTCGACCGAAACCGCGTTCGTCGCGCCGCTCCTAGCCGGCGCGGGCGGTCGCCTTGGTCCAGAGGCTGGGTCCCCACCGCCTGGCCATGATGACGTACCAGCCCGGCCACCGGTTCATGATGTCGTCGTCTAGGGCGCTCCCTGTCACACGTGGGACCGCTGCTGCCCGGCAGTGACCACATCCGTTTGGTTCGGCCTGTGACCGCGTCTGCCGCTGGTGGCTCTGTTGTACCCTTGCCCGGCGTGCGAGCGGGCGTCTTTCTCTTGCCCTCATCGCCGGCCGTGCTCATCGACTGCGGCATGCGGGGACAGGGGCGTCGCGTGCTCAGCGCCGTCGCCGCGGCGGGCGTGGCGCCGAGCGACATTGCGCTCATCGCGCTGACCCACTGGCACATCGATCACGTTGGGGCCCTCAGCTCAATCCGCGGCCGGACCGGTGCCGAGGTCGCGGCGCACCGGGCGGACGCGCCAATAATTGCCGGGTTGGTTCCGCCCACGAAGCCGGAGCTGCGCGGCGAGAGCGGAAAGTTTGCTCGTTGGATGTTGCTGAAGTTGTACAGACCCAGCAACGTCGACCGTATCGTCGAGGATGGCGACGAGCTTCCGCACGGTCTGCGAGTCGTCGCGACTCCAGGCCACACGCCCGGCCACGTCTGCTACTACCTCGAGGAATCCGGCATCGTGTTCGTTGGCGATGCCCTGTTCCATCGCGACGCCAGGTTGCAGCTTCCTCCCGGCGGGTTCAGTCACGACAGCGGGCTGGCGCGGCGAAGTCTGGCCGCTCTGCGCTCCCTTCGCTTCGACCAGTGCTACTTCGGCCATGGCGAGCCAATGCTCGATCGTGCGGACATGATCGTTCACGACTTCTTGGATCGTCTGCTGGATTCGGAGGAGGATGCACCGGCGCCGGACGGGGTGAGCCTTCGTGGTTCCAGTTGAACGTAGACCTTATCGAGGGTCTCCCTCGTTAGGGCTAAAGCTCGTGCTCTACGGCAAGCCGGGGTGCTGCCTGTGCGACGCGGCCAGGCCGATCGCCGAGCGTCTCGCCCGCCGATACGGCTTTGCGCTCGAGCACGTGTCTATTCTCGACGATGTGGAGGTATACCAGCGCTACCGCGACCGGATCCCAGTGGTGTCGCTCGATGGCGAGGTACTGGATGAGGGCAACGTCAGCGTGGAGTCCTTGCGACGCGCCCTACGCGCCCGACTCCCTTCGGCGCCGCGGCGTCGCCTTCCCTGGTCATCCTGAAGGACGCGGCGTTGGATCCTGCCGGCGCGCTGCTGACCCTGCTCCGGACGTTAGATGCTGGAATCTGCGCTCAGTTGCCGGGCCACACGCTGTACCCCGGCGGCATCCCGCTGCCCCTCTGCGCGCGAAACACCGGCATCTACTCGGGGGCGGCGCTCACCTTCGTCATCCTCTGGCGCTCCGGGCGGATCCGGGCCATGTTGCCACCTCGCCCTTGCCTCACCGCGCTCTTGTTGGCGGTGATCGCGGCTATGGGCCTGGACGGAGCCAACTCGGTGGCATTCGACCTCGGCTTTGCCCACCTCTATCCACCCGCGAACTGGCTGCGCCTCGCGACGGGGCTGGGCGCCGGCGTGGCGCTGGTACTGCTGTTGTCACCGGTTATCGCACGGGCGGCGTACGGTGGCGCCGACCTTCGCGCGCCGATCACGAAGGTGAGCGACCTGCTTCCCTATGGACTCGCCTCCGTTGTCGCCTTTGCGGTAATCTGGGCAGCGCCGGCCTGGTCGCTCTATCCGATCGCTTTCGTCAGCAATGCCGGACTCTTTGGCGTGCTGATCGGTGTGAACCTGATCGCCATTCTGGCGGGAGCCCGGCGAGACATAGGGAACAGCGGCTCAGCCAGACTCGGACTTCGCTTGGTCGCCGCTGGCGCGAGCTGCTTCGTCGAGCTTCTGGCGCTCGGCGGGCTAAAGGCGCTCTCGTTCGGTCAACCGCTTCTGTGAAAAGGCCCCTCCCCAACCCCTCCCCAGCAAGCTGGAGAGGCGCTTTTCATCCGCGCGGGCGGCGCGCAGCCGGGGGTCTGCTGTCAGACAGGGGTGGCGGCGCCGGCTCCCCGCTGAGCCGGCGCCGCCACCCTTGCTCAACCGTACCTGGCCGAACCTGGCGTGGTTGACCGGTTAGTAGCGTTAGGCCTGCTCGTTGCGTACCTTGGGCAGCTCGAGGACATCTTGTTCGGGAACCGAAATGTAGGTGTCCGAGTTCGGGCTGCCGGGCAGCACACTCACGCTGTGAATGTGGACGACGTGGCCGGAATGCACCTCACGATAGGCGCCGGAAGGAACCGTGTGTCCGCCGGGGAGTTCGAGAGTCTTCATGGAATGGGAATGTCCTTTCTTCGTCCTTGAAGTGCGAGCTCCATTGCTCGCCGCCGCCGTCGCGGCGCCCAACGTACGCGCTCTCGCTTGCTGCGCGTCGGTTATCCGTCCAACACTGGCCGGAGCCGGTACCGCGCCTCGCGCTGAGCGCCAAGATCACACCGTCGCGGGGATGGATGCGTCTCACCAACTATCGTACCACATGGCGTGGGCGCCGGGGCGAAGGCAAGCCGCTGTACATCCTGGCCTTACCGGGCGTTCCGCAAGATATTGCACCGACCGGGCGAGGCCACGGAGCGCGGGCGTCCCGCCCGCCCGGTGGTCACTCCTGGAGGACACGCTACCGGTGAGGCGGCGGAGCGGCGCACCGGAGAGCCCGGCGGGCGGGACGCCCGCGCTCCGTGACACGCCGCCCGTGGCGATAGCTTGCTGCAAAACTCCGTGGCGCACCCAGCCATACCCGGACTCTTGACGACTGTTCGGTCTATGTGCTAGCTTACGAATGCGAGCGGCAGCGGGCCGCTTTGGAAAGTGATATTTGGTCTTGAGCTGGGCGACGCGAAGCGTCGCTACGTCGTTTGGCTGGTGGCAGTTTAGCTACCGGCCGCGCGTCGTGGCGACGGGAGTGTGCAGCGCGTAGCTGCCACGGAAGCCACGGACGCGCGGTCGGTGCCGAGCTGTGGCCAGCGACGCCAGTTCTCCATCAGGTTCGTCCCAGCAGACAGAGCGCCGGAGCCATCGCACACGGCAGCGCCTCCTGAATTCCACTCCTCGGTTGCCTCCCCTCGGGACCCACCTGGCCGGGCGCCCGGCCGTTAGGGAGACAACAATGTCGTTACTCACCACCACCGCGCCGGCCAACCGCGCCTCCGCGAGCAAGGCCTACCACCTGGCGAGCCGCGACGCGCACCCGGAGGACACCATCGTGCGCGTCGGGCCGGTACGGATCGGCGGCGGCTATTTCGCCGTGATCGCCGGCCCTTGCGCGGTGGAAGATCGCCAACAGATTCTCGAGACGGCGCGACAGGCTCGCGAGGCTGGCGCTGCACTATTGCGCGGTGGCGCGTACAAGCCGCGCACGTCGCCGTACGATTTCCAGGGGCTCGGTGAGGCCGCGTTGGAGCTGCTGGCGTTGGCGCGCGAGGAGACGGGCCTTCCCATCGTGACGGAGGTGATGGATTCGGAAGATGTGCCGCTGGTTGCCAGATACGCCGACATGCTCCAGATTGGCGCGCGCAGCATGAGCAGCTTTGGGCTCCTCCGGAAGGCGGCGGCTACCGGCAAGCCGATCCTCCTTAAACGGGGCTATCAGGCCAGCGTGCGCGAGTGGCTGCTCAGCGCGGAGTACCTGCTCGCCGCGGGGAACGGCCACGTGGTCTTGTGTGAGCGCGGCGTCCGTACCCATGACGCCGAGTTCACGCGGAACACCCTGGACCTGGCGTCGATTGCCCTGGCTCATCAGGAAACGCATCTCCCGGTGATCGCCGACCCCAGCCACGGTACGGGACGCGCCGACCTCGTTCCGGTGATGAGCCGGGCGGCCGTGACCGCCGGAGCCGACGGCCTGCTGCTGGAAGTGCATCCGAATCCGGCCCTTGCCCTCTGCGACGGCAAGCAGAGCCTCACACCCGCGGCGTTCCATGCCCTGTGCCGGCAATTGCCGGGGTATCTGGCCATGGAAGGGAAGCGGAACGAGGGGGCGGTCGGGGCGATGA
>Ga0207416_1001409_pt1 | contig 32167 bp, 32 predicted proteins | sample PaiPotPPM11metaG_FD_184107 | JGI IMG/M metagenome (GOLD analysis project Ga0207416, IMG submission 184107) | Iron sulfur acid spring bacterial and archeal communities from Banff, Canada, to study Microbial Dark Matter (Phase II) - Paint Pots PPM... ...
GTGGGGCGGTGAGTCTGATATTATCCTGTTCTCCTATATCGGAGGGCGTCGGCGCGCGTAGCGAGAGACTGCGGCCCGGCGAACGGCAAACAAAAAAAGGGCTGCGCGATTGCGCAGCCCTTTTGCTTCGCGCCTGAAGTTCCGAATTACATCGAGCCGGATTTCTGGAGACCGTACACCGCCGCCAGGTCGTGCATCGCCTGGTTCAGCACGGCGTGGTAGTCGGCATCCGCCGCGAGCCCATACTTCGCATCGATGTCGTTCATCACTTGGTCGTGAATCGGATGCGAAACGGCGCGATCCAGCATCACTTCGACGTTGAACCCGTCGCCGGTCTGGCCCGCTCCCCACAACGCTGCTGCGAGAGCTTTGCCGTTCTTCGGGTTCGGGCTCGGCTTCGCCGGAAGCGCGATGTGCTTCTCGGTCACGATCTTGAGCGTATCCGCAACGACGAAGTCGAACACTTTCACGAAATTGCCGACCTTGGTCGAACCGAACTTCTTGGTGAGCGACGCAACTTCGGCGCCCGTCTTAGCGCCGGCCAGCGTATGTACCAGCGTCAACGTGCTGAAGTGGGCCGGGCCGCCGCCCGCGATCACCATCGAGAGCGTGACTGGGAGTGCGGGTGCTCCGGTATACACGCCCGGGCCGGAGAAACGCGACGGCGCATCCGTCACGTGCGGCATCATCGAGGCAAGGGCCGGAAGAGCCGAGAGGCTCATAACGCCCGCGAAGGCCAGCGCCTTCATCAATCGAGATTTCATAAAATTCCACAAACCTTTCATTCTTGGGTCGCGCACTCGACGTCCGAGCCGCTCGACCGAGCTTACGAGAACAGAACGGAGGCTCGTGGAGTTTGGATGTAGGCTGAGCTTTAAAGCAAGATCGGGGTGATGGGAGAGCACATGGCCCGTATGGGGGGCGTGCAGCTTTTCCGACCTGGCCAGGATGGCCACTTCCGAACTTGTTCTGTCGGAAAAGTGCTCGAGCTAAAAAATTTCATGGATGAATTTTTTTGGCGTCCCCCCATACGGGCCATGTGCTCTCCCATCACCCCGATCGCGCTCACCCGCCGCGATCAGCGGAAGATTGAGGCGATTGGCGATTAGTGTACGAGCGTGATGACGTCGGCTTCGAGCGAGCCGTCGGGATTCGGGTGCCCTTGCACGTCGACGACTTGCCCGGATTGCAGCGTCGTGCCGCGCGGGTTGATGATCGTTCCTTGGTGCAGATGGATATTGCGATATTGATTGAGCGGCATCCGCACTTGGAGATTGAAACGCTGGAAGAACGTCACCACGCCGCGGACGTGGTTCGGATCCACGCCGTAACCGGCGGTCGCGTCTCCGGCGAGTCTCTGCACGATACCTTGCACGATATTCCCGATGTTTGCGGGGATCGCGGGCCAGCCGGAGGGTGAGGCCGTCGGGCTCGGTGACGGCGACGGAGTGGTTTGGGCGATGGCCGGCGTAGCGATGAGCAACAGGACGCTTGCGGCGGCGGCGATAACTCGCGAGTTCATATACTCGGCAACGCCCCCACGCCCCCGGAGGTTCCATTCGCTTCGTGCGCCTCGCCGCCACCGTCATGCTCGTACGACCGGGCGCCTCCAGCGGCATCGAGTTGTTCCTGTTGCGCCGTAGCGCGCGCAGCACGTTCGTGCCCGATGCATACGTCTTTCCGGGCGGCACCGTCGAGGCGCAGGATTACGATGCAGCCGGCGACCGCGCGGTTGCCGGCGTGGCGGCGCAATTTCGGGCCACCGTTCCTCGCGAGCTTCCAACCGATTGCTCGCCGGTCGGCGAGCGCGATGCGGCGGCGCTCGTTCGAGCGGCGCTGCGCGAGTTGCACGAAGAGGCCGGCGTGCGTTTGCACGATGCCGGCGCGCTCTCGCTGTTTTCGCATTGGATCACGCCGCCGAGCGAGCCGCGGCGATACGATACGCACTTTTTCATCGCATCGGCTCCGCTTGATCAATCGGCGCGGGCGGACGCGTTCGAAACGCACGACGGCGTGTGGATCTCGCCGCAGCGCGCGCTCGAGCGTTCGCGGGATGGCGCACTCTATTTGGTCTATCCGACCATCAAGCATCTGGAGCGGTTGCTGCCCTTCGCTACCGTCGATGAGGCGATCGCGTTCGCACGGAGGAAACCGATTCTGACGATCATGCCGAGTGACTCACCTGCTAACGGGTTTACGATGCCGGCCGCACTCGAGAATCTCTGGTGAGCCGCATTCAACTGGTGCGCGCGCCGAATCCCTCGGCGATGACGCTTAGCGGCACGAACTCGTACTTGATCGATGCGGGCTGCGGAGAGGCTCTCGTGATCGATCCGGGACCGATCATCGAGCGACATCTGGAAGCGTTGCTCGCGGCGGCACGCGAGCGCAATCTGCGCATTACGGCGATCGCGTTGACGCACGGACATCCCGATCACGCGCCGGCCGCGGCGCCGCTCGCGCGGGCTACTGGCGCTCGGATCTACGCGCATCCAACATCGATCGTGCCGCACGATGAAGCCTTCGCACTCGACGGCACGCTGCGGATACGCGATCTTGCGCTCGACGTCGTCGATGCGCCGGGCCATACGTTCGATCACGTTGCGTTTTACGAACCGGCCGAAGGGGCGCTCTTTACCGGCGACGTGATCTTGGGCGAAGGAACCGTCGTGATCGCGCCGCCGAGCGGTGCGATGCGTCCGTATCAGCGCACGCTCGCGATGCTTGGCGATCGATTCGGCGACGCGGGCCGAATTTACGGAGGGCACGGGCCTGCGGTCGAAGACCCGCGCTCGAAGATCGCGGAGTACATCGCGCATCGTGCGTTGCGTGAGCGCGAATTGATCGAAGCGCTCGAGATCGCTCCGCAGACGATTCCGGAATTAGTGTTGCGTATCTATGGGCCGGGCCGCGCGATCCTGTGGCCGGCCATGGCGCGACAGATGCTTGCGTATCTCATCGCGCTCGCCGCCGAAGGTCGCGTCGAAGCCGTTGCCGTCGATCGCGCCATGACCGGCGAGGAGACGGCGATTCTCAACCCGCCGTGGGAAGCGATCGTCGGCATAGAGCATGCCGCACTGATTGCGGCGGAACTCGGGTCGATGCTACGGCTGGATCGGCTCTATCGCTACAGCGTCAAGCGACCCGCAGGATGATCTTGCCGAATTGCTCGCTCGACGCCATGCGTTCGGCAGCTACGGCCGCCTCGCTCATCGGGTAGACGCGATCGATCGCGGGTTTGAGCCCGCTGCCGAAGACTTCGAGCATCGCGCGAAAATCCGCCGGGCTTCCCATCGACGTCCCGCGGATATCGATATGGTTCCAGAAGAGTGAAAAGAGTTTGATCGCGGATTCGCCGCGCGTTCCGCCATAGATCACGATGCGGCCGCCGGGGCGCACCGCCGAGAGCGATTTGGCCAGCGTATCGCCGCCGGAAGAATCGACGACGAGGTCGATCGGGCCGGCCTTGCGCGCGATCTTTTGCCAATCCTCGCTCCGGTAGTCGATCGCAACGTCGGCACCGAGTTGCTTCGCGCGTTCGAGCTTTTCTTCGCTGCCGGACGTGACGACGGCACGCGCGCCGATCGCCTTCGCATAGAGCAGCACGAATGTTTGCACGCCGCCGCCGATGCCGGGGATCAGCACGGTCTCGCCGCTGCGCAATTCGCCGCGCGTGAAGGTCGCACGGTAAGCGGTCAAACCCGCCAACGGTAACGCCGCAGCTTCTTCCATCGAAAGATCGGACGGCTTCGGATAGACGTTGATCCTCGGCACCACGACGTACTCGGCGAACGTGCCGTCGCGCGGCATGCCCAGAATCGATGCGCCGGGAGCCCACACGTGCGGATCGTTCCCCCAGCCGAGCATCGGGTTGATGACGACGGGCGCGCCGAGTTCAAGATCGTTGACGCCGGCGCCGACCGCTGCAACGATACCCGCCCCGTCGGAACCGAGCGTGCGCGGGAGTTCTATGCCCGGGTACAGGCCTTGCGTAATGAATACGTCGCGCCGATTGAAGGCTGCCGCATGGATCCGTACCAGCACCTCATCCGCGCCGGGAGTCGGGCGATCGATCTCTTCGAGCGTCAGTTTGGCCGGGCCGCCGAGTTCGTGCAAGCGCACGGCCTTCATCGTCGTCACGTCAATGCTTCACCATTAGGATGACGCGAACGCCGAACGGTTCGACGTAGAGCGCGTCGGTGGGGAGAGGTCCATACTGCGCACCACCCGTCGCCGGGTCCTGCCCGACGATGCCCCGATACGGTATTCCGCCGCCGAACAGTGTGAAGCGGCCGGCCGCATCGTTGAAAACGTTGGTAGCGGCGAGCGATAGGTCGGCGTGCGGGCCGAGCGCCTTACCCACCAGGGCATTGACGATGGTGAACGGCGTTTGACTCAGTTCGTTATTGAATCCGCGGAAATTCGCCGTGGTGGAAGCGTGCCAGCCGTGCTGCGCCCAGTCCAGTTCGAGCGAGCCTTGTTGCTGCGGAATCCCTAAGAACTGCGCGTTATTCACGAGGTTGCCGCCGGAGGTCGGGTTCGAAAACGAGGCATCCAGGCTGGTGGGATAGGCGATGTTGAGGCCGTACATCGCGGTGAGAAAGAGATGCTGCGGTGCGAAGCGCTGGACGAAGCGTACTTCGGCCCCTTCATAGACCGCGTTGCCGTCGTTGCTGTTGTACGAGACGCAGCCCGGAATCGGATGAGTGGGTGAATTCGCCGCACAGAGCCCGGCGTTCGCAGCCGCGAGCGGATAGTACACCTCGATCGGGTTGCGCAGATTGGTACGATAGAGCGAGACGTCGAGCGTCGAGTCGTTGGAAAATTGGTGCGAGACGCCAAGTTCGTATTCGGTAGCATGCTCGGGGTGCTCGTTCGCATTCCCTTGCCCCAGAAAGACGCCGAACGCGTCCTGGGTGAGTTGGTCGAGCGGGAACTGATACCGCTCGATCAAGAGCGGGGCGCGGAAGCCGGTGCCGAGCGAAAAGCGTAGCGCGGTGCGCGGATCGGTATTGTAGATCGCGCCGAAGCGGCCGTCGAGGTTCGAACCGAAGCTGGTGTATCGCGATTCGAAAAGGCCGGCATCGAGGCGCAATTTCGAGGTCGGACGGAAGCCGCCACGGGCGAAGACCACGTTGATCGTCTGCCCGAGATTCGGCTGCGCGCCGGTCGGATCGACAAAGCCGAGAGATTCGTAGCGCGTATATCCGCCGATCGCGTACTGCGAGGTGGCGAACGTCCGCTGCCAGGTCAGCGCGCCGTTGTAGCGGCGATCGACGTGCGTGACATCGTATGGAGCAGACGAGACGCCGCCGTTGAGGTTGACGCCGTTATCGCTCTCCGAAATATCGCTCGTCAACTCGCCGGCCCCCAGCGGCGCGCGCGCGCGAACCTGATACGCGCGAATCGTCTGCGCGAGCGTTTGGTTACCAGGCCCGATAAACTGCCCGAACGTTTGATCGGTCGGATTTCCGTCGATGCCGTTTACCGAACTGCTTTGGTCGCGCACGTCGCCCAACAGGAACACGCGCGCGGTGACGTCCGCGTTCTGCGAAAACGTCCAGGTGAGCGAGCCTAAGCCCAGATGCGCGGCGATCGACGAGCCCAGCGCCGTGGGCGTCGGCGGCGCGGGCGCGGACGCTCCCGCCGGGGTGAGCGCATACAACGGCACCGTTTGCTTGACGTATCCGGACTCGTTCTGGTCGTCCAACGCGAGGGCGTATCCGAGCCGGCCTTGCGTGCCCGTAGTGTTGAGCCAACCTTCGCTCTGCCCGAACGAGCCCGACGAGAGCGAGGCCGCGTAGTGCGGGTCGCGCGTCGGGCGCAGCGAGATCAGGTTGATCGCACCGCCGAACGTATTGCTGCCGTTGCTATCTTCGGGTCCCAACCCTTCGGTAACGTCGATCGAGGAAAATGCCGCCACCGGAAAGCGCGATAGATCGACGTCGCCGGTGTTCCCGTCATTCAAGAGTTGGCCATCGAGCGCGACGAGCGATTCCGAGGGGTCGGGGCCGCGCAACGCGACCACCGCGATGGCGCTCGAAGCGCCGCCGTCGGGGCGCGCGAACGTTGCTCCGGGCAGCGACTGTAAGCCGTCGACGACGCGGGAGTCGCCGCTGCGCTCCATATCCGCGCGAGTGATCTGAATCTGCGGAATCGCTCCCTGAATCGGCGCCAGCCGGCCGTCAACGGTCACGCTACCGATCTGTCGCAGCGCGGGAGCGTCGAGAGCTTCGAGCGCGATCTGAACCTTTACGTCCGCGGAGGCGTTCACCGCCACCGTCACCGGCGCGTAACCCCGCACCGAAGCGTCGAGTTGGTAGGCGCCCGGCGCCACGTTCACCGAAAAATCCCCGCGGGCATCGGAGCTAGTCTGAGCTTTGACCGTCCCGCGAAGCTCGATGTGGACGCCCGTAAGAGGGGCACCCGACGTCGCGTGAACGTTGCCGCTCACCAGGCAGCAGGCGGCCAGCAGGAGTGAATGCACGTGGCTCCTTTGGGGAAAGTCGGGCGGCGGTTAGCAAACGGTTCCACCCTTGTATCGTATCCTGCGCTGAGAAAATCCTGAGTCCCTCGGACCCCAGGCATCGCAGGTGCCGCCGCCGTAAGCTAGGGTTCTATGAGTAAGGGTACCAGCATCGCGAAGGCCATTTTTCGCGGGCTCGCGCGGACATCGAAGACCTTTTCGTTAGAGATCGGTCCGCTTCGCGCCTCGGGAGTACCGGCTCTGCTTTTGGGCGTCACCGGCATCGTGCTGGCAGGCGGCGTCACGGCCCTGCTCGCACGCCAGGGAGAGCGACTCCCCGAAACCCTCCGCGAAGCGCGCGGGTTGGCGGAATCGCTGCGCACTTCACGCCCCCGCTTGCAGCCATAGGACGATGATCGATACACCCGCCCTCGTAGCGCTGATCCGCGCCAGCATTCCCGATGCCCAGGTTGACGTTGTCGACCGCACGGGCACGATGGATCACTTCAATCTCAAGATTCGCTCGCAAGCCTTCGCCGGCCGGCCGCTGCTCGAACAGCATCGGCTCGTCTACGGAGCTCTTGGAGACGCGCTCAAAGATGGGCGCGTTCACGCGGTCGAAATTACCACCCTCGTCGAATAATTGAACGATAGGACGCATCATGTCGGAGCAACTTCAAGCCGAAATCGAACGCGAGATCGGCGCCAATACCATCCTCGTGTACGGTAAGGGCACCAAAACGATGCCCCGTTGCGGCTTCACGCTCGAAACGATCGAATTTTTCACCCGCTTCGGCTACCCGTTCGAAGTGATCGACGTGCTCGAAAACATGCCCAAGCGCGAAGCTCTTGCCGAGATGACCAATTGGCCGACGCTGCCGAAGGTTTTCATCAAAGGCGCGTTTTTCGGCGATACCGATATCTTGGGGCCGATGGCGCAAAACGGCGAGCTGGAACGGGTACTCAAAGAAGCGTTCGGCTACGAAGCAGCGCCGAAGACCACGATCAGCCTCCACTAGCTCGCATGGCGAACACCGTCGTATCGGCCCAAGAGTTGCGCGCGCACTTGGGCGACCCGCGCTGGGTAGCGATCGATGCTCGCTACGCGCTCGGCGATGCAAACTTCGGCCTGCAATCCTATCGCGAAAGCCATATTCCCGGCGCATTCTACGCCGATCTCGGACGCGACCTCTCCGGCGCGAAGACGGGAACGAACGGGCGCCATCCATTCCCCGACCCGGCGACGTTCGCCGCGTTTCTCGCCTCGCTCGGCGTCGATGACGACACGCAAATCGTCGCGTACGACGCGGGCGGCGGCGACATGTTTGCGGCGCGCTTGTGGTTTCGCCCGGTGGATCGGGCACGATGCTGCCGCCGTACTCGACGGCGGTTTCGCAACGTGGCAACAACACGGCTTACCGACCAGCGGCGACATGCCTGCAACTCCGCCGCCCGGATCGATACGCGCATCGCTGCAAACCGCGCGCACCGTCGACGCGGCATTCGTCCTGAACCACCTGGGTTCTGAGGCGATGCGCGTGCTCGATGCTCGCGGCAGCGACCGCTTCGCAGGACAGAACGAAACGATCGACCCGGTGGGCGGACATATCCCGGGCGCGACCAATCGTCCGTTCAAAGAAAACTTCGGCGCCGACGGCACGTTCAAACCGCCCGAGCAACTGCGCGCGGAGTTTGAAGCGCTAGGAGTGCCTGCCACGGCCGTCGTGCATCAGTGCGGCTCCGGCGTATCCGCGTGCGTCAATCTGCTCGCGATGGAACGCGCCGGTCTCCTCGGCTCCCGCCTCTACGGCGGCTCCTGGAGCGAATGGGTGGCCAACCCGTCCCGGCCGGTAGCAACCGAGTCGTAGCTCTACCGCCCAGCAACGAAGCAGCTATACCGGGGTCATTTTTCTTCCGAACATCTTTGCATGGGGCGTTCCATCGCGCTAACGATGCTGGCCATGCTGCTCTTCGCAGCTCCCTTCGCATGCGTGCAGGCGCGCTCGCGCCTAGCTCCCGCCGACGAATACTTCGGCCACCTCCAAATGAGCATTCTCGGCATACGCAACGAATTGAATCGCATTCGCGGCCGCGTTGACGGCGATAACGCGCACGCGGATCGCCAACTCGGCTTATGCGCGGACGTCGAAAGCGCCATCGAGGATTTCGGCTCGAAGTATCCCCACGACACGTGGCTCTCCGGCATGACCGTCGATCTCGAATACATCTACGCGCGCATGCACTCCGCCACCGCGCACGAACGCGCGGAGCATTTACTCGCCTGGGTACACGATCGCTTCCCGCACTCGCCCATGGAAGAGCACGTGCGGCTCGCTTTGGAACGGCGTCGCTAGGAGCTCCTCCGGCGCGTTGCGTGTAGCCCGGTCCGATTAGGGGAGGCTGTGTGCGGGGACGCCAAAAAAATTCATCCATGAATTTTTTTAGCTCGAGCACTTTTCCGACGGAACAAGTTCGGAAGTGGCCATCCTGGCCAGGTCGGAAAAGCTGCACGCCCCGCACACAGCCTCCCCTAACCGGGCCGGACTACACGCGGCGCCGGCGTCGGCGAACGAACAGCACGATCGTCGTTAGTATACCCAGCGTGACCGCGATGACAGCTCCCAACGCGAGCGTCCTACGCGTCGTGGTATGCGCGCAGCCTGCATAACCGATCGTCGGCACGCGTTGCGCGCACCATGCGTAGCGCCAGTACGGCGGCTTGATGCGCGCGGACCAGCTTGCGGCCTGCGCTTGCCAACGCGCGCGTAACGACGGGTCCTGAGCGATGCGGCGATGGAGATCGGCGAGCGCGCGTCCGTCGAGGCGGGGGATCCCGAACGACCGGTCGAGCGAACCTGCGGAACGCCAGCGCTCCGCCGATTCGTCGAAGTACTCGGTACGCACGTCCCCGAGGCTGCCATTCGGTTCGACCGCGACGACGTAGAACGCCGGATTGTTGTCGTAGACCGGCGAGATCGACGAAACCACGAGGGCCGGCGTGTTCCCGATCGAGCGCAGTTCGAAGCGATGCGTGTGGCCGAAGAGCGCCCAACGGACGCCCGGCGCTTGCACGTCGTGCACGAAGGCAGCTTGCGCGTTCGAGCGTAGAAACAGAACATTCAAGAAACCCCGAAGAAGCGCCGTCGTACCGGCATCGATGCCGGGTGGAATGTGGCTCACGATTGCGGTCGCGCGCCTGCCGTGCACCTCGCGTGCGAGCCACGCGCGCTCGGTGGCGGCGAGGTTGCCGCGAGCCGGTTGGCACGAGCCTCCGGCAAAAAACGACCACGGGATGTCGTTGACGACGAGCACCCGTAGACGGCCGTTCAAGACGTCGTCGCTGTAAAAGCCGCCGTTGAGAAACGTTCGCGCGAAGCTCGTGTGCGCGCCGCCGCGCTGCACGAGCGGTTGCCAGATGCGTTCGAGCGCGCGTTGATACGAGCCGCCGTCTTCGCTTCGATAGTCGCCGCAGTAGTCGTCGTTGTTGCCGAGCGCGACGATGAAACGCGCTTGAGGGAAGGCGCTGCCGAAACGCTGCGCGACCGCGCGCATCGCCCGCACGGCCGACGTCTGCGCGTCTTCGTGATGCTGCGCGGCGAGCTGGGCGAAATGATGGGCGAGGAAATCTCCGGCGATCACCACGACCGGCGGGTGCGGGTCGACCCGAAGCATCTGCGCGAGCGTTGCGTCCAGGAGCGCGGCATTGCTATCCTTACCGTATCCGGCCGGGGATGCGCCCGCGGCAAACGGATCGAAGTGAATGTCGCTCGCGACGAGCCATTGCTGCGCGGCGTTCGCCGGGAGCGCCAGCGCGCACGTTAGGGCCAGCAGCGCTGCGAAAGCGCGGATCATCCGGGCAGCGGCGATGGTGTCGGCGCCGGGGTGGGAGGCGTCGCGGGAGCGGGCGGCGGGCTCGGCTGCGGCGGCAGATCGTTGGTCTGAATCTGCGGCATCGCGCAAGCCGAATAGGTTAACGCGGTTAACGCCACCTGGCCGCACCAGTAGGCATGCCAGTAGCCGCTGGTGATGGGCGCGCGTCCGCTGCCGCCGTCGTAGAGCCGATCGAAGCGCTCGCGCGTGGTTGGATCGATAAGCATCGCGCTATGCACGCGCTGCAAACCCGTGGCGTCGAAGGCCTTCACGCCGTAGGTCCGATCGAACGCATACTCGTTGCGCCAGCGTGCCTCGCCGTGGACGTTTCTTTTGGAGAGTGCGGCCAAGCCTTGGAGCGTGAAGACCGTTTCATCCGCGATGTACGCCGGGTTGCCCGCGATCCGCGCTACCACGAAGGACGGGTTGTTAGCGAAAATCGGGCTGACCGACGGCACGATCTGTAGCGGCACGGCGTAGACCGATGACGGGGACGCAACGATGCGAAAATCATTCATGTGCTCGTGCCCGAACGTTGCGAGCGCCACGTACTCGTTGGGGTCTTGGAGCAATCCGATCAACGTATCGTTATAGGGCTGCGCCAGCATCATCGTTACCGTTCCCGAAACGGTGGCATGGAGCGTCGCATGCACGTCGACGCCGGGTGGAATGTGGCCGATCACCCATGCCTGGCTACCGCTGGGAATCGATTTGAGCGCTTTTTCGAACCACGCCATCTCCGCGGCACCGGGGTCGCTCCCGGCAACCCCGCACGCGTTGCGGTATTTCGGCGACCAATAAATATCGTCGAGGACGATCGCCACGAGATGCTCCGCCGGCAACGGGAGCTCGTAGGAGCCGGTGGCGGAGAACTGCGCCGTAAAGCCGGCGGCGGGAACGTCGGCGACGGCGGGAGCCCACGCTTGCGCCATGTGGGCTAAGAACGGGCTGCCCGGCGTGCTCGCGTAGTCGCCGCAGTAGCTGTCGTTGTTACCGATCACCGGCAGTACGTGGGAACGCGGAAAAGCGCTTTGAAATTCGAGCGCTAGAAACGCGATCGTCTTATCGACGAATGCGTCGTACTGCGCTTCATTTTGGCGTGGTAAGGCGGCGTCGAAGCTCTTGCGAAAGTCGTGTGCCAAAAAATCCCCGCTGATGATCATCTCCGCCGGTTCCGGCGCGGCCGATTTCATCGCGTCGAGCGCCGACTCCAGCAACGCGAAATTCGTGTCGGAGCCGTATCCCGAGAATCGCTGCGCGTCGGCGGAGGTAAAGATCGAACGCCAGCGATTCGCGGGGGACTCCGCGAGCCGCTCGACGATCGCCCGGTCCGCAAATGGGTCGAAGTGGATATCGCTCAAAAGAATGGCGCTCTGGGACGGAGGCGCCGGCGCGCCGGCTGCGGGTATCGAAACCCCGCACACGGCCAGGCAAAAGCATAGAAGAAGGAGGCGGCGCAGCATGGCCCAACGCTTCTTATCTTACTCGGTAGTCCCTCTGCCAACACTCGGAGCAACCATGCGATATTGGCTCTTCAAAAGTGAACCGCACGCGTACAGCTTCGAACAGCTCCGTGAGGACCGCACGACCCCATGGTCGGGCGTGCGGAACTATCAGGCGCGCAACACGATGATGGAGATGCACGTCGGGGATCGCGGGCTCTTCTATCATTCGAGCATCCCGCAGCCGTGCGCCGTCGGGATCTGCGAAGTGGTGAGCGCGGCGCACCCCGATACCACGGCGTTCGACCCGCACAGCGAGTATTACGATCGCCGCAGCACGCCGGAAAAGCCGCTTTGGATGATGGTCGACGTCGGTTTTGTGAAACCGTTGCAGCATCCCGTAACGTTGGAACGCATGCGAGCGGATCCTCGCCTCGTGGGTATGGCGCTGCTCAAACGTGGGTCGCGCCTATCGGTTCAACCGGTCGCACCGCACGAATGGAAGATTATTTTAGAACTCTCGAAAACGCTCGAATAAAAATGGGGCCCGCGCCGCGCGCGAGCCCCCCTTGAAACAAACGGCCGATGCCGTTACGGGTTCTGGAAGTCGCTCGCTCCCGCCCCAAACGATTTCGTCAGTTCGAAGCGGTAGGTTGCCGGCCCAAGCACATTCCCGACGGTTGCGCCCTGCGCGCCGTTTGCGAGTTGGATGGGAACGCCGCCCCCGTAAACGGGGAAGAGTCCGTTATACGCATTGAAAATATTGTCGCCGGAGATCTGCACCGAGACAAGCTTCGAGAGCGGGTAGCGGACCGTTGCGTAGGCTATCCCGAAGGGTGGTTCGTTGAGCGAGTTATTATTGCCGTAATACGTGTCGCCGAACGCCGCGTACGCGCCGTTCTTGGTACGGTACGAGAGTTCGAAATTGCCTTGCGCGTAGGGAACGCGCGTGTTCATGCTCCCGATCGTGCTGCCGAACCCGATACTACCGCCATTGAAGTTCTGGTTGGCGATAATATTGAGATTCTGATTCGCAGTACAGCCCGGGCCGGGCTGGCTGCAATAGAAGTTCGACGGCAGATTATAGACGTACGCGCGCTGCAATCCGCCGGAGAGCGAGTAGCCCAAGCCGACCTCTGGGGTCCGGCGTATTTGCAGTTCGACGCCTTGAAAACGGGCGCTGCTGAGGTTCGTGATTTCGCTATAATAGATCGGCGTGTTGGCGGGGATCGTTCCGCCGCCGGCCACCGAGCACGGAATCACACCGCCGCCGCAGGTGTACGGGCTGGGTACGGTTTGCCCGAAGTAGTGGTTGAACAAGTTGGTCTGATAGACGTCGCCCGAGAGCGACGTCACACGATCCTTGAACCTGTAGTCCGCTCCTAGATCGAAGCCGAACGCGGTCTCCGGCCGCAGCCCGCCGTTATTGTGCGTCAGCGTCGCCAGCCCAGTGCTGGTATTATACGTTGCGCCGGGCGGAGTGATCTGGCTGAGCAATGCAAGGTAAGGCGGCGCGATGGAGGAACCGACCGATGCTCGCAGCGCGAGATTTTGCTGCGGCCGATACTCAAAGCCCAATCGTTGGTCGAAATGCGAGTTGGTGCTCGTATTAAATGTCACGTTCGAGCCGTCGATTGCGCAATTTGAAAAACCGCCCGAAAACGGACACGTCACGGGGTACGTGCTGCGGTAGGTATTTTCGTAGAGGCTCAACGTCGACGAGAGCTTGGGGCTCAGATCGAAACGGCCGCGAAGCAGCGCGGTGGTGAAGCGCTGCGACGAACCGGTCGGCAGCCCAACGTTAGTGAAGCTCGATATCGAATACGCCGTCGTTTGCGAGTTCGTCTGATCGATGGCAAACGTCAGCACGTTGCTGTTTCCGATCGGGTGATCCCACTCGAACGAGAGGCCGTCAAGTTTGTCTTCTTCAGTCTGATTGTAGTAGTCGTAGAACGAAATCGGCACGTTCACGCCGTTGTATTGGACCGGCGTTACGGCGCAGGTCCCGTTGGGACCGCTCTTCGGACACGTCGTTCCGGATACCGTACCGTACGCAATGTCGGGGATATTCGGCGAGATGCCTTCGTTAACGAGTCTCGCGATGCCGGCATGGTAGAAGCGTCCCAACACGGTGTCCCGGCCGACCGTCGAGCGAATCTCCGCCTGCAGAATCGGTTCGTTGTTCACTTCTCTGTCCGTACCGCCCGGGTGGACATAATTAACGGCCAGCGCTCCGGGTTGAAGCGCGCCGCCGTATGCGGCCGTCGGGGCAAACGTCCCGAGCGTCAGGTTCCCGGTGTTGCCGTTTTGATCGGCGGTCGTCTGGCTGCCGAGATAACTCGCGGTGACGCTCGTCGCCGACGAGAGTTTGTAACGGAACTTGAGCAGCTCCGAGAGGCTGTTGTAATTGCCGGTGATGTTGTAGCAACAGCCGATCAGCGGATAGATCGTCTGAATTTTGCTGGCGGTTCCAGGTACCGGCGTCGTGGTGCCTTGGCCGTTGAAACCGTTCAATCGCTGGCCGTTGACGAACCCACCGGATGGATCGTAGTACGCTTGATAGTTGTTGACGGCCGAAGGTTCGTCGATCGAGGCGACGTCGGCGACGAAGCCGAGGCGACCGTTCAGAACAGTATCGGAGATGCCGAGGTTGGTGAACGTCCCACCGTGATTGGTGAACCCGAACGAGTAATCGGGAGTGGGGTTCAGGGTCGGATCCTTCGTGCGGAAATTGACGGTGCCGCCGATCGCGTAGTTGACCTGCGGCGACATCGCGCCGGGGCCCTTGATCACTTCGGCGCTCTGCAACATGTAGCTGTTGAGGAACGTCGTCACGTAGTCGCCGTACTGGCCGACCGAGAGCGGATGCCCATCGATCAACGAAGCGGTTTCGAACGAGCCCGCTCCGCGAATATTCGGGACCGTGATAGCTCCGGGCACCGCTCCGCTCGCACTGGACGCGGGGAACGAAATCTGCATCCCCGGAATCTGGTTGAGCACGCGCGTTACTTGCGCTTGCCCCTGGTCTTCAAACGCTTGCGCCGTCACGACGTTAACGGACGCCGTGCTGGTGTTGAAGCTTCCGCGCCCGACGGATCGCACGGATGCGATGGTGCGCAACGAGGTGAACGTCGCTACGTGCATGCGCACGTCGAGATTCTGCGTTTGGCCGGCGGCCACCGCGAAATCGGCGGCCGACGCGGTGTCGTAGCCGGCTTTGGCGACGGTCACTCGATAGAGCCCGGGCACGATATCGGCGATCGTAAATGCCCCGGTCGCATCGGTCGCGGTGCGGTACGAATGCGGGCCGGAAACGTTCACCGTGGCTCCCGCGATCGGCGAACCTTGATCGTCCTTGACGGTACCCTGCACCGCGCCGGACGCGGTAGTAGTGGAAGCAGCCTGGGCCACCGTCATCGGCGCTGCGTTCGCAACCATTGCCGCACTAACGGGTCCAACGGTAAACACAGCCACGACGGACGCGGCCAGGATGCGAGTGAGTATCCTCACAGATCCTCCAGTAAATAGCAAAGGGACAATACGAAAGTCCAGCGTCTCGCGAGCCGGTCTTCAAGTAAAAGTGTATGGTCCCCAGATTAAGACTAGATTATAGATCCCGGTCTCTACCCGGCTTGGGCGCGATTCAAGAAAACCTGCTGGGCATCGACCGGCATCTCTCCCGAACCCGGGCGATTCCGAACGTACGATCCGTCGGGCATCAGGGTCCGGCTCTTGAGATTATCCGCCATGAGCACCGACAGAATCCCCGCGCACAACTGCTGCGCAAGCTCCCGATCGAGAACCGGAACGCCGATCTCCACCCGCCGATCGAGATTGCGCCCCATCCAGTCCGCGCTCGAAAAATAGGCCTCTTGCCGGCCGCCGTTCTCGAAGACGTAGATCCGCGAGTGCTCGAGAAACCGGCCGACGATGCTGCGCACGCGAATCGTTTCGCTTAGCCCGGGCACTCCGGGCCGTAGCACGCACATGCCGCGAACCAGCAACTCGATCGGGACCCCGGCCTGCGAGGCTCGATAGAGCGCTCGGACCACTTCGGCGTCCGTAACGGCATTGAGCTTCGCGCTGATCTTCGCGGGCCGGCCGGCACGCGCGTGCTCGGTCTCGCGGTCGATCAGCCCGATGATTTCGCGTCGCAGCGTCACCGGCGCGACCAGCAAATCTTCATAGTCGGTGATCTTTGAAAATCCGGTCAGCGCGTTGAACAACTGCGATACGTCGCCGCCGAGTTCCGGGCGCGAGGTGAACAGGCTCAAATCGGTGTAGAGGCGCGCGGATTTTTCGTTATAATTTCCCGTGCCAAAATGCATGTATCGCCGGATGCCGTCGTCCTCTTGCCGTACGACGAGCATCGCCTTCGCGTGGACCTTGAGCCCGGCGAACCCGTAGACGACGTGAACGCCCGCACGTTCGAGGCGGCGCGCCCATTCGATATTGTTCTCTTCGTCGAACCGCGCTTTGAGCTCGATTACGACCGCGACCTGCTTCTCGTTTTCGGCCGCTTCCAATAAGGCGCGCACGATCGGGGAGTTCTTTCCCGAGGTACGATAGAGCGTTGCCTTGATGGCCAGCACGCGTTCGTCGGTGGCCGCCTGTTGCACGAATTGCACCACCGGATCGAACGATTCGTACGGATGGTGCAACAGGATGTCGCCCTCGCGAATCTCGGCGAAAATATCGGTCTTGCCGATCAGGCGTTTGGGAATCGCCGGCATGAACGGCTCGTCGCGGAGCGCTTCATAGTCCGGCAGGCCGATGAGTTGCCAGAGATCGTTCGTGGCGAGCAATCCGTCGATTTCATAACAATCGACATCGGCCAGCGAGAGCGCGCCGAGCAACAACTCGCGCATGTACTCGGGCATGCCGCGTTCGATCTCCAGACGCACGGGCTCGCCGAAGCGGCGGCGCTGTAGCTCGGATTCGATCGCGCGCAACAGATCGTCGGCTTCGTCTTCTTGTAGATCGAGGTCGGCGTCGCGTGTGACGCGGAAGAGATACGAGTCGCGAACGCTCATCCCCGGAAAGAGCGCGTCCAGGTGGTGGGCGATCAGATCCTCGAGCAAGACGAACCAGCGCTGCCCCTCCGGCGCTCCTTCGACCGGCACGAAGCGCGCGAGGCTCTGCGGAATTTTCACCCGCGCGAAATGCAACTCGACGCCGTCCCCGGTAAGCTCCTCCAATTCGACCGCGAGCGAGAGCGAGAGGTTCGAAATATAGGGGAACGGATGCCCGCTATCGACGGCGAGCGGCGTGAGCACAGGAAAAACGCGGTCGTCGAAGGTGCGCTCGAGTTGCGCTTGCGTCTCTTCGTCCAAGTCGGCGACGCGGCGCATGACGATGCCGTGTTCCTCCAGGGCCGGGAGCAGATCGTCTTTGACGACGCGCATCTGCGCGGTCAGCGAGTCGCGCAGGCGCTCCGAGATGGCGGCTAAGTGTTCGGCCGGCATTCGGCCGTCGTCGGATCGCTTGACGACCTGGGCCTCGATTTGCTGTTTGATCGCCGCAACCCGAATCATGAAGAATTCGTCGAGATTGGTCCCATAAATCGCCGCGAATTTCAGGCGTTCGAACAGGGGATTGCCGCGGTCGAGGGCCTCCTCGAGTACGCGACCGTTGAACTCGACCCACGAGAGCTCGCGACTAAAGAAGAGCGACGATTCGCTCGGCGCGACCGTCGCGACGGCTTCGGGGAGTTCCGGGTGCGAAAGCATAGATCCAACGGGATTCGCCACCACGCAGCCAAAGTCTAGTCGCATGTGGGGTGACCTAGCGATACATCTGTGGGAGCACGTCCAACTCGCGGCGGCGGCCCTAGCCCTGGCGCTCGCGTTCGGCCTCACCTTCGGAATCGCCGCCGCCTACGTCGCGCCGCTCCGCGCGGCGATCCTGGCCCTGGCGAGCATCGGCAGAACCGTGCCGAGCCTTGCAGTCCTCATGCTCCTCCTTCCGTGGCTCGGGGTCGGCGCAGTATCGGCCATCGTCGCGCTGGCGATTCTTGCGATACCTCCGATCCTCATCAATATCGACCTGGCCATCCGCGAAGTCCCACGTCCGGCCATCGATGCGGCCACCGGGATGGGCATGGACGGCCGGCAACGCTTCGCGCGCGTGATCGTGCCCTACGCGCTTCCGGTCGGCGTCGTGGGCGTCCGGACGGCTGCGACCGAGGTGATCGCCAGCGCCACGCTCGCAACGTTCATCGGCGGCGGCGGCCTCGGCGACGATATCGTTCGCGGCCTCCAAACCGACGATGCCGGGCTGCTGATCGCATCGGCGACGATCGTGGCCGCACTAGCGATCGTCGTCGATCTCATCTTCTCCCGCATCGCCGACCGTCTCGAGGTACCAGCATGAAGGTTTCCCGCGCCCGCGCCATGGCGCTCATCGGCTCCGCCGCGCTACTTCCGCAATGCGCCGGTGGAGATGTAATCCGCGTCGGTTCCAAAAATTTCACCGAATCGATCATCATTGCCGAGATCTACGCGCAGGCGCTCGAAGGTGCGGGCATGCGCGTGGCACGGCGCCTGAATCTCGGATCGACGGAGATCGCGCTCGCCGCCCTCGAACACGGCGATATCGATCTCTATCCCGAGTACACCGGCACCGCCCTGATCGACGTGCTGCACCGCCCGCCGCTCGCCGACCCGCGCGCGGTCTACGACGCGGTCCGCACCGCGTTCTTGCAACAATATGGATTGGTGTGGCTGGAACCTTCGCCGCTCGACGACTCTCAAGCCCTCGCAACCACGCCGGCGATCGCCCGACGCTACGGCCTGCGCACGCTCTCCGATCTCGCCGGCCAGGCACGCCTCTTACGGCTTGCGACGATTCCCGAATTCATCACGCGCGCGGACGGCCTGCCCGGGTTGCAGCGCGTCTACGGCGGTTTCCATTTCGCCAGCGTGCACGTGTACGACATCGCCCTCAAATATCGCGCATTGATGACCGGGCAAGCCGACATCGCCACGGCTTTCAGCACCGACGGAGCGATTGCCACCGACCACCTGCAGTTGTTAATCGACGACCGGCATCTGTGGCCGCCGTACAACGTCGCTCCGGTCGTTCGATCCGCAGCGCTTAAAAAATCCCCGCGCATCGCCACGATCCTCAATCGCATCGCACCCGCCATCACCAGCGCCGCAGCCGCGCGCATGAATGCGGCCGTAGAGAACCAGAACGTGGACCCCGCCGACGTAGCGGCCGCCTTTCTCAAAGGCTCACCATAGGTGCAGCGCGGTGCCGAAATCGTCGTTCGCGGGGCCGGCGTTACATATCCCGGCGCGGCCACGCCGACTCTGCAAGATCTCACCTTAACGATTGCGCCCGGCGAGTTTCTCGTCGTTGTGGGCCCGTCGGGTTGCGGCAAGAGCACGCTGTTGCGAACGATCAATCGATTGATTCCGCTGGGCGCGGGAAGCATCGCGATCGACGGCACCGATATCGCATCGCTCGATCCGGTCGCGCTGCGTCGCAGTATCGGCTATGCGATTCAAGCGGTCGGGCTCTTTCCGCACATGCGGGTCGGCGCCAACGTTGCGATCGTTCCCGAACTTCTGGGCTGGTCTAGAGAGCGCATCGCCGCGCGCGTCGACGCGCTTCTAACGCTCGTTCATCTCGATCCCAAACGCTATCGCGACCGCTTCCCACGCGAACTCTCCGGCGGAGAGGCGCAGCGCGTCGGGGTCGCCCGCGCCATTGCGGGCGAGCCGCGCGTCCTGCTCATGGACGAGCCGTTCGGCGCGGTAGACGCGATCGTCCGCTCGCAACTCCAAGCCGAGATGCTCCTTTTGGTGCGCGAGCTCGGAACGACCACGCTGTTCGTGACGCACGACGTCGATGAGGCACTCCTGCTCGCCGATCGGATCGTCGTCGTCAATCGCGGACGCATCGAACAGATCGGCACGCCGCTCGAAGTACTCGCCAACCCGGTCTCGCCGTTCGTGGAACGGCTATTTCACGCCAACGACGCCGTCGTCGAACTGCGCGAAAAAGCGCGCGAGTTGCACCACCGATGAGTTATATCATCGCGCACCCCGAGCGCGTGCTCTCGCTCACCGGCGCCCATGCGGCGATGGTGATCGCGGCACTCGTCGTGGCGCTCGCAATCGCCCTGCCGCTCGGCATCCTCTCTTCGCGAAAACCGCGGTTGCGGCCGCTGCTGCTCGGCGGGCTGGGCGCGATCTATACGATTCCAAGCCTCGCGCTGCTGGCGCTCTTGGTGCAACTCTTCGGGTTGGGCGCCGCGCCGATCTTCGTCGCGCTCGTCGCATACGGGCAGTTCATGCTCGTGCGCAATATCGATGCCGGCTTGCGTGGGGTCGATCCCGCCATGCGTGATGCTGCGAAGGGGCTGGGCCTATCGCCGCGCATGCAACTCCTGCGCGTCGAACTTCCGCTCGCGTTGCCCGTGATGGTTGGCGGCCTGCGCATCGCGGCGATCGCGACGATCGCGATCGGGACGTTAGCAGGGTACGTGGGCGGTGGCGGCCTAGGCGTGCTGATTTTCGATGGGCTTGCGTTACACAACACCGCGATGATCGTGGCCGGGAGCCTATCGGTCTCGCTGCTCGCCATTCTCGTCGATGGCTCGTTACGGTGGTGCGAACGCGCCGTTCGAACCCGGCTCGGCGGGTGAGACTACTCGCGCTCGAATAGCTGGATCGCAAAGCGCTGGCCGCGGTCGCACCACCGCTTCCGAGGACGGAAACCGCTAGCCGCACCCAACTTCGCCAATTCCCCTTCATCAAACTTATACGACGACTCCGTATGCACGCGTTCGCCGGACTCGAAGGCGAAGGTCATCCCGAGCGCATCGACCGCCACGTCCTGCGCGCGATCGGCTCGCAAAAACGAGTCGACGCACCCGCGTTCTTCGTCGTACACGGCCTCGTGCGTAAATGCCGCCACATCGAAATGGCCGCCGAGCTCGCGATTGATCCGTCCCAACATGTTGCGATTGAAGGCCGCCGTCACGCCGGTTGGATCGTTGTACGCAAGCTCAAGCGTGCTTCGGTCTTTCTTCAAATCCACGCCGAGCAGTAACCCGTCCCCGGGCCGCAGTGCTTTGGCCAAGAGGCGCAACAGCGCGCGGGCGCTCTCCGGCTCGTAGTTGCCGATGTTCGATCCCATCAGCATCGCCAGCACTTTGGTCTCGAACCGCAACTCCGGCGAAGCGAGTACCGCGAAGTAATCGCCGGCATAGGCGCGGATGCGCAGCTTCGGATACGCATCGACCAACGTCACCGCCGAAGCGCGCAGCGCCTCGAGCGAGATATCGATCGGATCGTAGCGCAGAGCCCCCTGCACGCGCAGCGCTTCCTCAACCAGCAACCGGGTCTTCACGGCGCTCCCGCTACCGAGTTCGAGAAACTCCAGCGGAGCGTCCAGCTCGCGCACGATCTCCCAGCCTGATTCGCGAAGAATCTCGGTCTCGGCTCGCGTCAGATAGTACTCCGGGAGCCGCGTGATCGCATCGAACAGCACCGAACCAAGGTCGTCGTAAAAATATTTCGCCGAAAGGTGCTTGTGCGGAGCGCCGAGACCGCCGCGCACGTCGTCGGCAAAGCTCGTCTGCGCGGCTGCGTGCGGCAACTCGACGATCTGGAGCCGGTCGGAGATCGTCGTTAATTGTGCGCCCACTAGTCCTCCACGCGTTCGTGCCGGCATCGACATCGACGCGGTTATACCACCCGAACGCGCCAACTAACCATTCGGTTTCAGCGCTGCGTACGAGCTCCCCGCGGCGCCCAACGGCATCCATGCTTTGGGGGACCGTTCGTCAGCCCGCGTCCTGCGGGCTTCCTACTCGTGCGTTTTTGTGCAACTTCCAAAGGAAGTTCGGCATCCTGCCTTTTGCACAAAAATCACACGTCCCCCGAAGCATGGATGCCGTTGGGCGCCGCGGGGAGCTCCGGCTAGGACGAAGCTCCCGGCCGGGCGCAGAGCTCGCGTAACGCCGATCGCGCGGCCGCGTCCGGCTTCTGCGCGGGCGGGTAGGCATAGAGCGAGAGCATCGTATCGGCCGTGCCCTTGAGGAAGACGACGTCGGCGCGATCGTCGCGCCGGTTGTTGCCCTGGACGCGAGTGCCCGTCAGTTCCATGTACGTCGCCGGGAGGTTGCCGCAGATCGTGATATCCCGCTTCGCAAGAATCTTCGTATCTTGCATATTGGCGCTCTTGAACGCGTCGTTAAAATTCACCGCCGCGGGCAGACGCATGAGCATCAGGACTTGGTTGTTGTCCGCGGTGGTCCACACTTGCATGACGCCTAGCATGCTGGCTTTGGAACTAAAGCCGGCAGGAGCCGTAAACGTAAGCCCCTGCGTCGGGCTCTTGGTCAAGTTACTACATCCGCCCAATAGGACGATTGCGCCGAGCGCATAGAGCGCGCGGTGCAAGAACGATCGATTCATCATCGGCCACCTCCCCTTGAGCGAGACTTCGAAAACGGCGTTCCATGCACCTCGAAGGCCGCAATGTTGCCCCAACGCTCGTCGATATATTGCACGTATTGGAGCGTTTCCGGGTATGGTGGAATGCCGCCGTACCGTTCCACCGCCCCGGGGCCGGCGTTATACGCCGCAAGCGCCATCGAGTACGGATCTGGATAGACCGTACGATAGGCTCGCACGTACCCTCCGAGCAATCGAGCCGCACCCTCGATCGCGGCATACGGCTCGAACGGATTCACGTGGTGGGCGAGCGCGGTGGACATCATGAACTGCGCGATGCCCATCGCTCCGGCCGACGAGACGGCATGCGGATCGAATGCGGACTCTTGGAGCAGCGTCGCGCCGAGAAACTCCGGGGGCAGGCCGTTCCGCTCGGCCGCTCTCACCGTCGCATCCGCCAGCATCAACGCCGCGGCAGGTTCGATCCGCTCGTTGGTCCGCAAAATGACGTGCGCGAGCGCGAGCGCGGGCGCCATGCCCGGTCGTCCGTCCTCGATCAAGCGAGCCCCGACCAGCGCGTCGACGCGCGGCGGCTCCGGCCAACTCAACGCGATGTTACGCAATCGCGCGATTCTTGGTTTCGCAACGATACGTTCCGTGGTACGGTCGAAGGGAGAGATGGAGCAGCCGCACAAGATGGCTGCAGCAATCGCGCAAACCGTCTTGCGAAGGAATTGGACCAATGGTAGTGGTGTTGGCAGCGTTCGTCGTTCTCGTAGTCGGTGATTTTGCATCGACGTTCTTCTACCACGTCCCGCAACACCTGTGGTTCACGCTGCATCTTCGCACGCACCACGACCGGCGCCGGTCTTACTGGGACCACGCCGTGCTCTCGACCAACTACGAAGTGCTGCTCGACGGCATTCTAGGGGCCGTCCCCTACCTGGTGGTCGCCGCCCTGGTTTGGCGCATCTCCTGGCCGGGAGCGGTCGTCGGCCTGCTGGTCGGCCAACTGCACGTCTGGTGGCGCCATACCACGGAGCTGGGTTGGGTCACGCCGGAATGGGTAAAAGCCATCTTGCGGCCGCTCGGGTTGGTTCTCCCCGAGGACCACGACGGCCACCACCGAAACCCCGACATCGAGTTTGGCGACATCTTTCGCTTTTACGACGCTCCGGCTCGGGCCCTTATAGCCAAACTTGCCCATACGAGCCGGCGGACGCGTAATGCCGCCGTGCGTCGCCGCAGTAAAGCGCGGGCGCCGATCCAAGTGTAACGGAGACTAGATGACCAAACGGGCACTCTTTCTGATCTCGGACACCGGCGGCGGCCACAGGAGCGCGTCCAACGCGATCACGGCAGCCCTGGACGAGATCGAGGAGCCATACCCGTTCGAGCATCGGATCGAAGACGTCGCCGCCCACTGTGCCTTCCCCCTCACCCAGCTCGGCTTGGGCTACAGCATGGCCTTGCGCTACGCTCCTCCGGTCTATGGCGCGCTCTACTATGCGACCAACGGGCGCCGTCGCTATCGGGCTCTGGTCCGCTTCTGTGAGCCCCTTTATCGCGAGCGGCTCCGCGATCTGTTTACCAGCTATCGCCCCGACGTGATCGTCTCGGTGCACCCGCTGCTCAACCATGCGGCGCTGCGAGCCCGGGCCGACGCCCACATGCAGCACATTCCGATCGTCACGGTCATCACGGATCTGGGCAAGGTTCACGAATCGTGGTTAACACCTGAAGCCGACGCGGTGGTCGTGCCGGCTCGCGAAGTGTACGAGCGGGCGCTTTCTCGAGGCATCTCACCGTCGCGGCTGCGCTTGCTGGGCCAGCCGATCCATCCAAAATTCGACGACGTGACCGGCACGCCTGAAGAATTGCGCGCGGAGCTTGGGCTGCCGCAAGATCGCATGGTCGTCATGTTGATGGCCGGCGGCGAAGGCGGCGGGAAACTGCTCCCCACCACGCTCGCGCTCGCCCGGGCGAGGCTGCCGATCGAACTCTTGGTCGTGTGCGGCCGAAACGAGCCGCTCAAGCAGCGCTTGCTCGAATTGGCGCCCTCGTTGCCCGCCAAACTGCACGTCCTGGGCTTCACCGACAAAATCCCGGAGTATTTCCACGCCGTCGACCTCCTGGTCACCAAAGCCGGGCCCGGGTCGCTCGCCGAAGCGAACGCCGCCCAGCTGCCGGTCGTCGTATACGACTACGTGCCGGGGCAAGAGCGCGGCAACGTCGATTTCGTTCGGAGCAACGGGCTTGGGGCGGTGGCCATTCACGGGGCCGCGGAGGTCGTTCAGGCGGTACGCAACCTCATTCGCACGCCCGAGCGGCTCGCACAGATACGGCGCAACCAGGAGGTGGTCGCGCCGGTACGCAGCTCGCGCCGGATTGCCGCCTTGATCTCGCAGATCGCCAACTCGCATACGATCCCCGCGCAGGAGCATCTCGTTCCAGGCGCGCTCAAGGCCGTCGCCTCGCTCTAATCCTCGGCGGGCCGCGTCGTTAAGCCGCCGCGGAACGCCATCGTCGCCGCCCCGACTTGGCCGGCATCGTTTCCGAGTTTGGCAATCGCCAGCTGGGTGGTGCCTTTAGGCACCATCGTCGTTAGCGCGTCCACCCGAGCGCGCACGGCCTCGAGCATGAACTCGCCGGCGGTGGAAACGCCGCCCCCGAGCGCGATCATTTCGGGATTCACCGCGGCAATTACGTTCGCCAGGCCGATGGCCAGATCGGCCGTATAATTTTTCCACGCCGCAAGCGCGTGGCCGTCGCCGTTCTGCGCGGCTTTGCGAATCTTTTTCGACCCGAGTTTATCCCGGTTCACGTCCAGCAACAGGCTGCGCGGAAACGACGGCGCCACGGCAAATGCATGCCGGATCAGACCCGTGCCCGACGCTTGCGCCTCGAAGCAACCGATTTTCCCGCAGCCGCAGACGAAGCCGTCGGTCGGGCGGATTTGGTGATGGCCGAATTCGCCGGCACCGAATCGATTGCCGAGCACGAGTTGTCCGTCCGCCACGATGCCGCCGCCGATCCCCGTTCCGAGCGTCAGCAACACGAAATCCTTATGGCCCTGCCCGACACCGAAAGTGTATTCGCCCAGGGTCGCGCAACGCGCATCGTTCCCGACGAAGACCGGGAGCTTGAAGCGATCGCCCACGGTCGCGCCGAGCGGTATGTTGCTCCATCCGAAGTTCGGGCTATAGACGACCGTACCGGTGGCGACCTCAATATTGCCCGGCGAGCCTATCCCAATGCCGATCGCATCGCCGCCGGCGTCTTTGAGCGCCCCGCCGATCGTCTCGACCAGCGCATCGGTTACCGCTTTGACGCTCAGGTCGTCGAGGTCCAGCTCGTGCTGGCGATGGATGGTTCCATCGTCGGTGATGACCGCCGCGGTCACATGCGAGCCGCCTAAATCCACCCCGATAGCCGTGCGCACGCTAAACTCTCTCCTCAAATATCGATCGACGCCGCGGGACTGCGAGCGCAGGGACATTCTTCGCTGCGCCACAGGCCGCACCCGCACGCGATATCGAACATCTGCGCGTCATGGAAACTATCGATCTGATCAACCTGCGCAATTTTTCTCGGCGCACCGAACAACCAACCCATCCCGAATTGCTGGACGATCGCCCGATGGAGCACGTCAACAAGATCGAGATCGATGAAGAGCACATTACCGTCGAATACGACGAAAAAACGACGCGGTATTACAACGTCAACGAAATCGTCCGGCGCGAATGGGTCTATAAGTTCAACGACGATCCCGAGATGGTCAAAGCAATCGGCAAGGTTATCGACCTCGCGCGCAAGCATCTCAAGGATCTGCCGGAGAACGTCGCATGTCCTCCGGGTTGCGCGGAGTGCTGCAGCGGATACGAGCCGTTCGTCAGCCGCTCCGACGTGCAGCGCATCGCCGATCACCTCGGAATGACGTACGCGGATACGATGCGCGAGTACATCGTCGAGCGGCCCTCGGCCGATGGATTCCACGTCGGCTGGGTGCGCAAAGTCTCCGACGATATCGCCGACAATTGCGTCTTTCTCATGGGCAACCGGAGCGGGCGCTATTACTGCGGCATCTACGAAGCACGCCCGCACGATTGTCGCGATTTCACGCCGATCGGCTGCGACGACGTGGACGAAACGATCGATCGCAAGGGCAACTTCAAAGTCGGCGCGGCCTTCGCACCCAAAGTGCGCTCGGGCCGTATCAAGAAACGTCGCTCGTGAGCCGCAGGTGAGATTTTCCGCATTCGTTGCGCGGGTATGCCGATAGCGGCGGCGTAACTACGCGTGACGGAGGGTCCACTACGTTGCGTCGATATATACCGCTCGTCGTTCTTTTTTCGCTCTTGGCTTCGCTCGTGCCGAGTCCGGCCGGCGCGCAAACCGTCGCACCGTCGCTCTATCAGGGCATGCGATGGCGCTTCATCGGCCCATTGCGCGGAGGCCGCACCAAAGCTGTCGCGGGCGTGGCCAGCGAGCCGAATCGTTTCTACATCGGGGCCGTCAACGGCGGCATCTGGACGACGGACGACGCCGGGCGTACGTGGACGCCGATCTTTGACGGCCATTCGACGCAGTCGATCGGCTCGCTCGCCGTTGCGCCCAGCGATCCGAACGTCATCTATGCCGGTAGCGGCGAGGGCCTTCAACGCCCGGATCTCGCGATCGGCAACGGCATCTACAAATCGATCGACGCCGGTAAAACCTGGACGCATCTCGGTTTACGCGACGGCGAGCAGATTCCGCAGATCGCGATCGATCCTCGCAACCAGAACACCCTCTTCGTCGCGGTCCTCGGGCACCCGTACGGGCCGAACGATCAACGGGGCATCTACCGCTCGACCGACGGCGGCAAAACGTTCGCCCGCGTGCTCTACACGAACGACAACACCGGCGCATACGACGTAAAAATCGATCCGCTGCATCCGGATACCGTATACGCAACGCTGTGGGCCGCTCGCCAAGCACCGTGGGAGATCGGCGGCTCGTTCGAGATTCCGGGAAGCGGCATCTATAAATCGACCGACGGCGGCACCACCTGGAAGCCGATCGACACGGGGTTACCAAAACGCATCGGACGCATCAGCCTGGGCATAGCGGCCTCGGATCCGAACGTCATCTACGCGTTCGTCGATATGCCAGCTCCGGGTGCGAAATACCGCAGCGATGATGCCGGTGCGATCTATCGCAGTGCCGACGGCGGCGCGCATTGGACGATGACCAACGATACCGGCCGCGTCGGCGAACGCGGCGACGATCTCACCGCGATCGCCGCCGACCCGAAAGATCCGAACACCGTCTACGTCACCAACACGTCGACCTATCGGTCCACCGACGACGGAAAGACGTTTACCGCCATCAAGGGCGCGCCGGGCGGCGACGATTATCAAAACATCTGGATCAATCCCAAGGATCCTTCGATCATTTTGCTCGGCAGCGATCAAGGCGCGACGATCTCCGTCAACCACGGGCGCACCTGGAGCTCGTGGTACAACCAGCCGACGGCGCAGATGTACCACGTCAACGCGGATAATCGTTTTCCGTATTGGGTCTGCGGCGGACAACAAGAGAGCGGCTCCGCGTGCGTGAAGAGCCGCGGCAATTGGGGCGAAATCACCGAACGCGACTGGCACACGGCCGGCGCGGAAGAGTACGGCTACGCCGTACCCGACCCGCTCCATCCCGGCATCATCTACGGCGGCAAGGTCGAACGGTTCACGCAAAAGACCGGGCAAGTGCAGGAGGTCTCACCCAAACCCCTGCGCGGCAAGGACTATCGCGTCGTACGCACGCAGCCCCTGGCGTTCGATCCGATCGATCAACACAAACTCTACTTCGCGTCGAACGTCATGTGGGTAACGAGCGACGGCGGCATGCACTGGCGCGCGATCAGCCCCGATCTCACGCGCATGCATCCCGCGATCCCCGCGGTCATTCGCGCCTTCGAAAAAGACGATCCCCAGCAGGGCGCGCATCGCGGCGTCGTGTACGCGCTCGCGCCCTCGCACGAGCATGAAGGTACGATCTGGGCCGGAACGGACGACGGCTTGGTATGGATCACGCGCGACGGCGGCAAGCATTGGAAGAACATCACGCCCCCCGCGCTCACCGCCTGGAGCAAAGTCTCCCAGATAGACGCATCGTCGTTCGATGACAACACCGCATACGTTGCAGTCAACCGTTTTCGCTTAGACGATCAACGTCCGTACGTTTACGTGACCCACGACGGCGGGGCGCATTGGCGGCTGGCCGTGAGCGGATTACCCAACGCACCGATCAACGCGGTGCGCGCCGACCCGCGAGCGCGCGGCTTGCTGTATGCCGCGAGCGAGACCGGCGTAAGCGTCTCGTTCGACGACGGCATGCACTGGCAACCTTTGCAACTCAACCTTCCCACCACTTCGGCACGCGACATTATCGTGCACGGCAACGACCTCGTCGTCGCTACGCACGGCCGCGGGTTCTGGATTCTCGACGATGTCGAGCCCCTGCGGGCGCTCGCACGCACGCATGCGTTCGCAGGACCGCATCTCTTCACGCCGGAGCTCGCGTACCGCATTCGGCGCGATACCAATACCGACACACCGCTCCCGCCCGAAGTACCGCACGGTCAGAATCCGCCGAACGGCGCGATCCTCGACTATGCGCTCGCAAGCAATGCAAGCAAGGTGAGCATCGTCATCGCGGACGCGAAAGGGCACGTGGTCCGGACCTACGCGAGCGACGAGGCGCCCCCGCCGCACGTCGCGTTCGATAAGCCGAGCTATTGGGAGCAGCCCTTCGTGCGCCCGGGCACGAGCGCCGGCATGCATCGCTTCGTCTGGGACCTCCACGAACCGGCGCCCCGCTCGGAGAACGTGGATATGCCCATCTCGGCGGTCCCCGGCGATACTCCGCGCGTGCCGCAAGGTGCGCTCGTTGTGCCCGGCCGCTACACCGTGACGCTGGTGGTCGACGGCAGACCCCAATCCCGCCCGCTGACCGTCGCCATGGATCCGCGGGTTAAGGTCACCGCCGCGGCGCTTCTGACCCAGTACCACATGGCGCATGGCGTCGCCAGCCTGATCGACCGGACCTACGGGGCGATCCAAGCCGCTCGGGCCAAGCATCAGTCGGCTTCGGTGGCTGCGCTCGAAGGCGTCCACGGCACGCTGGGTTACTTGCTCGCTCTCGTCGACGGCGTCGATGCCGCCCCGACGGCCGGGATACGGAGCGCCTATTGTTCCGTTACCGCCCGCGCCTTTATGGCACTTCATGCAACCTCCCAACGTTCATCGAGTGTCTGTCACTAAACAAAGGAGAATTTGTCTATGAAATTCGCACGCACTCTTCTGGTCGCGTTCGCTGCGGCCGCAGTCCTCGGTGCTTCGGCTGGAGCCGCCACGCCGACCACCGTCACGTTCCCAATGAAGGCCCTCAACGCCAGCGGCGAAACCGGCACCGCCACGGTCACGCAGGTCGGCATGGGCGTCAAGGTCGTCGTCGCGCTCAAAGGAGCGCCCGAGACCGCGCAACCAACGCACATTCACGTCGGCACCTGCGGTCACATCAATAAGGCGCCCGAGTACCCACTGACCAATACCGTCGACGGCAAGTCGACCACGGTCGTCAAGGGTGTCACGCTCGCTCAATTACTGGCCGGCCATTATGCGGTCAACGTTCATAAGAGCGCGACCGCCATCGGCACCTACGTTTCGTGCGGTAACATCAAATGAACGACTCCACCTGACGCTGCGCGTACAGGATGGAGTTTCGTGTTGCTCACGCGGTTTGCGCGGGGCACCCGGTCGGTTCCCGGCCGGTGTGGGCAAGCGCCCACAAGAGATTGACGCGCGCAGCGTTCTGATCTCGGGTTAAGACCACGCCGCATTCGCAAACATGCATCCGCTGCGGGAGCGCCTTCTTGCGCTGCCTCCCGCAGCCGCTGCACGTTTGGCTCGGCTTGACTTTGCGCGAGGGAACCTCGACGAACGCGATACCAGCCTCCGCCGCTTTGTATCGGAGCAAATCGAGAAATGCGCGTGGTGCCGTCGCGAGGATTTCGCGATTGAGGCCCGCCTTCTGGGCTACGTTGCGCCCGGGTGATTCGATTGTTCCTTGCGCGGAACGGACCATGTTTTTGACCGAAAGCGATTCGGTCGCGATGAGACCGGTCGTTGCGACGAGCTTCGCCGAGCGCTGGTGCAGGAAGTTGTGGCGTTTGTCTGCCGTCTTGCGGTAGATCGCCGCGACAACCTTACGTACCTTGGTACGGTTATTCGACCGCTTGGCCTTGAGGCTAAGACTCCGCTGCGCAGCTTCGAGCTTGGCCCGCATCTGTGCGAAGAAGCGCGGATTGGCAACCTTCGAATAGCTGCCGTTCTCGTGGGCGAGCGTGGCAAATGTTTCGACGCCCCAATCTAGGCCGATCGCCTTGGTGCCTCCTTTGCGTTGCGGCCGGCACGAGAGCGTCAGGCTCGCATACCAGCGCCCGGCCTTGTGCGCAATCTCACACGTTTTCAGTTCGCCCGGCGTACGCGCACGACCACGCACCGGGATCGTACCGATGCCCGAGAGGCGCAGCTTGCCGTGCCGGTTGCCGTTGCCCGGCACGAAACGGAACCCGTCACCATGCGTCTTGTATCCCCAGCCTGAATAGCGGTCGAAGGCTTTGAATCGTGTGAAGCCGGGGGCTTCGCCCTTGCGGCAACGCCGAAAGAACGCCGCGAAGGCCAGATGCAGGCGGTGCAGGGTGACTTGCGCCGACTGGGCGTTGAGCGCAGCGTACCGCTCGTCGTCGGCGCGAAGCTCGGTGAGATCGCGCATCTGGTCGTATTCCGACAGACTCTTGCGCTGCAATCGCCAAGCCGATTTGCGTTGTTCGAGCGCGGCGTTATACAGCCGCTGGTGCAGGCGCAGCATATCGAGCAACGCCGCTTCCTGCGGGCGCGACGGATAAAGGCGATAGACGACCTTGCGCGCGACGGGCTCCATATTGCTCATCTTCTCGCGGCATGATGCCACCAGGGTGGCAGAGTGCCGCGTGGCCCCGGGCAAAGATTTTGAGCGCCCTGCCGGGCGCTGCGGCGCTTCACCATCAGCGAAATCCCGGAGATGCAGCATGGCTAGAGCACTGCGCCGCTTCAAGTAGTTCTCAACCCATCCGCGTCGAAGAGGGACGTTGCTATGCAACGCCCCTCTTCTGCTTCCCGCTTCGGTGAAACGCCCGAAGCCGAACTCCCCGAAGACATCGCGGCGATCTATCAGGCCAACCGCGAGAAGGTGGGATTCGTCCCCAACGTCTTCCGCGCATACTCGCGCAGGCCCGAGCACTTCCGCGCGTTCATGCACTATCACGACGTGTTGATGCGCGGCAAGAGCGGCCTTTCGCGGGCCGAACGCGAGGCGATCGTCGTCGCGGTCAGCTCCGAAAATCGCTGCCAATACTGCATGACCGCACACGGCGCCGCGCTGCGCATTCTCGGCAAAGATGCCGCCCTTGCGGAACAGATCGCCAACAACTGGCGCACGGCGGATCTCACACCGCGCTGGCGCGCGATGCTCGCGTTTGCATCCCGCGTCAACGAGCCGGGTTTCGCAGCATCGGATGCCGAGATCGAAGCGCTGCACGACGCCGGCTTTAGCGACGACGACGTTTGGGACATCGCGGCAATTGCCGCATTCTTCGGCTTGTCGAATCGTATGGCCGGCTTGATGGATATGCGGCCCAATGCGGAGTTCTATGCGATGGGCCGGAAGTAGGCTGCCTGGAAAGCCCTAGTGGTTTGGGGAACCGTTCGTCAGCCCGCATCCTGCGGGCTTCCTACTCGTATGTTTTTGTGCAACATTCATAAGGAAGTCGACATCCTCATATGATGTGAAGTGGGGAGCGTAGAACGCCCCCCACACGGTGTCGGTACGCTGTTGACATCCTTGGGCCTCAAGAGCCCGTTAGACAGATCAGCGACCGCACCAACTTGACGAGCCGA
>Ga0207416_1001410_pt1 | contig 32134 bp, 25 predicted proteins | sample PaiPotPPM11metaG_FD_184107 | JGI IMG/M metagenome (GOLD analysis project Ga0207416, IMG submission 184107) | Iron sulfur acid spring bacterial and archeal communities from Banff, Canada, to study Microbial Dark Matter (Phase II) - Paint Pots PPM... ...
GATATTTTACAGGACGCGGTGATCGAAGCGCTGGCTCACGCGGACCGCCTTGCCGCCGCGACCCAGCCGAGAGCGTGGTTTCTGGCTATCGCCGCCAACATTCTCAAGCGTAAGAGGGCGGAGACCATGAAGCGGCAGCAGCGCGAAGTGCTGGTGAGCGATATTTCCGAGTATAACGACGTGATCGATGAGAGTGATTTTTTCGACCTGGTCACACCTCGCGTGCAGCCTGGGCCGGAGCAGCAGTTCGAGGTTGATGAGCAGGTTGCCGAGATGCTGGCGCTCGTTTCGCCTGATGAGCAGGAAGTGCTGCGCCTTGCCTTCCTGCACGATCTGGATACGACCATGCTGGCGCAGGCGCTGAGTATTTCGCCGGGCGCGGCCCGCGTGCGCCTGCATCGCGCGCTGAACAAACTGCGGGCCGCGTGGAACGCCAGCCAGGGAAAGGAAAGCATACCAGATGCATGAGCAAGCCAGCGCAAGGCAGCAGCGCCTCGCGCGCGAAAAAGTTGTCTACCAGTATATAACTGCTCTAGAACAGGGCGATATGGATACCATCGCCTCGCTGCTCCAGCAGGCCGAGCATGATCCCGCGCTTGAGCAGATGATTTTGGAGGCGCATGAGGTGTACTCGCGCGAGGATCAGAACGCGCCCCAGCCCGGACAGATCGCCGTGGTGCGCTATAAGCTGCTCAACCTGTTATCCGCGCAGGAAGAAACAGGTATCCTATCGTCGCGTCCGCCTGCCCGCTCGCGAAGGCGGCGGATATTCTTACAAACCGTCGCGGCAGTCATTATTGTTTGCGCCTTGATCGGCAGCGCGCTGCTCCTCTTCGCGCCGCGCCAAACGCGGACTGGAAGCCGCGCTCCTGCTCTTGGAACCTGGAAGCTCGTCACCAGCCCGAATCCAGGATCGGCGAATAATGGTCTCCAGGCGATAGCCGCCGATGCCGCCAATGACGCCTGGGCTGTTGGTTCATCTTCCGATAGCCCGTATAGTGGTCAGAACCAGAAGACGCTCATTGAGCATTGGAATGGTTTCGCCTGGAGCGTTGTCAAAGGTCGCAACGCGGAACTGCCTAATAGTGGTCTTAGTGGAGTGGTTGCTCTCTCGCCCGACAATGTTTGGGTGGTCGGCGATACGTCTCCCGGCAATAGTAACAGCAGCCAGCCGCTCATCGAGCATTGGAACGGCAATACCTGGACCATCGTCAACAGTCCCGCTCCGGCCAGCAGTTCTCTGTACTCTATAGCCGCCGTCTCAGCCAATGACATCTGGGCGGTTGGCGGCCACGGCGTCAGCAGCTCTGGAGTCACCGTGCAGAGGACGTTGATCGAACACTGGGATGGTCGTTCCTGGAAAGTCGTGCAAAGCCCCAATGTTGCCAATGTTGGGTCGGGGTTTACTTTTCTGGCCGGCATAGCTGCCGTCTCAGCCAGCGACGTCTGGGCCGTCGGTTTCTCTTCTAGCGCCGCCGTGCAGAATAATCAGACCGCCCTGATCGAGCACTGGAATGGCACGGCCTGGACGATAGTGCAGGGCGCGAATGCCGGAATAGCTGGTTTTCTCTATGGAATAGCTGCCGTCTCGCCAGATAATATCTGGGCGGTCGGTTCTCTTACCACGAGTGCGGGAGGGGCAGGCACGCAACAGGCGCTGATTGAACACTGGAACGGCGCATCCTGGAGCGTCGTCGGCAGCCCCGGCTCCGCCATAGAGAGCGGGATTCTGGACGCGGTAGCCGCGCGTTCCGCCAGCGATATCTGGGCCGTTGGCTCAACTATCAGCTCGCAGCCGCAAACCCTGATCGAACATTGGGACGGCCATTCCTGGAAAACGGTGAGCAGTCCCAATGTCGGTACGAATGGACCTGATGCCCCCACGATTAACAATAACCTGAGCGGTATTGCCGCCGTACCATCTTCTCATGTTATCTGGGCCGTGGGAGATGCCGAGAATAACAACGTTACCGCCTCTCCGCCCGCGACGCCGACGCAGTTCTCGCCGGTGAATTCCCAGACGATCATTGAGTCCTATGGATTATGATGTCTTCGCGGAGCTGGCAGAAGGCAATGCCAGCAGAAACTCTCTCAGCGCGGGCATCACCCGTTCTTGCTCAGGAATGCGTCATCACGATCTTGCCGATCAGCTCGCCTGACGCCAGCAGGCGATGCGCCTCGGCAGCTTGCTCAATCGGCAGCGTGCGCGCGATCACGGGCCTCACCTGTCCCTTCGCGACCAGTTGCAGGACGTGATGTTCGTTTTCTGCGCTAGTATGTCGTATGCCGCCGCCAATAACCGTGACGCGTTTCAGACGCCAGGATTGGGTATCGACCTCGGCCTTCTGGCCGCCGAGATTACCGATCAGGACGATGCGCCCATCCATTGCGCACGCTTCAATGCTCGTGCCAAGCGTCGTGCTGACCAGCTCGAAGACCAGGTTGACGCCGCCTTTCTCTTGCAGCACCCTGCCAACATCCTGCGTGCGATGGTTGATCACCATGTCTGCGCCCAGGCTCCGCAGTACCGCCGCTTTCGTCTCGCTGCTGGCAGTGGTGGCAACCCACGCTCCGGCATGTTTGGCGAGCTGGATCGCCAGCGAGCCGACGCCGCTCGATCCAGCCCAGATCAGCACGCGCTCGCCTGCTTTGAGATGCCCCAGGTCAAATAACGTTGCCCAGGCCGTTGAAGAGGTCAGGCCAGCCGCTGCTGCCTGCTCAAACGAGACGCTATCGGGGATGCGTATCAGATCGGCTGCCGGCGCGGCGATCAGGCTGGCGTAGCCGCCGCCGCCTTTGGCGGCCGCCGCGCGCGCCGTCAGCACGCGCTCGCCCGCGTGGAAGCCGTGGCTATCGTTCACCACTACGCCCGCTGCCTCCAGGCCCGGCGTAAACGGCAAGGGGCCGTTGTATCGGCTGCCGTCACGCTGAAACAGGTCGAGCCGGTTGACCGTGGTGGCTTTGACCGCGACCAGCACATCATCAGGGCCAGGGATGGGATCAGGCGCTTCTTGTACCTGTAATACTTCGGGGCCGCCAAATTTGGCAAATTGTACTGCTTTCATGATTGTGCGATCACCTTTTTCTACATGTTATGTTGTGGGAAAAAACCCTATTGCTTTTTCTATTGTTGCACATCGGCAGCTAATTTGCCAGATCGAGGCAAGGAGAGGTCGGGGGTATCGTAGGGGCGTGGGCTTGCCCCGCCCAAAAACTGTGCATCGTCGCACACAAGGGCGGGGCAAGCCCACGCCCCTACGGGGAGGTTCCCGTTATCGTGCCTGTCACACGCTGATCATCGCGAATGCGCAGGTTGATTTGTACATTCAGTTGCTGCGTGCTGCTGCCAGGGCTGCTCAGCACGGCGGTTATCTGCAACTGATCGCTGTCCGCCAGGTTGGTGAGCGATCCCGTGTACAGTGCCTGGCCGGATGTTGACGCGAGCGTGATCTGCGACGAGGTGATGGCGATGCTGCTTCCTGAATCATCTCCGCCGCCGCTGGAAGATTGACCGTGCAGGATGACCAGCAAAGTCCCTTGTGCCTGCGAGCCATTGCTGACGGTCAGATTCATCTGGAGCGTCACATTGCCGTTGGCGTCAGGGCTGCTCTGATTGAGGGTTCCTTGCACGGAAGAGGTGAATGGCGATGTGAAAACGCTTGAACTTGACGACTGAGAAGAAGAAACTGATTGCACGGCAAGCGCTGTGGGAGAACCGCCGGAGCCTTGCCCGTTGTTGGCGAAGGCATTCCAACCGGGTTGCAAAGGGCCAAGCACGGTTAGCGATGCTCCTACCAGAATGGCCAGCACGACGATAACGGCCCACACCGGGTGGGCGCGGCTTTGTGAATTCGCCGGTTCGATCAGGCGTCCCCAGAGCAGCGTACCGACAACGAGGATGCTGACCAGGTAGATGCCCATGCCCCACCAGGTGCGCGTGTCACTGCCCGTCGCGATGCCATGAATCGTCACCAGCCCATAGAGCAGCAGCGTCAATACGTGCAGGCGTCGCCACCAGGCATAGCCGATCCAGCGGCGCAGCCACGTGCTGAGGCCGATGGCGAGGCCGAGGTATAGCCCGACGATGCCGAATGCCATCCAGAGCGGGCGGTAATGACTCACGAAAGGGATGAAGACCTCGCTCCAGCCAAAGTGCGTAAAAGGATCGAGCCAGACGGCCAATACATGGATGCTCGTGAAGATCAGGGCCAGTAACGTCAAAAAATTGTGCAGTTCGCTATTGATCAGGCGCGGCCAGCGTCCTGATTGCCAGTGCATAGTAAGCGCCAGCCCCCAGATAACGGACAGCGCTAATAAGATGTATGCTGTAAACCCTCCAGCCCGCGCCACGTCCCAGGTGAAAGTTTCCCATAAACTCATACGTATCTATCTCTTTCCGCGTTATAGTTCGATTTCTCTCATTACCTGGTCGGGCCAGGACTCTGTCGTCGTCCACTGCCCATCTTCGCGCACCAACAAACCTGCCAGGCCATGACGTTCAATAAATTCACTGCCAGCCTCTACCCCTAATAAAAAAGCCGTTTTTGCCGCGACTTCCGCCTGCTCGCAGCGCGCGGCGGCAACCGTGACCGACCACAAGCCGCTCCGGGCAGATTCACCGGTGCGTGGGTCGATCAGGTGATGCCTTATTTGCGTTCCCTGCTGCCAGCGGCGGCGGGATACGCCGGAGGTTGCCAGCGCACCGTATTGCCAGGGGATAACCCACGCGGTATCTTTTCCTTCAATCGCAATAGACCAGTGATCGCAGGTTGGCGGCATCCCTATCGACGCCAGGTCGCCGCCGGCATTCACCAGCGCCGTTGTGATCTCGATAGCGCGCAGATAGTCAAGCGCCGCGTCAACCGCCATGCCCTTGGCGATGCCGCCAAAATCGAGGCCGATCCCCGGCGGCAGCGTCACTTCTCGTGTTTCCCGGTTGACGCGAATGAGTCGCCACGCTCCGCCAGGGATGGCGCTTCGCTCCGCCTCTGGTTGTATGGAGGAAACATCCTCGAATGTTCGATCATAACCGCTATCCACTAACTGGTTGAGCAGTGTCGGGTCGTACAGTCCGTTCGTGGCTTGTGCTGCCGCCAGGGCCGTTTCCAGCACCTTGAAAAGCAGCGGGCCGACGTGTACCGGCACGCTGGCGTGCCGATTGAGATGCGATAGTTCGCTGTCGGGTAAAAAGCGGCTTAATATTTCTTCCCACCTGGTAAACAGCGCGCGCACGATATTTCCGCCGCGCTCTGCCTCTCGCTCAGGGAGCAGGACCGAAATCGTCGTTCCCATGGCGTGAAATTGCTCGCGGCGTATGCCTTCTGGAAGTTCAGCGACGTTAGGAGGTACCGGAAGTGGTGGAAGGAAGTTGGGATGAGCTGCCGGATCCAAACTGGTATCCTCCTTGCGGCTGTTGCAAGAAACCGCCATTTTGCGAAGAAGACGCGGGTGTGGTTTGCTGCGTTGATGTATTCGTTGATTGCGCGGTGACGCCGGTAACATGCACCAGCGCCAGCCCGCCGAGCGCGCCGAATGTCACCACCGAAGCCACAACGATCCAGCGCTTGAGCCTCTGCACCAGCGACAGCGCCTCGGCTTTGGGCATACGCTTCTCGGCAGGGGGGGACTGTCGAGGCCGAGGCGCTTGTGGAGCGCGTTGTATGACTTGCTGGCGCTGCGCTGACGAGTAGTTCATGCCGGCAGGCGCTTGTGGCTCCTGAGCGAAGGGGCGATAGGGCAAGGGATATTGCGTATAAGTATCTTCATTATCGGTATAACTCATTGTGACTGTTTCCTCCATGATAGAGCCGAGCGTACAAAGTTTTGCGAAAGGTCTCGATCTCTCGCCAGGGCAATCCCTTGCGGTTGCCCTGGCTGCTGCTGTCAGCCTTAGCGCGTCTCTTACCGTCAATCTTAACACGGCTCTTGCAAAAAAGGATAAGAAAATTGTAAAGAGTTTGAAAAGTCACCATGTTTGTGAAAAATCTTCTCTTGTAATTAGAACAAATGTTTGATATAATGACGGTGCGCGAACGGATTTTGTAATGTAACTGCGTTGTAGAAGCCCGGTATCAAGGGACGATGTCTGCCATCGCCCTGGCCCTCCCTAGATCAGATGAGTAATCGCGATGAACATGACAGTAGCATACTCAATAATTCCCATCCCGGTAGCCGATCAGGATGAGGCGTTGCGCTTTTATACCGAGAAGCTTGGCTTTGAGAAACGGGCCGACGTGACCTTTGGGCCAGGGCTGCGCCTGCTCACCGTCTCGCCGCGCGGTCAGCGGCGGCCCGTGATCGCCCTGGCGAGATCCGATACCTTTCCTTCCGGCCAGCAACAGAGCCGCGAGCATGAAGATCTCTGGGTGATCGGCACGGAGGATTGTTATCGTGTCTATGAAATCTTGCTGATGCGCGGCGTCAGGTTTGTGAGTCCGCCGACGCGGCATATCTACGGTATAGAGGCCATTTTTGCCGACCCGTATGGGAACAAGTTCTCACTGTTGGAACGATCACCCAGGGTTTTTTCAGCCTGTGAGAGAGACAATGCCGCGTGAGGTGAGGGGCAAAGCGGCTAGCAGGCCGCGAAAGAGCGTTCCTTGACCTGCAGCCAGCGCACGAAATCCTCCGGCGGCAACGGACGCGAGAGGTAGTAGCCTTGCGCGATGTCGCAGCCAAGCCTATCCAGCAACTCCAGCGTGCTTGCGTCCTCAACCCCTTCGGCGACAACATGCAGGCCCAGACTATGCGCCATCGTGATAGTCGAGCGGACAATAGCTTCATCCGCCGGTGTATCGATGATATGTTGGATAAATGTGCGGTCAATCTTCAACTCGTCGATCGGCAAACGTGTTATGTAGGTCAGTGATGAGTATCCTGTGCCGAAATCGTCAATCGAGCAGGAAATACCGAGGGCAGTGAGACGCTTCAGAACGCTGATCGTCAGACCCGGGTCGGCCATAGCGGAACTTTCAGTGACTTCCATGCGTATGCGGTAGGTCGGAACATCGTACCGCTCAAACAACGCGGCGACTTTAGCGGGAAATGAAACATCGTGTAAGTCCCACATGGACAGGTTAACAGCGATTTCCAGTTCAATGCCTTTGGCCTGCCAATCTTTGTATTGCTTCATCGCCCTTTCGACTGCCCACAGGGTCAGCGCCGTGATGAAGCCGGTTTGCTCGGCCAGAGGAATGAAGCTATCTGGGAAAATGAGACCGCGCGCGGGGTGTTGCCAACGGATCAACGCTTCCACGCTGTGGATAATGCCTGTACTGGTCTGAGCCTTTGGTTGGTAGTAGAGCATAAATTCGTTTGCCAGAACAGCATGGCGCAGACCGCTAATCAATTCAAGACGTTGAGCAGTATCCTGATCATGCCCGCTTTCATAATACACGAATGGCCGGTGCGATCGTTTGGCCGCGAACATGGCGACATCAGCTCTGCGCAGCAGTGTGGTGGGATCGTCTCCGTGGGTTGGGTAAAGGCTGATACCCATATTCGCGTCAATATGCAGCGCGTGTCCTTCGATGATGAAAGGTTCTTCCAGTATAGTGCTGAGAGCAGTAAGCCTTTCGGTGAGCATTTCAGCGCTTTCTGTTGGGAGCATGATGGCGAATTCATCGCCGCCGAGGCGTGCGATTGTACTGGAATCGCTGATTGCCTGGCGCAGGCGGCAGGCGGCATCCGAGAGAAGCCGATCCCCTTCAGCGTAGCCGAACGTATCGTTAATGTCCCTGAAACCATTGAGATCGAGGACGATCAAGGCGAATTCTTTTTTCGTCTTTGCTCCGTCCTCGATGAAGCGATCCAGTATGTCCAGGAGCAAGGTGCGATTGGGGAGGTCCGTCAGGTTGTCATGCAGCAGTTGGTAGCGTAGTTGTTCCTGAACAACAAAGCGTTCGCTGACGTCGTGCGCGTTGATAATGAAGCCTTGAATATCAGGATCATCAAGGCAGTTGCGCGCTATGGCCTCAATCGTTATCCACGAGCCATTGGCGTGGCGCAGGCGGCACTCGATCGTGACGATGTTTTCGGCTGTTTCATCGGCTGCTTCAAAGGCTCCCGCCCAGGCAATATGAACCCGTTTTTTATCGTCGGGGTGAATGAAATCAAAAACATTCTTGCCGATCAAGTCTTCCGGAGCGTACCCTATAACGCGTTGATGTGAAGGGCTGGCGTAGGTGAATACTCCGCTCGCCTGGAGGATGAGGATCAAGTCTGTGGCTTGTTCGATCATAGTACGCACTTTGCGTTCGCTGACCTCGAAAGTCTGTTCCGCTTTGACGCGCTCGGTAATATTTGAAGCGATGCCGATCACACCTGATACGGAGCCATTGCTGTCGAGCAGAGGCAAATACAGCGTTGTAAAGTACAGGTCGCCGAATCGATTGACGGAAGTTGTCGCATTCCCATCAAGCACGTGCAGAAACTTGTTCAGGATGTTCGGTGTATCCTTGTGAAAATCGAAGAAGGAAGTTCCCACCAGTTCTCCGCTGTGTAATCCCAATACTTGTAATCCCTGTCCCTCGCACATGGTAAAAATACCGGCATGATCGAGCGTAAAGAGAATAATGGGGGCGTTCTCGACGACGGTACGTAAGAGTTGATCTGAAGTGACAATGTCTGGTTGTGGCGCGCGCGAGGTCTCTGCTTCGATGGGTACAGTATTGTCTTGAGCTTCTTGATCTGCGAGATCGGGCCGCTTTAACAGTTGCGAAAGGTTCTCGTCTAATTGTTTCATTACACCATCACCATACATGCAAAGAACAGAACAGGCGGAAATATCCCTGTATGATTCTGTTATCGGCACGAATGGGTGTGAGTTTAATATTTTTACTAACGCAAAAATATTCTACGGTGTTGTCTTCATCTCCTGAAGCAATGGCTGCTCAATCCGGCGCGCCTGTCCGGTGTAGTTGTCGATAATTGTCATTGACCGGCTCGCCGATCAGAATGCGCTGTACATCCAATACATGCGCTTCGTCGTATCTACTAATGGGCAGCAGGCCGTGTCCGGTAAACGCATCCGTGGCGACCAGCACGGCATCGGGGAGCTGCCCTTGATCATCTGTAATGCTCATTTTAGAGCTTTTGCTAGCATGAATTTGCTGCCAGGGATAACAATGTAGGGCGGCTACTATAGCAGCCGCCCTACATGCTTGCATCCACCGCCTGTAATGATTATGCCCAGCGCACCAGCCCCATCTCGTGTTTGTTGGAGAGGGCGGGATGGCTCGGCAGGACGCGCACGCCATAGCCAATGCTGCCGCTCTCTGGCGGACTCAAGCGGATCTCATAGCGCAGCGAACCGTCAAGTTCTTTCTTGATGTAGGTCATAGGCAAAGCTTGCTGCGGCGTCACCACATCGTCGTTAGCCTCTCCATAGACCAGTTCGACGCACAGATCATCAGGTGCCAGCGTACCGGCGCGTACCCACGCTCGCAAGTCGATGCCTTCGCCCAGGCTGATTTGTCCTTCGCGCCGCCCCTCGACATACAGTTCCATGCTCGGCCAGTTCTGCCTGATACGTGTCTTCCATGCCGCCAGGACACGCGCTCGCTCGTAGTTGCGCTGCTCGATCTGCTGACCGTCGTGAATAGTGGAGACATAGAACGACGTCGTATATTCCTTGACCATGCGCTTCATGCTAAAGGCGGGGGCGCAGGTGCGTATGGCCTCTTTCATCAGCGCGACCCAGGTGTGCGGGATGCCATCAGCGCCGCGCTCATAATACGCCGGGATGATCTCTTCTTCGAGCAGGCGGTACAGCGAGAGACTGTCGGCTTCGGCCTGCACATTCTCGTCGATATATTCACGCTCTTCGCCGATAGCCCAGCCGTTTTTGCCGTTATAGCCCTCGTCCCACCAACCGTCCAGAATGCTGCAATTGGGCTGGCCGTTGAGTGACGCTTTTTGCCCGCTCGTCCCGCTCGCCTCGTGCGGGCGAATCGGATTGTTGAGCCAGAAGTCTGTGCCGCCCACCAGGAAGCGCGCCATGTCGATGTCATAGTTTTCCAGGAAGATGACCTTGCCCCGGAAAGCGTCGCTGCGCGAGATGCGATAAACGCGCTCGATCAGCGCTTTCCCCGGCTCGTCGGCGGGATGCGCCTTCCCCGCGAAGATGATGTGGAAAGGCCGCTTCGCGTCACTCATCAGGCGATGCAGGCGGTCGATGTCGCGGAAGATGAGCGTCGCGCGTTTGTACGTAGCGAAGCGGCGCGCAAAGCCGATGAGCAGCGCGTTGGCATCCAGCGCCTGCGCGACTTCCGCCACTTGCAGCGCTCCCTCGCCCAGGCGCAGGTAATGCTGCTTCAAATGGCGGCGCGTGTAGTTGATCAGCGCCCGTTTGTTGCGTAAGTGCGCCTCCCAGATGGCTTCGTCGGGAATATCGGCGACGCGATCCCACATTGCTTGCTCGTCCCCGTGTTCTTGCCAATCGTCGCGCAGATAGCGTTTGAACAGCGCGTCCATCTCCGGCGATATCCACGATGGCGCGTGAATCCCGTTGGTGATGTAGTCGATAGGCACTTCGTCCTCGTCGATACCGGGCCAGAGGAACTGCCACATCTTTCGTGAGACCGCGCCATGCAGCTTACTCACGCCGTTATGGTATCCCGTCAGGTTGAGCGCGAGAATGGTCATGCCAAAGGTCGGTCCCCAACCATGATCTTCGCGCGCGATCTCCTGGAATTGGTCGCGGTTCAGCTTGAGCTGTCCCCAATACGCGCCGAAGTATTTATCGATCAGTTCGTAGCTGAAGGTATCGTTACCCGCCGGAACGGGCGTATGCGTGGTGAAGAGCGAGTTGGCGGCGGCGGCTTCGCGCGCTTCATTAAAGCTCAAGCCAGCGTTGACCAGCTCGCGGCAGCGTTCCAGGCTGAGGAAGGCAGCATGGCCCTCGTTGAGATGCCAGGCGGCGGGGTTGATGTCCAGCGCGCGTAACGCCCGCACGCCGCCGATGCCCAGCACGATTTCCTGCGAGATACGCATTTCGCGATCACCGCCATAGAGCCGCGCCGACAGTTCGCGGTCGCTCGGAGCGTTCGGCGCGACGTCGGTATCCATCAAGTAGAGGGGAATGCGCCCGACCTGGAGCTTCCAGATTTTGGCGCGGATGCGTCGTCCGGGCAGTTCCACGCTGATCATCACCTCGTTGCCATTGGCGTCGGTGGCGGGAACGGCTGGCGCTTCGGAAAAGTGCAATTTATCGTAGAAAGCTTCCTGAACGCCTTCGCGCGTGATGCCCTGGCGAAAGTAGCCCTGGGGATAGAGGAAGCCGACGCCGACGAATGGCAAGCCAAGATCGCTGGCCTCTTTGCAGTGATCGCCGGAAAGAATGCCCAGGCCGCCGGAATAAATCGGCAGCGCCTCGTGCAGGCCAAATTCTGCCGAGAAATAGGCGATTGTTGCGTTCTCTAGTTCGGGATACTGCTGCGAAAACCATGTTTCTCCAGCGCGTGGATGCATGTAGGTATCGAAGGCGCTGATAACCTGGTCGTAGCGTTGCAAATAACTGGCTTGCGCCGCGGCCTCCTCCAGGCGTGGGGGCTCGATTTCACTGAGGAAACGCACGGGATTATGTCCGACGGTTTCCCACAGCGCCGGATCAAGCGTGCTGTAGAGCGAGCGCGCTTCGGGATGCCAGCTCCACCAGAGATTATACGCCAGCTCATAGAGACGGCTAATCCGTTCAGGCATAATAGGGAAAACCGTCATACGGCCATAGACTTTCACGAAGTTCAGATTTCCTTTCTTGCAAAGTTCTTCTACCTATCAGTATATCGTCTGGGAAAAAAGAGATCAACGCGCGAGAAGAGAAAGCGTTTGGATAGATAAATTTGTTGCAGCAAACAAACGGAGTTTGTTTGCTGCAACAAATTTATCTATCCTTTCAAATGCAATGCATTGCTCCTCTCTTTTTCCCATGATACAATGTGGCGCAAGATAGAATAGGATCGATAGCAGGCAAGAAGCGGGTCATAATGGCGAAAAAACGGGGACGAGCAACGAATCAGCGGGCCGCGCAAAAACCATCGCGGGTGGTGAGCGGCATCATCGGCGGCGTTTTGATCGGCCTGGCCGGGGTCTGGGTGATCTGGCTGCTGCTGCACCAGTTCGGCACGAACATCCCGCTGCCGCCGGGGCTACCTGCGCAAAATCCTACGCCTGTATCCCAGATTTCGCCCCTGGTTGCCGAAGGCATCACGCTTGCTCCCGCCAGCCAGTCGCCCGCGCTTAGCCAAAAGCAAGCGCTGCTCATTGCCAGCCAGCTTGAACCGGACGCCGCCGCCACTGCCGGGCAGATCACAGCCCAGTACCTGCTGGTGACATATCCCAATACCGTCACCCCTGCGGCGCATCCCGATCTGCACAATACCCTCTGCACAATACCCCCACCTGGCTCATCGAGTACCACAACGTCCCCTTAGCCCCTGGCGATTCCAGCGCCTCCGCTCAAGCAACCTATGACCTTTATGTCTTTCTAGATGCCAGCAGCGGCAAAGAACTCGTGGTCGTGCGCGTGTAATTTTTCGTAGGGACTGCTGGCCCCTACTCGCCGTCTCCCATCTTGATCCAGCCGTGGCGCAGCGCGTGAACTACCGCGGCGGTGCGATCATTCACCGAGAGCTTCTTAAGAATCGAGGTAATGTGATTCTTTACCGTCTGATCGCTGATCCTCAAAGACTTGGCGATCTCTTTGTTGCTATTCCCTTTGGCGATATAATCCAGGATTTCGACCTCGCGGCCCGACAGGGGCGAATAAAGGTCTTTCGTCTCGGTATCTTCCTCTTCGGCGGCCAGCTCGCGGAAGGATTTAAGGACGCGGCTGGCAAGCTGCGGCTTGGAAAGCACATCATCGTTGATCAGGTATTCGCCAATGCTGACTCTACTCACGGCCTCGACCAGTTCTTCCTTCGTAATGTTGCGCGAATAGTAGGCGGCTGCACCCACCTTGATGGCCTGGAAGAGGAATTCTTCGTCGTCGGTGTGTGTCAGAATGATCACGGCGACCTTCGGAGCAAGATGGCGCATCTGCCGGGCGATCTCGAGGGGGTCGGCTGTCGTGAGGCTGGAATCGATAATCGCGACATCAGGGTCCCCGATGCGCGCCATGTCGAGGACTTCCTCGACATTGATCGACTCGCCAAGAATCACGCACCGCCCCGTCTCTTCCAGCGTAGAACGTATGCCCTGGCGAAATAGCGGCTGTTCTTCGGTTATGGTAATTCGTATCGTATCCATGTTTTATTGTGCCATGCGGCGTAGGGGCCCACACATCAGCGTGCGGGTCTCTCTACCGCTGCTCCTTCTTCTAGGCTGACCCCGCGAGGACCGCGCCTTATAATGATTGATGATTTCCGGTCTGGTTGCCGTGGAATAGTAATGCTGCACAAAGCGCGTCCCTTGTTCTGAAAGGCGAGGGCGGTTGGTACCTGTATCAGTATACATCAAAGATGCAAATATACAAAGCTAGATACGCTCCAATCGCCGCAATGTCGCGTTGATGCCGGTGCGCAGGCTTTCGATCACGCCCTGCCCTGTCACTGCCACGGCTTCGTAACTGGTTGCGTGATACGGGTTCAGGTATTGTTCAAGCACCGATACCGGCAGCAATTCATGCAGGTCGCGTTTGTTCCATTGCATCACCAGGGGAAAATCCCGGATATCCTTGTTCATGCGGCGCAGTTGCTCCTGCAACTCGTTCCAGCACTCGATATTTTCTTGCAATTTGCTGGCCTGCGAGTCCGCCACAAAGATCACGCAATCCACGCCCTTGAGGACGGAGATACGTGTCTGCTGGTAGAGAATCTGCCCTGGGACAGTGTAGAGTTGAAAGCGAATGGTAAATCCATGCACTTTGCCCAATTCCAACGGGAGCAAGTCAAAGTACAGGGTGCGCTCGGTCTCGGTATCAATCGAGACCATATCCCCGACATCCTGTGGATTGACCGTCTGATGTATGTAATGCAGGTTGGTCGTTTTCCCCGACAAACCTATCCCGTAATAGACAATCTTACAGTTTATTTCGCGTTTCGCCATGTTAATCAAGGACATAAGCTATTTTTCTCCTGCCCGTTCAAACACACCACTTCCGAGGAGGCTGCTAGTTGTTGTTCGACTCCCGGAACGTGAATTGCTCAGGTTCATGTCACGTTAGACACCAGTATACATCATTTACAAAAAAATGCCAACGTGTGCTAAAATGAGATCGCATTCTGATCATATCCTCAGATAGCTACTGAGGAAAGGAAACGCTGCTATGTCTGAATTAACGACCAGTATGCCCGATACGACGGGTATCAATTTCTTTACCGCCGACCTGGATCTCTCGTTCCTCCTACGCCAGCATCTTTCCGCCGGCGACTACGAACGGGCGCAGAAGCTTCTGGCCCGCATGGGCGCGGTCGCCTCTGGACGGATGGACGCCCTGGCCGATGTTGCCAATCGCCAGGGGCCGCAGCTTGTCCAGTACGATAAACGCGGCCAGCGCATTGACGAAGTCGTCTTTCATCCGGCCTATCACGAATTAGAACGCATCGCCTACGAAGAATTTGCGATTGCTGCCTGCACCCATCGTGAAGGCTCGCTCGGCTGGCCGGGCCGGGTGCCGCAGCCTGTCAAATTTGCCCTGGCGTACCTGGGAATGCAGGCCGAATCCGGCGTCTTTTGCCCCGTCTCCATGACCGATGCTCTGGCTCGCGTGATCGAACGCTACGCCAGCGAGCCGCTCAAGCAGCGCGTCTTACCGCGCCTAACTGCCCTGTCACTGGCCGAGTTGCAGCAAGGAGCCATGTTTTTGACCGAGAAGCAGGGCGGCTCCGATGTGGGTCTGACGGCAACCGTAGCGAAGCCCCGCTCAGGTATTGCTGACGACGGCGATCCGCTGCAACCGGCCTGGGAATTATGGGGCGACAAGTGGTTCTGCTCCAACGTTTCCGCCGACCTGATCCTGACGCTGGCGCGTCCCGAAGGCGCGCCGCCGGGTACGCGCGGCCTCGGCCTCTTTCTTGTCCCGCGCGCGCTCGACGACGGCAACCGCAATGCCTATAGCATTAACCGGCTCAAAGACAAACTTGGTACGCGCTCGCTGGCGACCGGCGAGGTCACGCTGCACGGCGCGCGGGCGTATCTCGTCGGCGATCGGCTGCGCGGCTTTGTGCAGATGACGGAGATGATCAACCTGACGCGCATCTGGGCCGCCGTGGGATCGCTCGCTGCCATGCGCCGCAGCTACCTCGAGGCGCTCTTGTATACGCGCGGGCGCGTCGCTTTCGGGCGTCCCCTCGCCGATCACCCGCTCATGCGCCGCCAACTGGTCGATCTGCTGGTGGAGATCGAGGGCTGCGCGGCCCTCGTGTTCGAGACAACGGCAGTGCTGGAGCGCGTTGATCGCCACGGCGCGGAAGAAGATCGCCGCCTGCTGCGCATCCTGACGCCGCTCTGCAAATACTACGTTCCCAAACGCGGCGAATACATCACGCTGGAGGCGTTGGAGATGATCGGCGGTAACGGCTACGTCGAGGATTGGGTCAATCCACGCCTGTTACGCGATGCCATCGTCAACGTCGTATGGGAAGGCTCCGCCAACGTGATCGTGCTGGACGTGGCACGCGCCGTCGCCAGAGAAGGCGGCGACACGGCCCTTTTCGCTATGCTGCATAATCGCTTGCAGGCCATCCAGCATCCCCTGGTCACACCGCTGGCCCTGGAAACCCTGACGCAAGCGCAGCGCTTGCAGGAGCGACTGCACCAGTTGATCGAGCTTGATTCTGAGAAAGCGCAGTTGCCCTTGCGCGGCCTCGTCGAGCGCATGACGCAATTGACCATTCTCACACTGTTATTGGAGCAGGCCGAGCGCGAACTGCTGCGCGGATCAGAGGGGACTGGACTGCGCAAATTTCGTATAGCCAGCTTATACTACCGGCGGCACGTGCAACCGCATCCCGACGGTTGGGCCGCCGACGATGACAGTACCGCGCTTGATCACTTCGCCGCACTGGTTGACTGGCAATCTGTCGCGTTGGCTGCGGCCTGAAGAATCTCTGGGCGGAGCGATGGCGATGGCGTAGGGGCCAGATTTATCGCGCCCCGCGGGATTGGGTGGATGGGCCACGGATGCCCATCCACCGCACGTTGCCCCACCTCCTGGGCGCGATAAATCTGGCCCCTGCGCCCCCAATCCAGGTTTCATAAAACAAGATAGGCGCAATGACAGGCACTGTCATTGCGCTCAGGAAACGATGGGAAATATCCGCTCGGTTTAGCGTTTGACCGGGAAGAGATTAGGTACTTTCATTGCCAGCATCATATCGCCCGCGATTTTGAGCTTGCCGGTCATGAAGGCGTTCATGGCATCCAGCTTACCCTCGGCAATCGAGAGCCAGTCTTTGTCGCTGACGGTAAAGGTGATGTCGGCTTTGTCCACCCCGCCGGGGATAAGTTCGCCCTCCCCGCTGACGATCTTGTAGGCCCATATCCCGGCCTCGTCGCCGGTGATGTTCCACTGGAGGGTTTTCGTCATGCCCGCGGCGGCGGCAGGGTTAAAGATATTTGCCATCTGCTCAAAGCTTTCAGCAACTGTCATTGTTGATTTTCTCCTTCATTTAATGCAGGATATGTCCTGCTAGCACATTATTTAGTATAGCAGTCTCTTGCGGCGGTTGTCCAGTTAGCTAGCTCACATTTTCTCCGCTTCGTATTCTGCCTGCCGGTCGTAAAAGAATCGCAGCCCTGTCCAGTAGGGACGTGAGCTTGCCCCGCCCGTTGTCGGCAGATTTCCGGCATGTAATATGGTATTCTGATACCACCGTCGTCGTATGAGAAGAGAGATGGAGTTTTATCCGATGGATGAACAGCAATTATTACGAAAAGTCAAAATTGAGGGCGGCTATTTGCGCTTCAGCGCCGCCCATTTCATCACCTTTGGCGGCAAGTGCGAGCGCCTGCACGGGCATAACTACGGCGTCCTGGTTGAAGTCGAAGGCACGCTCGACGAAGACCATCTCGTCTTTGATTTTACCATTCTCAAGCAAGTGACCAGGGAGATTTGCCGCGGCCTCAATCACCATTTCCTGCTGCCGTTGTACAATCCCCATCTTGCCGTGAAAGAGCAGCCTGATGCCTGGGAAATTCAATTCGGCGAGAAACGGTATGTGTTTCCGCTCATTGACGTGATCGCCTTGCCCATTGAAAACTCGACGGCGGAACGTCTGGCGGAGTTCATCTGTAATGAACTCTGCTCCAAACTCGCCGCCTACGAGACTGCTAACCTCGTCACCATCATGGTCGGCGTCGAGGAAGCTCCGACGCAAATGGCCTATTATCGCCGCCCATTCCATTTTAACTAACCTGCTGTCTCGTAGGGGCGCGGGCTGTTTTTGTCAAGGATATGGGGCTTTGGGTCTCCGTCCTTCGGGGGAAACGGGATCGAAACCCGTAGGGGCGTGAGCTTGCCCCGCCCTGGTGAGCAACGCAAGACTATGCACTGTTTTTGGGCGGGGCAAGCCCACGCCCCTACGGAATGCCCCCGCAGTAGATCCGGGGCTTTCCCCACATTAAGTGATCCTGGCTGCTTCGTTTTCAGAACAGAACAACATCGGCAGGAAAACACATAACCGGCCCCTACTTGAATGTTTGGGCCACATCATCAGGAATGACAAGGACGTCATTTCCATAGCTGATGACTTGCGAGGCCGCGAACGACGGATAGTGGCGGCCCACCAGCTCTCGCAGCCCGCCGGAAAGCTCGAACGCCGCCACCTGGAGCATGGAGGGAGAATTCGTGTAAAGCAGGATGTTGCCAACAGTCCCAATCAGCGTCCCACTCGCGCTCAGCACCTTATAAGCAAGCATACTCTCACCCTGCGGCAGTGTGGCTATTTTTTTGTCCTCTGACTGGCTTTGAAGAGCCGCTTCATTCGCGATGGTAATGGCGTCCTGTCCGACGGAATTCACGCGCGCTGCCGATAGGATTTGATGACTGAATATGCCCGTCTTGACCCGCAGCGCATACACTTCATGCGTTTGAGGGTCAAAGTAGAAATCATCGCATGTACCAACTTTTTTCCCGTTTTCCAGGGTCACCACAGCCCTACCACGTATCTCTGTCCACTTCACGGTAGATTGCGTGTTGTCCATATGCTCATTCCTTCCTGAGAATAATACACCTATCTCTTAATAAGACGTTGGCAGCAGAGCAAACGGGTCAGCGCCCCTACGAGATCAGGGCGCGTCCCGTTGCCCGCGCGACGGCCTGGACCTGCGGCATCAAATCCTGGAATTGCTGAATCGTCAGCGACTGCGCGCCATCTTTCAGCGCTTCATCAGGATTGGGATGAACTTCAATCAACAGCCCATCGGCTCCCGCTGCCACAGCGGCCAGCGTCATCGGCGGGACGAGGTCGCGCCGCCCCGTCCCCTGGCTGGGATCGGCCACAATGGGCAGATGCGAGAGCCGCTTGATCAATGGGATGGCGCTGATATCCAGCGTGTTGCGCGTGGCCTTCTCGAAGGTGCGAATGCCGCGCTCGCACAGGATCACCTGCGTGTTGCCTTGCGAGAGGATGTATTCCGCTGCCAGCAGCCATTCTTCGATAGTGGCCGACATGCCGCGCTTGAGCATGACCGGCCTGTTGGCGCGTCCTACCTCGTCCAGCAGGTAATAGTTCTGCATGTTGCGCGTCCCGATCTGCAAAATATCGGCATACTCGCTGACGAGCGGCACGTCTGCCGGCGTCATAACTTCGGTGATCACGGCCATGCCGAACTCGGCGCGCGCTTTTGCCAGCAACTTCAAACCTGCTTCGCCCATGCCCCGATAGCCGTAGGGCGAGGTGGAGGGTTTGAACGCGCCGCCGCGCAAGATCACCGCGCCTTCTTTACGCACGGCCTCGGCGGTCGTTAGCAGTTGCCGCTCGCTTTCGACGGTACACGGCCCGGCCATCATCACCACCGCGCCGCTGCCGATACTGACCGTCCCTGTAGAGACACAGGGCGCGGCCACACTGACAATGGTATCTTTGGGGTGAAATTCGCGGCTGCTGAGCTTGTAGGGCTTGGTGACGCGCAGGACGGATTCGACGCAGGGAAGACCTTCGAGAGATTCTTCGATGGCGGGATTAATGCCGCCGAGGCTGCCCGGCGCGCCGGAGGGGCCAATGCCGCCGAGGACGCCGATCACGCTGCGCTCTACGCCGTGTGAGAGATGGCCGGTGAGGCCGTGCTTTTCGAGAAATGACAGGACATGCTCGATGTCTTGTTCATCGCACCCTGATTTCATCACGACAATCATGATTATTGCTCCTTTTGTGTCGCTATGGTCTGTTTCTGGCGTATCGCTGCCAATCATGCGGCCCAACGTGACGCCATCGTCATGATTGCCTTGCCTGTCTCTGGACACCCACAAGAGTGTCGTTTGCAATGGTGTGCCGCCCTGACACCCACAAGGGATGTTGTTTGCTTGTGTGCGTGTGGCCCGACACCCACAAGGGATGTTGTTTGCTTGTGTGCGTGTGGCCCGACACCCACAAGGGATGTCGCTACATATTGTCCTGCATTTTGTAATCTACGCCAGAGGTTACGCCGTCCCGGCGAGCGTGGGACGGAGAGCGACGGCTTTTCGCAGGTAGACATGTTGAATTTCCGCGTTGCTGCGCGTCGTATTCACGTGCAGCAGGACGCGAATGCACATGCCCAGGCTGTCCGGCACGGGTATCTCGCGGGCGCACAACAGTGCCACGTCCGTCCAGCCCATGCCCCGCGCGGCCAGCGCGGGGAATTCCGCGTCCAGGTCCGCGGTCACGGTGAAGAGAGCGCTGGCGACATCTTCTTTGCGCAACTCATTGCGGTGTATCATCAGTTCCAGGAGTTCTATCGTCGCGTCAAGCATCTCTTCGCGCTCATTCTTCTCGACGGTGGTTGCTCCCCTGATGCCCCGGCAATACATCGGCTCGCTTGCCTCCTTCCTTTCAAGATATGTACCCATTGTACAGGATAAAGTGTGGCGGCGCAATTCATTGCGCCCACAGAATGGGCTAAAGTGTGCTAAGAACAGGGGCAAGCGGTGAAGGCAGATTCAGGAGCAACAGCGCGCATGTATTGTAGTCGTAGCAAATCCATCGGATTTGCTACGACTACAATACATGCGCGCTGGCTATTCATCATGAGGATCGTGCTTAATCAGGTGCGCAAACCGTTTCAAGTGTGCTTGTGCTGCCAGTTTCTCCTCTTCCGCCATCGTCTCAGATTGGTGCAGCAGCAGAGACAGTCCTGCTCTGTACATCATGTTTATAGTTTCTCCGTTTGTAGCTGCGCAATGCATTGCACAGCTACACATGGATTAGATATTATACGTATTGCTCGAACCATCTGAGAAAGCGTTCCTGGTAATCCCTGATATGCGCCTTTTCGGTGGGGCCGTGTCCCTCGCGCGGGTAGATGACCAGTTCGGTTGGGACGTTGCGCTCGCACAGGGCGCGATAGAAGGCGTATGCCTGGTTCACCGGCACGCACTCGTCTTCTTCGCCGTGAATGATCAGCGTCGGCGTCACGACGCGACCGGCATAGGTGATCGCCGAGCGCTCGCGATACACGTCGGGTCGATCAAGCGGACTGATCGGCTCTTTGCCCAGGAAGCGCATATCCCAGTCGGGAATGTTCGTCTGCGCGTGAAAGCTGTGGAAGTCGCAGACGCCGGCGCCCATTACCCCCGCCTTGAAGCGCGTCGTCTGCGTCACAGCCCAGGCCGTCATGAAGCCACCGTAGCTCCAGCCCATGATGCCCATGCGCTCGCCGTCAGCCATGCCGCGCTCAATCAGATAAGCGACGCCGGCCATAATATCTTCGAAATCCTTGCCGCCCATATCGCCGAGAACCGCGTCGGCGAAGGCGACGCCCTGGCCCATGCTGCCGCGCGGGTTCACACGCAGCACCGCGTAGCCCGCCGCCGCCAGCAGTTGCGAGCGGTAGCTGTCCCAGCCGTCGTCAAAGGCGCTCGATGGGCCGCCGTGGACGCTGACGATCAGCGGCGGCGGCCCGTCTCCTTTTTTCGTACCCGGCAAAGGCGGCGTGAACAGCGCGTCGATCTGCCAGCCGTCCGCGCTCGCGTAGCGGAGACGCTCGCTGGGCGAGATCAACATCGTCTCTTCCTGGATGGGGTTCAGGCGGGTCAGTTGCCGCCACTCGATGCCGGTGGTTGTGTTGCCGGTAAAAGCGAGCGTGCCGTGCCAGACATCGGCTGGATGTTCAGTTTTGATGGTGGTGACGCACTGACGCATATCCGGCGTCAGCGAGAGGTGCGGATAATGCCTGTCGGCGAGCAGCACGTCGTTGGCAAGCGTCGCCAGCGCGCCGTCAGCGACGTTGACCGTGCCGATGCAATAGGTCACGCCCGTCCACCCTGCATAGAGGATGCGCTGGCCGTCCGGGAACCAGGCGCACCAGGCGGGGCTGAACGTGATGCCGGGCGTCAGGTTGCGCGTCTCGCCGTTTGCCAGCGTGAGAACGAAGATATCGCCGCCGCCGCGGTCGGGATCGCTCCACTCACCAGAGATGTACGCCAGTTCCGAGCCATCGGGCGACCACGCCAGGGCGCACGCCTGCCGCGTCAACCGCGTGACTTGCCTGATCGCGCCGCCGCACGCAGAAACAATGCCGATCTGCCCGCGATACCAGTCCGTCTCACCTGGCCCGGTGGCAAAATAGACGGCGAACTGCTGGCTATCGGGCGTCCAGGCATACTGCCAGACCGAGAAGCCGTCGGGCGTCACGGGTTCGGGCGTATCGCTATCGGGCCGCACCGTCCACAGGCGGCGATGCTGGCCACTCCCCGGCGTAAAGACTTTCGGGTCGCCTTTGGGTTTCTCGCCTTCCAGCGATAGAAAGGCAATGCGACTACCGTCCGGCGACCATACTGCGTCACTGACGCCGTTGGGCATGGCGCACACTTGCCGATCATGGCTGCCATCCGCGCCGATCACATGCAGTTGTGGCTTATCCTTCTCATCTGTCCCTCTGGAGATGAAGGCTATATACCGGCTGTCGGGCGACCACGACGGGTTGGAGTCGCCGCGCGGGCTGCTCGTCAGTGGCCGCGCCGCGCCGCCAGCCGTGTCCGCGATCCAGACGCGACTGCGTGATTTGGGTTGGTCAGGCAGATATTCCGAGACGACAAAAGCCGCCTTTGTGCCATCTGGCGCGATCACCGCATCTTGCGCGTTGCGAATATCTTTCAGGTTACTATCCAGCGTAACTGGTTGCATCTTTGCCTCTCTTCCCGCGAACTCAAGAAACTGTACCAGGTGCGATTATACCTGACAGGCAGTAAAAATGAAAGAGCGATCATTGCAGTCGCCCGTTTATCTTCTTCTCACACGAGACATGGTTTTTGTATCAAATGCAATTGCGGAAAATATAGCGGAATATCCCCACCGGCTTAATGGTCAGGGTTCGGCTCAAAGACGTTACAACCAGCACGTCGGTTCCTGGCTCTGAGGGGAAGCGCCTGGCCTGGTAGGTGATGCCCATGCCATTGAGTACCTGGAGCAATGTAGGATAGGCGTCGGTATGCTGGACGAAAGCGAGCAAGGCCGGGCGATCCGCGTGTAGAACCGCGCTCAGGTACGCTGGCGTCCGGTTGGGGGGCCTGTGCCTGGGGTCCGTGTTGGCGGCGAGGCGCGGATCGGCAACGATGATGCTCCCATTGGTTTTGAAGATGATTGGATAGCCGAGCCAGGTCAGCGCCCAGGCATAGTGAACATGCTGTTGTTGCAGGTACGCGATGATCGGTGCGTCGTTGGCGGGCGCGATCGGGCATGACGGCGATTGAAACGTGTAAGCGGGATCTGCCAACCCTGAAGTATAGGCTGATCCGAGCAGGTACAGAGCCAGCAGTCCAAACATAATAGCCTGGAGCGCGAGCGGAAAGGCCGCGCGAGCATCCCTGCTCGGCGCAAGCGGCGCGGACGCGCGAGATGATGGCTGCTTTTCCGCTGTACTTTCAGCGCGCGGTTGAAATTCCTTGCTTGACTCGTAGAAAAACATGCTGATGATGGTGATCAGCGTGGAGAAAATGAAGGGCAGAGCTAACATGAGCGGCGTCGCATAACGTCCCGTGAGATCGTACTGCGGCATGTGCAAACCAGCAGTTGAGGCGCTTGAAGTGCAGTAGATGAGCGCGGTGAAGATGCCAAAGAGCAGCGGCAGAGCGGCAAGTTGCCGGACGCGGACAAGCTCCGGATGCCGCCAGAGCAATGAAAGAACGGTCAGCGCGACAACGGCCCCAATCACAACAATGCTAATGCCGAACGTGAACGTAAAGAACTGGTTAAGGGCGCTATTTTCAACCGGCAGCGCGCCGCTGATGACGCGAGGAGCAACATACGTGGTATAGAAATGGAACAGTTTGCCGATCAAGACCATACGCTGGTTGAAAGTCATGCTATTGCTCAGTTGCAAGATATATTGAATATTTGCCCACTGGTTCATTGCTCCCCAATACAGGGCGGGCGCGGCTCCCACGAGAAAGCCAGGGATAGCTGCTGCAGCCAGGCAAAGAGTTCTAATATGATAGAACAAGGTAGATCGTCGTTCAGGGGCAACCTTGTTTCTCATCTGGAACAGTTCCACGACAAAAAAGATCAGTATCCATAGCGCGGCGGCGAGAACGGCGGAGATGATCAGGGGATCAACCCAGAAGCCCAGGCCGACAACGAGACCGATGCCCACCCAGCGCAGCGCCAGTTCTTTGTGTGACGCGCTGGCCTGCCAGCGCTGCGTCAGGCGCAGCGTCGCGAGCAGTAAGAGCAGCATCAGGACGAATGTCTCGACATAGCCGCCCAGGGTGCGCAGCTCCTGCACGGTGTCATAGAGGGGAGGAACAGCGGCAAAGAGCGCGGCAATCGTCTGGAAGGTGGTTTTGGCGTATGCTGGCAGGTGAGCGGAGTCAGCGAGAGCGGCGGCCAGCCTCCAGGTCAGCCAGACGACGACGAGCGAGAGCAGGATCGGCTCGGCGCGCAGCGTCCAGACGGACGAACCGGCAATGGCAAAGATGAGCGCCATCAGATAGGCTTCCAGGCTGCCCATGTAGGGTTGGCCGTAATAATACACGGGAAATTCCCCGCGCAAGATATGCTGCGCTTGAATGCCGACGAGAGCCTCGTCCCCATTGATCACGCCGCCTGTGTGTACGACCAGCCAGACTCGCACCAGTAAGGCTAGCAGCAGGCCGAGCCAGAGCGGCGAAAGAAGCCTGTGCCGCCAGCGCGCGAGGGCAGTAACTGGCCGTGGTGTCGCTGCTGCGTCCTGTGCTGCCGTTGTTTCAATATGGTGTTCTTCGATGCTCATAAAAAATAAATAGTTCCTTCTACGCCGAGCTTTTGCCATGTTGCCTTGATGATAAAACGAATGGGCAGGCTTGACTTGTACACAATAGCAGATTCGGAAGCAAAACTCAACTCGCGACGAGCTGCCAGCAGCGCAGCGCCTCGGCCACGCTCCATGCCTGTGCGAAGCAACCGGCAGGCGTGTAGGGAGGTTCCGGCTCGGCCACTTCGCTGAGCGTCCCCAGGCACATCTCCCACAGGTGTTCCACGAACGGCTGGAGGAACGCTTGCGTGGCGGCGCGGTCGCGATAGAGGCGGTAATGCACGTCGATATAGGGACCGATCAGCCAGAGCCAGGCCGTTCCCTGGTGGTACGCCTCGTCGCGTTCCGCCGGCTTTCCCTGGAAGCGGCGCTGATAGTGCGGATCGTCAGGACTCAGCGAACGCAGTCCCAGCGGGGTAAGCAGGTGATTGGTAATCGTATCGAACATCCGCTGCACTTGCTCATCTGAGAGCAGATCGCGGGTTAAGGAAGCCGCGAACAACTGGTTGGGCCGCAGTGCTGCATCGAGCTTCCCCGTTTTTCCTGCCACATCAATCACATCATAGAGGTAGCCGCCGGCCTCATACCAGAAGCGAGCGGCAAAGTTCTGCCGTACTTGCGCGCGCAATTGGCTGTAGGCAGTCGCGTCAATCGACATGCGTACCGCCCAGGACTCCATGTAGGCCAGCGCGCAGTACCAGAGCGCGTTGATCTCCACCGGCTTGCCCCAGCGAGGCGTGATCACGCGGTTGCCGACTCTGGCATCCATCCATGTCAACTGCTCGCCAGCAACACCGGCGCGCAATAGCCCGTCAGCGGGATCAACGCCGATGCCGTAGCTTGTCCCCTGTATATGCCAGTCGATGATCGCGCGCAGGGTTGGGAACAGTTCCTTGAGCAGCGACCAATCGCCGGTGATTGCCAGGTAGCGCGCAACGGCGTAGAAAAGCCAGAGCGTGGCATCAGCAGTGTTATATTCGGGCGTTTCGCCGCTATCGGGGAAGCGGTTAGGAATGAGGCCGTCATGGGTAAACGAGGCGAAGGCTTTGAGGAGGCCGCGCGCTTCGCTGTACCTGCCGGTATGCAGGAGCAGGCCGGGCAAGGAGATCATGCTATCGCGTCCCCAGTCGGTGAACCAGGGATAGCCGGCGATGATGGTCTTGCGGTCCGGCGAGAGGAAGCCGCGCGCGTTTCCTATAGCCAGGTCTTTAGCGGGACGGGCAACGACGAACTGATCGGCGGCAATAACGAGGCGCGCCAGCGTCGGGTCTGCGCAGGACAAATCAGCGGTCGTGCGGTCAGCAATCGCCAGCAGTTGCTTGATGCGTCGTTGATGGCGTGCCAGTGATTGCGCCGCGTACTCTTCGTGCGACTCGCCGCCCAACTCGGTCGGGATGCTCGTTTCCGCGCTCAATACCAGCGTTGTGCGTTTCCCAGGAATCAACTGCACGCGAAAAGAGCCGGGTTGGTAGACATCCTCGATGTAAGGCAGACCCCGTTCGCGGTCGCGCCGGTGCAGAACATGCCAGTACCACACGCCGTTGGCGCTATACGACGCGCCCGGTTTGGCGATCAGCGAGATGGTAGGAGCATTCTCTTTGGCGCGCACCCGGCAGCGATTCCCATACGACTCCGTGATGAAGCGCCAGTTGGAGTCGCCCTGCGTTGTGCTGTGATAATCGCGCGTGAGACAGTACGGGAACAGTGTGAGCGTGGCGTTCTCATCGCTGCGTTCGCCCTCTTCGTCAAATGACCCATGCAGGGTATATTGCACGTAGGTCGTGTTCTGTCCATACTCCATCCACACGCGCTTTTTCAACGTGAGCGAGTCGTTCAAGACGTAGATAAAGCAGGGGATGTCGCCTTCAAGCGTCACGCTATCCAGGTAGGCGTATCCTTGTGGATCGATCGTGCCATCCTGGTACTCGTTGACGCCGAGCTTGAGGAGCGTCCTGTTGCGCAAGGTGATCTCCTCATCGATCTTCGTGACCAGCACCGTACGCTCGACTGGCGGCCGCAGGGCCGCGACGAGCAAGCCATGATAGCAGCGCGTCGTTGCGCCGTTGAGCGATCCGCTCGCATACCCTCCCAGCCCATTTGTCACCAACCATTCATGGTCAAGCCCCGCCTGCACATCAGCGCAGATGGCTTGACCAACCGAGAGATGCCACGGATTCCGCGTAGAACGAGAGGTGTTCTGGCTTTCCTGGTGAAGCGTCATGCTTTTTTCTCCCATCATTGCGTAGGGGCAGCGGCTTGTTCCTACCCGTCGTCGCTACGCCGGGAACGCGGGCAGGGACAAGCCGCTGCCCCTACGGGGTTCTTGCCAGCGCGGCTTGCATCCGTTCGAGCGCGGTTGTGATGCGTTCATCCGGTGCTGTGAGGGAGATACGAACGTAGCCCTCGCCCGCGCTGCCAAAGTTTGTGCCAGGGGTGATGAATACGCCAGTTTTGTCAAAGAGCCAGTTGGTAAAATCGCGGGCCGTGAAATCGCCGGGAACGGCAGCCCACACATACAGTCCCGCTTTGGGAGCCTCTGTCCGCATTCCCAGCGCGCTGCATCCCTCAACCAGTATATCACGGCGGCGGCGATAGATTGCGTTACGTTCGGCGATCCACGACGCGGGCAAGTGCAAAGCTTCGATGGCGGCGTACTGCACCGGGCGGAAGATGCCGCTATCGATGTTGCTCTTCAAACGCCCCACGGCATCGACGAGCGCGGCGTTGCCGACGAGCATCCCGACGCGAAATCCGGCCATGTTGTAGGTCTTGCTCAGCGAGTGCAGCTCAACCGCCACCTCGCTCGCACCGGGAATTTGCAAAATGCTCATGGGGCGGAAATCTTCATAATACACCTCGGCATAGGCCATGTCGTGAACAATGACCAGGTTATGGCGCTGCGCGAACGCCACCGCTCGCTCGAAGAAACTGCGGTCGGCGCAGGCGGCGGTCGGATTGTTGGGATAGTTCAGCCAGAGCAGCCGCGCCCGTGCCAGCACGTCCGGCGGGATGCTCTCCAGATCGGGCAGGTAGCCGTTCCGTTCCAGCAGTGGCAGCACGTAGGGCGTGGCCCCAACCGTCGTCGCGGCAGTGAGATAGACCGGATAGTAGGGATCAGGCGTCAGCGCAATGTCGCCTGCATTGAGGATAGCCGCGCCCAGGTACGCCAGCCCCTCTTTGGAGCCGAGTAATGGGAGAATATCATGCTCCGGCGTCAACCGCACGTCGAAGCGTCGCTCGAACCACGCGGCGATGGCTTCATGAAGCGTGCGCATCCCGCGATATTCGGGATAGCGGGTGTTTTCCGGGTTTTGTAGTTCGAGGCAAAGGCGGTCAAGTACGGGCTGCGGCGCTGGCAGATCGGGATCGCCCATCGAGAGGCTAATCACATCGACGCCCGCCGCCTTGCGCTCGGCGATCTTCTTCTTGGCGTCGGCGAAATGATACGGCGGCAGGTTGGTAATCAATTGGGACAGTTGCACAAAAATACTCCTTACCAGACATGAGATCTTCTCTGTCCTTATTATGCCATGTGCTGGTAAGGAGGTAAAGCTAGCTAGCGGCGATCTGAACCTGCTGCCTGAGTGCCGAAATAAAAGCCGATGGCAGAACCGATGAGCGCGGTTTCTGCTGGAAGTATCAATTGAAGCAAATCTTTGGTGTTGGTCCAATCGTTACTAAATCCCATAATGACGATGAAAGCCAGGATGATAGTGATGAGAAAAATACCGACGAAGGAGAATGCTACCACAGCACGAACTCGATCGTGCTGTGGTCGTGGATCATAGTCTCTGGAGAAATTAGCCTCAACGTATGGACCGTCAACCTCAATGTTGAGCGGACCAATTTCGCCAACGTCCAATACCGGCGTGGGCGACTTTTGTTGAGTAGCAGCCTGATGTTGTCCTCCAAGCTGTTGCCCTTTGTGACTGTCTGTCATTACAAATCAATAATCCTCTCTCGAACTTTTCCATTGCGCTCGATAAGAAGCGTAGCGCCCTCTTTTCGCTGCATGTCGAGCAGCCGTTTGTTCAGCAAGATAGCATCACGAAGTGCATCGGCTGTTGAGACCCCACGTTCCTGGGCCAGTTGCAGCAGCATGTTATACATATCCGGTGCAAAATTCACAACTGTCTGCCTGATTTCTGCCTGATTGTTCATTGTTACCCCTCTCGTTAAAGCAGCTTATCATGACAAAGCTGGATAGCTGGGTGCAACCTGGGTTGATGGCCCGCTTGCCCTTATTTTACGCCATTTCAGAGTAAAATACTAGATCATGAATCGGGCGTGTTTGGATAGCCCTATCACTCCGTCGGCTCCGCTTCGTACCAGTTCTTGCCCAGCTTCATCTCGACCTTGATCGGGACATGTCCCTCCATTGTCCCATCCATCACACCCTCCATCAGGCGCTTAATCAGCCTTCGGGCGCGCTCCAGTTCTTCCACGGCAACCTCGAAGACCAGCTCGTCGTGTACTTGCAAGATCATGCGCGTCTTCAGGCGCTGCTCTTCCAGGGCGTGTTGGATGCGGATCATGGCGATCTTGATCAGGTCGGCGTTAGTTCCCTGAATGGGCATGTTGATGGCTTCACGTTCGAGCGCCTGCCGTTCGAGCGAGGGCAACGAGTGCAGCTCTGGAATGAAGCGTTTGCGCCCGTACAGCGTGTTGACGTAGCCCTGCTGGTGCGCCTGGTTGAGTGTGCGGTCCACGTAGACTTTGACGCTGGGGAAGGTCTCGTGATAGCGTTTGATGAACTCTGCCGCCTCGCTGTTGGTCATGCCCGTGATCTGCGCCAGGCCGAAGGCTGATTGCCCGTAGAGGACGGCATAGACAACCGTTTTCGCCAGGCGGCGCTGATCTTTCGTGACTTGCGCCGCAGGAATGTTGAAGAGCGAGGCCGCCGTGATGGTGTGGATATCTTCGTCGTTGTTGAAAGCCGCGACGAGGCGTGGCTCCTGCGTGATGCTCGCCAGGATGCGCAGTTCAAATTGGGAGTAGTCGGCGGTGAGCAGCACGTAGCTGGGGTCGGCGATGAAAGCCCGGCGAATGCGCCGCCCCACCTCGGTGCGTATCGGAATGTTTTGCAGGTTGGGGTTGCTCGAAGACAAACGCCCGCTCGAAGCCACTGTCTGATTGAATGACGTATGCACGCGCCCTGAAACCGGGTCCATCAGCGCCAGCAAACCGTCAACGTAGGTAGATTTCAGTTTCGTCAACTGGCGATATTCCAGCAAGAAATCGACCATCGGGTGTTTGCCACGCATCGCTTCGATCACGTCCGCGCTGACGGAATAGCCCGTTTTGGTCTTCTTGCCGGAGGGGAGCTTGAGTTCGCCGAAGAGAATATCGCCCAGTTGTTTGGTCGAGTTGATGTTGAACTGGTGGCCGACCGCGTCATAGATGGCCTTTTCCAGCGCCGCTATCTGCTCGCCCAGAATCGCCTCAAAGCCGCGCAGGAAGCTGGCATCGAGCGCCACGCCGGTCATCTCCATCTTGAGCAGCACGGGCGTCAATGGTAGCTCGACGTTGTCGTAGAGATCAAGCAGTTTGAGATGTCGCAGTTCCTCCTGAAGCGGCTCAACCAGCCGCAGCGTCATATCGGCGTCCGCCCCGGCGTAATCCGCCGCCGTGCGGATAGGTACTTGCGCCATGCTGATCGCCTTGCTGCCGGTGCCTATCAATTGCGAGATGGGCGTCATGACGATTTTCAGGCGCTGGAATGCCTGATCTTTCAAGCCAAGCCCGCGCTGCCCAGGGTTGACCAGGTACGCGCCCACCATCGAATCGAACGCCAGCCCGCGCACCGTCACGCCGGAGCGGGCGAAGACCAGCATATCATATTTGGCGTTGTGCGTGTATTTGCCAATTGTCGCGTCTTCGAGGACAGGCCGCAGTTGTTCCAGTACGTCAGACAGGGGCAGTTGCGCGCCCGGCTCAGCGTTTTCGAGCGTGGCGATATGTCCGACAGGGATATAGTATGCTTCGCCGGGAGCCATCGCTACGGAGATGCCTACCAGTTCCGCGTGCCAGGGATCGTCCGAGGTCGTCTCGGTGTCAATGGCGAATCTTCCCGCGCGGCGCAGGCTGCCGGCGAGAACCTGCAGCGATTCTTCGCTCTGCACCACCAGCGTATTCGTCGTTTTTATTGTTTCTTCGTCGATGATCGGCGGCGGATTGCTGGGCGCGCTCGGCCAGTGCAGCTTATGCACGGCGGCGGGCGCCGGTTCCCCAACTCCAAACAGGTCAAGCTGTACTGCCGCTTCGGCTTCGGCGTCAGTCGAGGTTGTATCTTCAGCGTCCCTGATGCGCAGAGCGGGGTTAGGCGGCGTCGCCGCTGCTGGCGCGGCGTTGGTGGCTGTGCGGGCCGCGATGGGCGCGATCCATTGCGTCCCGACCGGCGGTACTGGGGGCGTCAGGATGGGAACGATGCCGGTGGGCGGCATGGAAAGCGGGTCGTCCTCGTCGGACACGGTCGGCGCTGTTGCTTGAGACGCCGTATCCTCCCCGGCGCGCGCCATATCTTCCGCGGGCGCGGCGAGGCCCAGCTCGCGAAACAGCGCCTGCGCCTTGTTGACGAGCGAGCGAAATTCCAGTTCGCGGAAGATCGCCATGACTCCATCGGGATGAAGGCGTTCAATGCGGCAGGCGTCCAGGTCGAGTTGTACCGGCACGTCGAGGACAATAGTCGCCAGGTGTTTGCTTTGCTCGGCCTGCCGACGGTGTCCGGTGATCAGCTTTTGCTCTTTTGGCTTGAGTTCGTCAACGTGCGCCAGGATGCTCTCCAGGCTGCCATAGTCACTGATCAGCTTGCTGGCGGTCTTTTCGCCGAAGCCGGGTATGCCACCAGGATGCTCTCCAGGCTGCCATAGTCACTGATCAGCTTGCTGGCGGTCTTTTCGCCGAAGCCGGGTATGCCAGGAATGTTGTCGGAAGTGTCGCCGGACAGCCCTTTGAAATCGGGGATTTTTTCGGGATCGAAGCCATAGCGCGCCCGAACGGCATCCGGCGTATATTCGGTAATCTCCGAAATGCCCCTTTTGGCGACTTTGACGGTGACATGATCATTGACCAGTTGCAGCGTGTCCATGTCGCCGGTATAGATGATCGTCTGCACGTGCTGCTGCGCCGCCTGTACAGAGAGCGTTCCCAGCACGTCATCGGCCTCGAAGCCGTCTTTCTCATAGATGGGGATGTTGAATGCCTGCACCAACTCGCGGATACGCCCAAATTGCGGGCGCATGGTATCGGGCAGCGGAGGCCGCTGCGCCTTGTATGGCGCGAATTGCTGGTGGCGGAACGTCGGCGTGGGCCGGTCGAAGGTCATGGCGATATAAGTGGGCTTCTCCTCGAGCAGGGCTTTCATGAGCATGGACGTGAAACCGAAGGTGGCATTGACCGGCTCTCCCTTGCTGTTGGTGAGGTGGCCTGGCACGGCATGGAACGCCCGGTGAATCATCGCGTTCCCATCGATCAGCACGAGCTTCTTGCGCGGCGCGGAAGCTGGCTCTGTGTCCTGGGCAGCCTGTTCTCCGGTTGTAGGCTGTTCAACTGGTTGTATGGTCATCGTCTTTTCCTTGTAATGATGTATTTCTTCTTTATGGCGATTGCGAGGTCCGATGATGGGATCCCGCTTGTGGGGCCGCGATTATGACGTTTCACAAATTAATCGGGCTACCCTGATGTGCCGCCACATCTCACGCGAGGACGTGATAACTCCCATTGCGTCCGCCATCCCAGACGCAGAGGCTCGCGCTCGCAGGCTCATTGT
>Ga0207416_1001411_pt1 | contig 32124 bp, 29 predicted proteins | sample PaiPotPPM11metaG_FD_184107 | JGI IMG/M metagenome (GOLD analysis project Ga0207416, IMG submission 184107) | Iron sulfur acid spring bacterial and archeal communities from Banff, Canada, to study Microbial Dark Matter (Phase II) - Paint Pots PPM... ...
GGGGCCGCGCACCGGGAGCCCGGTGGCGGGGTCCCGGCGGGGGGCCGGGGCGCGCGCGGGCAGGATCTCGGTCGCCCGCTCGGGCGCCGACCGGGCCGGGGCGGCGGCCTGGGCCGCCGGCTGCGCGGTGCTGGTCAGCGACTTGTCCGAGGCCAGCTCCGCCCAGTAGTCCACGTCGGAGAGCTTCTCCCACTCGCTGCTGTCCCACTCCGAACTGTCGGAGGAGCGCCTGCTGCGGCTGGCGCGGGCTGGGGCCGGGGTCTCCTGAGGGCGCGGCGGCGTGCGACCCTCGCCGCGCCGGCGCTCTCGCGCGGCGGCCGGGCGGGCCGCGCGGCGCTCGTCGAAGTCCCGCTCGGTGCGCGGGTCGAAATCGCGGTCGTCGTAGCCGCGGGACCGCTGGTCGCGGCGCTCGTCAAAGTCCCGGCCCGGGCCGCTTCCGGCCGACCGGAACCCGGCGCCGCCGGGCCGCTGGGCGGGGCGGCCGCCGCGGCTGCCGCGTACGGGATGGCGCTCCCGGGGCTCGTCCCGGTCGTCCCGGGACAGGCCGCGGCCGCCCGGGCGGTCGGCAAACTCGTCAGGGTCCTCGGCTCTCATGCTTCGCGCGGCAATTATGACGATGACAAGAATTACCACGATAGCTACTGCCAGGACGACCACGAGCTTAGTCATCGCACCATCCAACACGGCATGGCCTCAGAAGGTCGGTGCAAGCGAGGCACACGCGACCATCGACGCGGACCTTTTCCGTTGCGCGAGCACCCTGAATCTAATTCGCGGCTAACACTTGGACAGTGATTCTGTCGGACCGCTATGGTCGCTGTCACGCGTTTCGAGAAGTTTAACCGGACGTGTCTACACATCGCGGTCGTATGGTCACGGACTGATAACGCCCATAAGCCTGCCCCGCGCCAGCGCGTGGTCGGCGATGTCGGACAGCGCGGTCGACAGGCTGGCCCCCTCTCGCAGCGGCAGCGTCGCGTTCAGCGCGTAGACCGTGAACCGGTACCAGTGGGTGTGGGCCGGGCAGGGCGCGGCGTAGCCGACCGTGCCGCGGCTGTTGTCCGCCTGAAGCGCGCCGGGCGGAAGGTGTCCCGCCTGGATGTCGGGGATCGCCGGGCTGAGGTTGAACACGATCCAGTACACATACGGCGTAATCGGGGCGTCGGAGTCGTCCACGACCAGCGCCAGCGTCTTGGTCCCCGCCGGCGCGCCGGACCAGCTGATCGGCGGGCTCACCTGCCGGCCGCGGCAGGTGTAGGGCCGCGGGATCGCCCGCCCCTGGCCGAACTCCGGGCTGGTCACGGTCATCGACTGGGTTTCCAGCCGCAGGGTCGAGGGCCCGCCCAGCAGGCCGCACCCGCCGAGCAGCACGGTGGCCGCGGCCGCTGCCGCGACCCGCCGGCCGGCCCGGCCGAGTACGTGATCACACCGGCCCAACCCCATGAACCCTTACCGCCTGCCCGCCTTTTGCCGTCGCCCCCAGTCGGCCTCGCTGCGCGATCCTACGCTCCCCGGCCGGGCCACGCCGAATGCGGGAGACAATGGCCCGAAGGCAGATCGCCCGGCGGGTGGCAATCAGGAGAACAGCAGTGCGGATCGAGGTGCTCGGCCCGCTCCGCGTGCTGGATGACGCGGGCGGGCAGATACGGATCGGGGGCCCCCGCGTCCGCGCGCTGCTGATCGCGCTGGCCCTCGAGCCGGGCCGGGTGGTGCCGGTGGCCTCGCTGCTGGACTGGCTCTGGGCCGGGGACCGCCGGACGGCGGCCGCGGCGCGCTGCACGCGCTGGTCTCCCGGCTGCGCGCGGCGCTGCGCGACGCCGGGCTGCCGGACACGCTGGTCGAGTCGCAGGCCGCCGGCTACCGGCTGGCCGTCGGCGCCGAGGCGGTCGACGCACCGGCGTCCGAGGCGCTGGCCGGGCAGGGAGCACGGGCGCTGGCCGCGGGTGACCCGGTGGCCGCGGCCGGGCTGCTGAGCCAGGCCCTGGCCCTGTGGCGCGGGGCCGCCGTGGCCGACTGGCCGGGTCCGGGCCGGCCGCGGGCCTGACGGCCCGGCTGGAGGAGCTGCGCCGGGCCGCGCTCCTGGACCGGGTCGAGGCCGATCTCGCTTCCGCGTCCGCGAGCGATGCCGCCGCCCTGGTGGCGGAGCTGCAGCCGGTCATCGCGGGCGACCCGCTCGCCGAGCGGCCGCGCGCGCTGGAGATGCGTGCGCTCGACCTGGCCGGCCGCCAGGCCCAGGCCCTCGCCGTGTTTGCGCAGGCCCTCGGCCTGCTGGCCGACCGGCTCGGGGTGGACCCGTCACCGCAGCTGGCCGAGGTGCACGTCGGGGTCTTGCGGCAGACGCTGCGCGACGGGGCCGCTGGCTCCGAGGCGCCCGCCGCCAGCCGGCGGAACGGCCGCCCGGCGCAGGCCAGTGGCGGCGCGGATCCGGACCAGGGCCAGGCTTCAGAACGGCCGCCGCGCGCGGTGGCCGGGCCAGTCCCCGCGGCCGGGCGACCGCGAGCCCCGCTGACCAGCTTCGTGGGCCGTGAGCAGGACGTCGAGCGCGTCCGTGCGCTGCTGGCCAGCGGCCGGCTGGTCACGCTGACCGGGCCGGGCGGATCGGACAAGACGCGGCTGGCCACGGTGGTGGCCGGCGCGGCTTCCGGCCAGGACGGCGACCCGGTCTGCGTGGCCGAGCTCGCCCCGCTCAGCGAGCCCGGGGAGATCCCCGGTGCGGTGCTCGCGGCGCTGGGGGTCCGCGACGGCGGGTTCCTCGGCGAGGTCGGCCACGCCGGCGCCCGCGGCGCCGCCGCCCGCAGCGCCGCCGCCACCTGGGCCGGCTGGTGACCGTCCTCGGCCCGCGCCGGGCGCTGCTCGTGCTCGACAACTGCGAGCACCTCATCGACGCGGCGGCCGAGCTGGCCGACCGGGTGCTGGTCGGCTGCCCCGACGTCCGGATCCTGGCCACCAGCCGGGAGGCGCTCGGCATCACCGGCGAGACGGTCTGGCCGGTGCCGCCGCTGCCGGTTCCGGTCGCCGGGGCCAGCGGCCCGGCTGACGTCGCCGGTTACGCCGCGGCCCGGCTGCTGCGCGACCGGGCCGCGGCGGTCCGCCCGGGGTTCGAGGTCACCGCGGCCAACGCGGCCGACGTCGCGCGGATTTGCCGGATGCTCGACGGCATGCCGCTGGCCATCGAGCTGGCCGCGGCCCGGCTGAGCAGCCTGTCCCCGGCCCAGCTCGCCGAGCGGCTGGGCGACAGGTTCGGGCTGCTGACCGGGGGCAGCCGGACCGCCGCGGCCCGGCACAAGACGCTGCGGGCGGTGGTGGACTGGAGTTGGAGCCTGCTGGCCCCCGCGGAGCGGGCGCTGGCCCGGCGCATGTCGGTGCATCCCGGCGGCGTGACGCTGTCCGCGACCGAGCAGGCCTGCGCGGACGGGCCCGCCCTCGGTCCCGCCGTACCCGCGAGCGCGGTGGTCGACGCGGTGCGAGGACTTGTCGACAAATCGCTTTTGACGGTCGAGGAGGCGGCCGACGCGGACGCCGAGCCGCGCTACCGGATGCTGGAGACCGTCCGCGAATACGGCCTGGAGCGGCTGGCCGAGGCCGGTGAGGCGACCGGGACCCGCCGCCAGATGTGCGAGTACTACCTGCGGCTGGCTCAGCGCGCTGAGCCGCTGCTGCGGACGGCCGCCCAGCGGCGCTGGTTCAACACGCTGTCCGCCGAGCGCGAGAACACCCACGCCGCCCTGCGCTGGGCCATCGACCGGCAGGATGCGGCCGCGGCACACGAGTTCACCCGCGCGCTCGGCTGGTACTGGCTGCTGAGCGGGCCGCGGGGCGACCGTGCCGCCCTGGCGCGGGGCGTGCTCGACCTGGACCGGGGCCGTCACGGGTCGGCCGAGCCGGCCGGCCTCGAACCCCGGCCGGACCGGATGCCCGCCGAGGCCCGCGCGATCTGCGCGCTCATCGCGATCAGCGGGGGCTGGGCCTGGAACGACGACGTCGCCACGGGTGATCTGGGCCAGGCGCTGGCCGCGGCGCAGGAGGAGGAGGAGGCGGCCGGGCGGCCGTCGCACCCGATCGTCAGCGTGGGCGCGGCTCTGGTCGCGACCCTCACCGGGCGTCATCAGGAGGCGCTCGACCTCGTCGCCGTGCAGTCCGCGTCCGAGGACCCCTGGCTGCGGGCCGCCGGCCGGCTGATGCATTCGTTCTTCGCGTTTGGGCTGGGCCGGATGGCCGAGGCGCGCGAGGACTGCGAGCAGGCGCTGGCCGGGTTCCGGCAGATCGGCGAGCTCTGGGGCACGGCCATGACCTTGATGCAGCGCGCCGAGATGGCCCGGCTGCGCGGCGACTTCACCGCGGCCATCGCCTCGCTCGAGGAGGGGGTAGCGCTGGGCGGCGAACTGGCCGCCTGGGAGGATCTTGCCCAGATCTACGGGAACCTGGGTGGCCTGCGGATGCGGGTCGGCGACTTCGAGCGGGCCGCGGCCGACCTGGACCGGGCCGAGGAGTCGTCCCGGGCGCACGGCGAGACCGGCGTGTACGTCAGGCTGCTGCGCGCCGAACTGATCTGGCAGCAGGGGAACCTGGCCGGGGCCGTGGACCTATGCGAGCGGCTGCTCGCGGAACTGGCCCGGCGGCAGGCGGCCATGTGGCATCCGCTGCGCGCGCTGACGCAGGCCCGGCTCGGCGTGCTGGAACTCGAGCGCGGCGACACCGAGCGAGCGGGCCAGGTGCTCAAGGCTGCGCTCGACACCGCGGCGCGGATAAGCGACCGGCCGACGATGGCACTCGTCGCCGAGGGCCTGGCCGGCCTGGCCGTGGCCACCGGCGAGGCGGCACGCGGCGCCAGTCTGCTCGGCGCGGCCGAGGTCATCCGCGGGGGGCCCGACCACAGCAGCCTCGACGTGCCCGCGGTGCGCCGCGCCGCGCTGGAGGCGCTGGACGCCGCCGCGCTCGACGCCGCGTACCACGAAGGCCTGGCCCTGGGCTATGACGAAGCGGTCGCCCTGGTCGGCGCCGCCTAGCGCGGCCGCGCGGGTCAGCTCACCCTGGTCATGGACCAGGTGCCGTCGTGCGCCGGTTCGATCAGCGTCAGCGTGTTGCCCGAGCAGGTGTAGCCCACCCAGGGCGCGCTGGTGCCCGGCGCGACCTTAGGCAGCGGCAGGTTGAAGCTCACGCCGTTGATCTGTGACCTGACCTTGAAGCTGCTCGACTGCGTGGTCCCGCTCAGCTTGCTGCCGCTGACCTTGAGCTGGCCGCTTTCCTGCCCGCTGTACTGCATTGACCCCTTGACCCCGTTGTAGCTGAACGTCATCGGCCGGATGCCGCTGTAGTTCACCGTGAAGGACCCGGTGTCGCCGACGGTCAGCGTGCCGCCCGCGCCGCCGCTGGCCTTGAACCGCTGAAGGCTGATCGAGTTGGTCCGCCAGGTTCCGGCCAGGCAGCCCATCGAGCCGCCCGCGGCCTGGGCGGCGGACGTGGCCGGCGCGGCCGACGTGGTCGGCGAGCCGCCCGTTGAAGCCGCCGATGAGCCGGCCGGCGGCGTGCTCGCGGCGGTGCCGGCCGAACCCCCCGAGGCGCCGCAGGCGGCCAGGAGCGCGGCGGCGGCCGCGGCCAGCGCGTCGCCCGACCATGACGGCCGGGCGGCCCGGCCGCCGACCCGGAGCTGACGTTGCGTGCCTGACATGCGGTCAGTGTGCTGGGCCGGGGCCCGGTTGGCACTAGGGAAGTCCCCAGTAACTCCCCTCACGTGCGGGAGCCGTGGCTCAGGTCTTGCTCCGGTACACCCGGACCGCCAGGGGCGCGAACACGATCAGGATGCCGAGCGCCCACAGCATCGCCTTGACCGCCGGGCCGGTCACCGGGCCGCCCACCATCAGGCCGCGCGAGGCCTCGGCGAGCAGCGTCATCGGGTTCGCCTTGGCGAAGGCCTGCAGCCAGCCGGGCATGGTGGCGATGGGGACCAGCAGGCCGCTGGCGAAGACGATCGGAAACATCGCCGTGAAGCCGAAGACCTGAACCCCCTGCGGCGTCTTGGCCAGCAGCCCGATCAGCGCGGACACCCAGCACATGGCCATCGCGAAGGCCAGGATCAGGGCGCAGCCCGCCACCGCGGCGAGCGGGTTGGTCTCCACCCGGAAGCCGAGCACCATGCCGAACCCGACCGTCACGATGACCGAGATGACGTAGCGGGCCACATCGCCCAGGATGGCCCGGCCAGCGGAGCCCAGCGGGCGATGGGCAGGCTGCGGAACCGGTCGAAGACGCCGGCCGAGATGTCCTGGTTCAGCATCAGGCCGGTGCCGAGCGTCGCGAACAACACCGTCTGCACCAGCATCCCGGGCAGCACATACTGCAGGTAGGCGTGAGTGCTGCCGTGCGCGATCGCGCCGCCGAACACGTACACGAACAGCAGCAGGAACATGATCGGCTGCCCCGCCGGCCCGGACGGGCCGGCGGGGCGCTTGGCTGTGCACGGGCGAGTTACTTCGTGCGGTGCCTGCTGCGGAAGATCAGCGCGAGCAGGTCGCGCTGCTCGTCGGTCAGCGGAGGCAGGCTGTCGACCACTTCCTTGACATAGGCGGTCAGGTCATCGTCGCGGGTAGCGGCGTCCTTTGCGCAGCGGTCACGCTGGCGTGCCTTGCCATGGGTATCAGCCGGCCGTGCGGTGCGGCGGGCGGGACGGGCGGAACGGGCCGTGGGGCGTTCACCTCCTCTCCGGAGCGTGGACCGGGTTGGGAAGTCATGGTGCAGCCATGAGTCGGGTCCGCTGGCCGACTGCTTGATATGCCGCGTGGCCTGCGGTTGCGGCCAACGCGGGCGTCGCGTTTCCGCTGGCGTGTCTAGGACGCCGGCGGAAACGCCTGCCGGGGCGCCAGCAGAGACGCGGAACCCCGTTGTCACCGTCTGGAGCCCTGGTCGGCGGCCTGTTCGGCAAGCTGGGCGGCGTTGTGCTCGTCCCAGCCGGCTTCCAGCAGCCGGGCGCGTTCGCCGTCGATGGCCTCGCGGCGCTTTCGCGCCTGCTCATCGCGGTAGCCCTGCCACGGGTCAGGCATCACCGCAGCCAGGTCGATCAGCCGCACCGGCCCGGACGCCTCGCCCAGCGGGAGCCACACCGGCCCAGCCGGGCAGGTCGCGCGCGGGTCGATCGCAGCAGTGGCGATCCGCAGCTTGCCGGCGTCCGGGTACCCGGCCAAGGCGCGGCGGGCGGACTGCTCGCGGCGCGGGCCGGGCAGGCAGAACAGCAGCGGCGGGCACGCGGTGCCCGCGCTGGCCAGCGCGCCGGCGAGGATGGCGTAGCCGTCCAGCTTCCCGGCCAGCCGGGACAGGTTCTCGGTGCCGGTGTCGTACTCCAGCCAGAACGTGACGTCCCGGCCAGCCTCGGCCCAGGTGCCCAGGCCGTCGGGGTTGGGCAGCCGATCCCAGTCATCGGGGCGGACATAGACCTGGGCGTGGTAGCGGCTGGCCGCCTGGGTCTCGTTCAGCCATTCGCGCAGTTCCCCGCCGCCCGTGCGGGCGTGCGCGGCCAGCGCGGCGAAGAACCAGTCGCGGCCGGTCATGTGGGAAAGCCGCTGGGAGCGTTCCAGCGCGAGCTGCCTGTCCGCGCGGACCTGCGGCGCCCACTTCTTCTCGTCCCGGTCCTCGGCGCCGAGCAGCGCAGCGCCGACCAGGCCGAGCAGGTAGTGCCACGGCGCGGACCCGGTCTCCGGGTGCGGGCGGAACCGGCGCAGCACGCCGATGCGCGCCAGCACGCCGAGCCGGTGCCGCGCGGTCACGATGCTGCCAAACCCGATCACGCAGAGCTGGCCGGTGGTCAGCACCCGGTGCTCACCGACCAGCTGGACCAGGCACCGGTCCCGTTCGGTCAGGTGCGCAGCAGCAGCCAGCACCGCACGGTCCTCGCTGTCGGTCCTCCCCGCCCCCGCCCCGCGCGTATAAGAATGTGATGCCGTCAGTCATCAGTCCCGGTTCGCCCCGCCAGGTACATTTCGCCGCTGACCTGCGGCTCCGGGGTCGTCAGGGTCGGCAGGTAGGCCGGCACGTCTAGACGGCCGGGCCACCTGCCAGCCAAAAGTCCGGGCCACCTGCCGGGGCAAACGCTGGCTGACACCCTGGCTGGCAACCCCCGACCCGCCCAGCGGGCCGCGCCACCACGAGGTTGATGTCGCATCGCTCCTCCGTCATCTCGGCCACCGCGCCGTGAACAGTCCGGCCGTCTCACCTACAAACACCGTGTAAGCCCCCCCGGATCGAACAGGGGTCGCGTCGATATAGGCCAATTCGTTACCGTTGTGCCAGGCCAGGCCGCATGTTCGCGCCCTGGGACTGCGGTCTCTCTCACTCAGAGAAATCCGGTCAAATGCCTCCTTCTTCACGTACAGACCGGGATCGTTACCTAACCGGAAGCTGGCAGCCGCGCCTGATCCGGCCGCCACCTGCGGAAACAACGGCAGTGTGGAGCCGTCAGGCAGGTGTCAGATGTGTGCCAGGCCGCCGGGGCCGTTATGGCGCAACCGCCCTCATATAGACAAATTCGGAAATCACGCAGATTTTGCCGCAAGGGAAGGCTCAACTAGCCAGCAGGCCGGGCCAGCGGGCGAGATGGAGGTCAGAACAAGGCCGCTTGCGTATGCCCGGCCGGCTTGCTGGTGGTGAACACCGGCCCGCCCGAGGCGGGCGAACTCCTCGCCTTGCCGCTCGGTGATCCACAGCACGATCTCAGCCGGGTGTAGTCGCCCAGACCCTGGAACACCTTCTTGATTCCGCGCAGCGCGCCCGGCCCGGCCCGGGCGAATTCGTTCTCGCTGAACTCGATGAGCGCGGAGTAGTTCAGGTCGATGGTGGTCTGATACGACATGAAGTCGCCCATCAGCGGGTAGCCGTGCAGCTGCTCGTAGACCTCCCGCAGCGACCGGTATAGCGTGTCGCGGACTAACTCGGGAGCTGAGAGACAGCGCGCACAGCGGACCAGCACCTCCCCGGCAAGCTCCGCAACGCTCGCCGACGCTCAGGCTCGTCCTTACGGTGCTCCTGTGACGAAGACAAGCTGCGGATATGCCGCTGGCATCACTGACGCGTGCCGCGGACTCGTCATCATGCGTCAGCCCCCGCAGTTCTGTCTGCCGCCGCGGTGACTCGCTCGTAGAAGTGGCAGAAGTTTCCTCCCAGCACGCCCTTGATGACCGCCGCGGGGAGACCGGCGCCGATGAGCGCCTGGGTGATCTTGGGGAAGCCGACGGACCATTGCTCGAAGCCGTCGGTGGTGCTGGCGAAGTCGAACTGGTGCTCCTCGCGGAACCCGCGCGCCACGGCCTCGGCGCGCAGTCGTGCCAGCATCGGACCGGGTGCCTTGGCGACGCCCCAGTCTGAGCCGATGCCGACGTGCTCGTCGCCGCAGATGTCTATCACGTGCAGGATGTGCTCGATCATGACATCAACAGACGACCGGCGTTTCCGCTGGTCTGTTAGGAATGCGGGCACCGCGCACACCCCAAGGTGGCCGCCAGCAGCCGCGAGCGCGCTGAGAACCTCGTCGGTCTTGTTGCGGGGATGCGGACGAAGCGCCGCGCAGGCAGCGTGGCTGATCGCGACGGGTGCTCGTGACCATTCGATCGCTTCCATAGTGGTCCGCGGGCCGCAGTGGGAGAGATCTACGATAATCCCGAGATCATTCATGCAGCGGATCAGGTCACGGCCGAAGGCCGTGAGACCTTCGTCGGTGGCTTGCATGCATCCGTCGCCGGCATCGCTGCGGTCGTTGTAGGTGAGCTGGATCATGCGGATGCCAAGTCCCTGGAAGGTCTCGGCGTTACGCACATCGCCTTCGAGCTGGGCGGAATTCTGGAAGCCCATCAGGATGCCGGTGACGCCGGATCGTTTAACGTGCTGAAGGCTCACCGGGCTGGTGATGAGTGTGAACCGGGGGACGGCGGAAAGCCGACGGTGCCACTCGCCGAGATCGTATACGGCGCCGCGGAAGCTGAACGGCGCATTGCCCCAGGCGCCGACTGAGATGGACAGGACGTCGACCATGCTTTCCTCGACGGCCTGCCAGTACTCGTTGAACTGTCCGGCGAGGAACGCCCGGGTGATCATCCGATCGAGTTCGCGGAAGAACTCTGGCCTGGGCAGCATCTCATCCAGGCTGGCAAGCTCGCCGTGCATCGCGGCGGTGAAGACGACAGGGCCGCCTGCGAGGGTATCGACCACCACCGTCTCCTGATGGAGTTCCCTGACCTGCGCGCTCACTGCTGCATGGTCGCGGTCAGCAACAGTCAATGCGGCCTCCGGTCAGAGGGGTGCCGTCGCTGTTGGCGATGTGATGAATACGTCATCGAGCGCACCGGCTGCGTCGCCTGGTTTCTGTCGTCCGACGTCGGTGGGCGCCGGCACGGGCGATGCAGGCGAACGTGCGCGCGGCGAGCTGGCCGGCGTGCTCGTAGATCACCTTCAGCGCGCCGATCGGCCGTGGCGAGGTTCGCGGCAGCGCGGAGGCCGCCCTCAGCGGCTGTGGTGGCGTCCGCACGCCAGGCGCACAATCACGGGGCAGTGATCCTAGACAGATGGGGCTGGTGCGGGGAGGAAGGACGTGTCGCGTACCAGCGTCCCCGGGTTGCGTTCCAGCGTGTCGAGGTGTTCCCAATCCAACAGCTCCTCGGTGTGGTACTGCTGCTGCGTCCGCCATTCCGGCCGTGGCGTCTGGTGGTGTTCGAACACGCGTCCGATGCTGCCCAGGCAGTTGGCGCACGCCAGGAGCGGCTCGGGGGATTCAAGGAACGCCAGGAGCCGCCGGGCGAAACCCGGGGAGTCTACGATTGCAAGCCCATCGGGCGGCGGGCCGTCGTCTTGTCGGGGCGGGTGGAGGATTGAGGGCAGGAAGGCGCTTTGCGGGCACCGGTACAGGCAGCCGTTCAACACGGTTGTTGCAGCGCCAGACGTTGGCCATCTGGCAGGTCCGGTAGATGCGCTCGACCAGCCGGGCATCACGGGTGCCGAGTTCGGAGTAGGACTCGCGGAAGTAGTGGAAGTACTTCATCCGCAGCCGCACACCGTGTTTCTCGGCGGTGCGGGCCACCGCGGCAGCGGCGTCGCCGTCGAGCTGCCGGCCGGGATACATGGAGACGCTGACCTCGTCGATCAGGCTCCAGAAGCCTGCCGGCATGCGTGGAAGCAGCAGCCCGTTGGTGATGACACGGATCGTGTCGCTGACGCCAGAGGCCCGGATCACCTGGAGGACCGGGACCAGCTCGGGATGCAGCAGCGGCTCGCCGCCGAGCACGCGGACTTCCGAGGCATGGAAGCACCGCGCCATTGCCGACAGGTCCCGCTGAATCTGTGCGGGCGGGACGGTCGCGACGGGCATGACCGGCGAGAGGTAGGCGCATGCCCGGCAGCGGAGGTTGCAGTGCGTGGCGATGACGACTTCGAGCCCGTCAGTCAGGATGCGCCCGTCTGCCACCGCGTACGGCCCAGGTCCGGCACGGGGGAGCCCGGCACGCCAGTTGCCTGCTCGCCCGCCAGGCCGGCTCTTCTCCGCGGTGGTGCTCATGCCCGCTGCTATGTGGTGTAGCTGTTCAGCCGGTGGCCGCGAACCCGGCCGGCTGCCCGGCGACCAGGCGCGTGACGAGATGGTCGGCCATGCGCAGCCGCAGGTCGCAGTGAAAAGGCAGTGGCTCCAGCAGCGATCCCGTCCGGTTGTACCGGTCGAAGCTGCAATCGCTCCCGCAGATCGGCGAGATGGGGCAGGATGAGCACTTGCGTGACGTGGCCTTGCTGACCTCCTGCCACGGCGCAAATGGGCTGTCGGGCCTCTTCTCCTGGTGCTGCTCGGCGGGCTCGGAGAACATGCCCGCGGCCACGAACGCCTGGCATGGACCCACCTGTGCGCCTGGCCCGACGCTGATCTGGCTGCCGCAGGCTGCGCACGGGCTTAGCACCGGCTCGCCCGACAGGTAGGCGAACAGCATGTCCGCGAAGTACAGCTCCGGGATGTGCTGCTCGAAGCACAGCTCTAGGCAGCGTTCGTACTGCTCCACCCAGAACGACGCGTCGCTGGTCTCGCCGTCGAGGCCGGAGTCAACCTCCGGAAGCTCTCTGGGGAAGTTCAGCGCGATCGCGTGGGGCCGCAAGCTCAGCACGAACGACACCACCTCGGGCAGCCGGCGGATGTTGTGCTCCCCGACGGTGATCAGCACCTTCGGCTCATAGCCGATCTCCTGGAATGCCCGGATGCCGGCGACCGTCTTCGCGAACGTGCTCCTGCCGCGATGATCGACACGGAACACGTCATGGGCCTGTTTGTCGCCGTCCATCGAAACCGACAGGTCGAAGTCGTACTGCTGAGCAGGTCGAGCACGCGCGGGCCGTGCAAGGTCCCGTTGGTGATGATCTTGGGAATCACCGTGTCGCAGTAGCGCTCCCGGATATAGGTGAGGCAGTCGTCTATGAGCTGGGGATGCAGCAGCGGTTCGCCGCCGTAGAAATGGATCACGCTGTCTGGGGCGTACGGGGACCGAAAGAACAGGTCGATCCCCTTTTTCGCGTCCTCAAAGCTCAGCAGCGTCCGGCCGTGTTTGCCGAGGTTGGCCAACATGAAGCAGTAGGAGCAGGTCAGGTTGCATGTGTAGGACGTGATGAGATGCAGCAGCTTGTTCTCGCGCCGGGCTTGCGTCTGCCGCGCGAAGACGGCCTCGAACTGACGGCGGGGCGGCGCCTCCCGCACCAGGCCAAGCCTCAGCAGCCGCTCCATCCGGTCGGGCGGGATGCCACCGGGCACGGCCCCGCCCTTGGCGCCCTGAAGCCCGCGGAACGTTGCCTCGTCAACTGCCAGGACGGATCGGATATCGGTCAAGAAGACGTAACGCCGGGTGCCGGCCGCAACCGGGTAGGCGAAGAGGTTCCAGTACAGCGTGCCCGCTGGCCCTGGCTCACCGGGAAGATCGCCGAGTGCCGGCTCCGCGCCAGGCCATGCGAGCTGGTGGCCATCGTGGCCGTGTGTCCCGCAGCCCGCCGCGGAGCACCCGCAGCCGGGAGAATCGGCCAGGAGCAGATGGCTGATGTCCAGGGTCATTGATCCTGCCCTTCTGCCCGGCGGCCAGAACTGGGGTCATTCCTTGTCATCGAGGATCTCGGCAGGCTAACCGCCTACCCGGAGCAGGTCCCCATCACGTTCTTCGCCCCGACCAGCTTGCGGATCTCGTCACGGTCCAGCTTCTCAGCAGCAGGGACGACGACCTCAGCATCGACGTCGTGGCCTGGCTCCGTCATAACCGTGCTGGCCGTGAGTTCTTCGCTGGCATTTACCACTATTGCCCATTACCTCCTAGATAGGACCGATAACTACGAGCTAGCTAAACCCGGCACACGACCGCTGTCAACCCCTTGTCAGTACCCGCTGACAATCCGTTGACAGCGTCTCAGCCGACCGGTCATGACGGTGCCGATCGCTCCGCCATCGCGCCAGACCAGCATCGCCGCACCGGTTCCGGCGCTGTCCGGGATGCGCTGACGCAGGTCCGGTGTCCCCCCGGATACGAGCCGCTGGTTCCTGGTAGATGATGCTCTCGTTCCGCTTCGGAGGAGACACGGCACCGATTATCCGCTCCGGCCCAGGCGGGACCACGGGTAACATCGAGCGAGCTTCCCATATGGAAAGTTCAGCCAATCACCCAGTTCAACTCACCGTGAGAGAGAAGCCGTGTCCCAGATCCGCGTCCACATGCTCGACCGTCAGGCCCAGCGAATCGAGCGTGAGGTGACGGCTGGGACGACCGCCGCTGAGCTGTACGCCGATGATCCTGACGTGATCGTTGCCCGGATGAACGGCGAGCTGCGGGACCTGGCATGGGTGCTGGCCGACGGTGACATCGTGCAGCCCGTTGCGGCCGATTCTGATGAGGGGCGGGCCGTCGTGCGTCACTCGGCTGCGCACGTCATGGCCCAGGCAGTTCAGCAGATCTTCCCCGAGGCCAGGCTAGGTATCGGGCCGCCGGTCGAGAACGGTTTCTATTACGACTTCGACGTGCCGCATCCGTTCACTCCCGATGATCTCAAGGCGATCGAAGCGCGGATGCGCGAGATCGTCAGGCAGGGCCAGCGGTTTGCCCGACGCGAGGTCAGCGACGAGCAGGCCAGGACAGAGCTTGCCGCAGAGCCGTACAAGCTGGAGCTGATCGGCATCAAGCGCGAGGCGGCCGCCGATCAGGACGCCTCTGCCGAGGTCGGTGCTGGCGTGCTGACCATCTATGACAACCTCGACGCGAAGTCCGGCGAGCTCCGCTGGAAAGATCTGTGCCGCGGCCCGCACGTGCCGACCACCCGGCATATCCCAGCGTTCAAACTCACGCGCAATGCCGGGGCGTACTGGCGGGGCAGTGAGAAGAACCCCCAGCTCCAGCGGATCTACGGCACGGCATGGGAATCGCGGGCGGCGCTGGACGCCTACCTGAAGCTGCTTGAGGAAGCCGAGCGCCGCGACCACCGCCGCCTGGGCGCCGAGCTGGACCTGTTCTCCTTCCCCGCGGAGATCGGGTCGGGGCTCGCGGTATTTCACCCCAAGGGCGGGATCGTCCGCAAGACGATGGAGGACTACTCGCGGCGCAGGCACGAGGAAGCCGGGTACGAATTCGTCTACACCCCGCACATCACCAAAGCAGACCTGTTCAAGACCTCCGGGCACCTGGGGTGGTTCAAAGACGACATGTTCCCCCCGATGGAGCTGGACGGCGCGGACTACTACCTCAAGCCGATGAACTGCCCGATGCACGTCCTGATCTACCGGGCGCGCGGCCGCTCCTACCGCGAGCTGCCGCTACGGCTGTTCGAGTTCGGCACCGTATTCCGCAACGAGCGATCAGGCGTGATCCACGGGCTGACCCGAGTCCGCGGCCTCACCCAGGACGACTCGCACATCTTCTGCACCCGCGAGCAGATGGGCGCCGAACTGCGGAACCTGCTGACCTTCGTCCTGGACCTGCTGCGGGATTACGGTCTGACCGACTTCTACCTTGAGCTGTCCACCCGGGACGACTCCGACAAGTTCGTCGGCGGTCTCGAAGACTGGGCCGAAGCCACTGCCGCGCTGCGCCAGGCTGCGGAAGACTCCGGGCTGGACCTGGTGGACGACCCAGGCGGTGCCGCCTTCTACGGGCCGAAGATCTCGGTCCAGGCCCGGGACGCCATCGGCCGGACCTGGCAGCTATCCACCATCCAGCTCGACTTCCAGGAACCGCAGCGCTTCGGTCTGGAATACACCGCTGCCGACGGCTCGCGGCAGGTTCCGGTGATAGTCCACCGAGCCCTCTTCGGCGCGATCGAACGCTTCATGGGCGTGCTCCTGGAGCACTACGCCGGCGCGCTGCCGCCCTGGCTGGCGCCCGTGCAAGCGGTGTGCATCCCGATCACCGAAGCGCACGTGCCTTACCTGGAGAGCGTCGCCGAAAGGCTCCGGGCAGAGGGCATCCGAGTCGAAGTCGATGCCACCGACGACCGGATGCAGAAGAAGATCCGCAACGCCCAGCGGCAGAAGATCCCCTACATGCTGCTAGCGGGCGACGACGACGTAGCCGGCCACGCCGTTTCTTTCCGCTACCGCAACGGCACGCAGAAAAACGGGGTGCCGATCGACGAGGCGATTTCTGAAATCGTGGCCGCTGTCGAAAGCCACGCTCAAGTCTGAACCACGAGGTAGCGGTAGCGGCCGATACCGTCGGCGCGTATCGTGGCTGCTGGCGCAGGGGCAACGGGATTGTCAGGAAAAGATCTGTCAAATTCCGATATTCGGCTTGCCCGCGCCGTTGCGCATCCTGTGCCGCCTGACCAGGGAAGCCGGCAACCGTGCCGCCCGTCAGCCCCTGAGCTGACAGCAACGCCGTTCTGTTCTTGCCGTCGGCAGGAACCTGCCCGGCCCGGGAAGCGATGCACGTGCCAGGGCGCCTGCGAGCCAGCCATGCTCGGAGTCGTAAAGACTGCCATTCGCGTCGTAGCCTCGGGACCCTGATGCGCTGCCTGGTGGTTGGTGCGCCTCTGCGCCGGTTGGCACCTTTTACCCACGTCATGTTGACCCCTTGGCTCATAGTACTACTATTGATACTATCTAGGCGTGAGCAAGGCAGAGAAGATCATCGAGCAGATGCGACGCTCACCGCAGAACGTCCGCTTCGATGACCTAGATGAATGATTCCAGGGGATGCCCTGCATGAAGATGCGAGAGCCCCGATGATCTTGGTGTGAACAACGACATCGGAACTCTCGCGACTGCACTGTACGTCAAGATCGATGACATGCTGAGGGACTGGCCGGACCTTGCCCCGGCTCGCCCGGCTACCGGAACGCCGCTCACGCTTAGTGACGCCGAGCTGCTGACGATGGCGGTGATGTCGGCTCTGCTGGGGTTCCGTACCGAACGGCGGTGGCTGCGGTATGTGGATGCGCACCTGGCGGGGATGTTCCCGCGCCGGATCGGCCAGTCCGGGGACAACAAGCGGCTGCGCAAGGCGTTCTTCCTGTTCATCCGGGTGATCCGGATGCTGGCCATGGACACGTCGCTGTGGAGTGACGATGTCTGGGTGGTGGATTCCACGCCGGTGCGGTGCGGCTGCTCGCGGGAGACCGTGCGGCGCAGTGACGCGGCGGGGTGGGCGGAGTACGGTTACTGCGCGTCGCATTCCCGGTACTTTTGGGGGCTGCGGCTGCACCTGGTCTGCACCCTGCACGGCCTGCCGGTGCTGTTCGCCCTGGCCGGCGCGAAGGCCGATGAGCGCGAGACCCTGCTGGGCATGCTGGAGGCGGGCCGGGACGTCGTCGATGCGCATCGGGGGCAGACGCTGATCGGGGACAAGAACTACTTCGGCCGCGCCTTCGAGGCCGATCTCACCGAACGTGAGCTGACCCTGCTGCGGCCGGTCCGCAAGGGCGAGGCGAAACGGGCCGGGCAGAACCTGCTCAAGCCGCTGCGGCAGGTGATCGAGTCGGTCAACTGGACCCTCAAAGGGCAGCTTGACCTGGAAGGACACGGCGGCCGCACCCCGGAGGGCATCATCGCCCGGGTGCTGGCCCGCGTCCTCGCGCTGACCGCCGCGATCTGGCACAACGACAACGCCGGCCAGGACGTCAAGCGGTCGCTCATCGCCTACGATCACTAAACGTCACCACACGTCCTGGAATCATTCATCTAGCCAAGGTCTGCGCCGACCACTTCGGCGAACCCCGACAGGACGGCACCTCGCACAAGGTCTACAGGACGCCGTGGCAAGGCGATCCCCGCGTGAACATCCAGCGCGGCAAGGACGGCAATGCCAAGGCGTACCAAGTACGGCAGGTGCTCGATGCAATCGCTGGAAGCCGAGAAGAACGAGGAGAGTGACAACGATGCCTGACGCAACCCACTACACCTACCGAGTCGCGTGGTCCGTTGAGGACGGCGAGCATGTCGCCACCGTCGCGGAGTTCCCGTCACTGTCCTGGCTCGCGCCTACCCCGGTTGAAGCACTCGCGGGTCTCGCCAATGTCGTGCGTGACGTGCTCGCCGATCTGGCTGTATCCGGTGAGCCGATCCCCGAGCCGTTGTCGGAACGCTCCTACTCAGGCAGGTTCGTGGTGCGTGTCCCGGCAGAGGTTCACCGTCGCCTGGTCCGCGAAGCTGCCGAACAACATGTGAGCCTCAACCGGCTTGTGTCGGATCGGCTTGCTCGCGCCTAACCGCGGCGTTCGCCGGGGTATGTGACCTTATCGCCCTCGTAAGGACTGGACGATCTGAATCGCGCCCGGCTCCGCTGCGCGGATTAGCTGCTGCGCGGCGCGACGACAGCGAGGGAATGCGGCCGGAGTGAGACACGGCAGCGCGGTGGGGGCGGCAGAGATCTGGTCAGGTCGTCCCGGCGTATTTGGCTGTCAGGGCGCGCTCGGCCGCTATCTCGCGGGCACGGGACGGCAGTTCGGCGCCGACCTCGACGGCGAAGTCCAGGTACGCCTGGCGGCCGGGCATCTCCTTCAGGCATTTGACGACGAGCGTGGCGGCCTGGGAAACGGCACCGCGGCGCTCCGCGATCCTCGCGCGCAGGAAGATGAGTTCCGGTCCGGCGAGCGCCGGGCTGGCCACGAGCCGGTCCAGCAGTTCGTCCTCGGGAGTGCCCGCGAACCGGTCCAGGAGCATCGCATGCCATGCGGCGAGGTCATCCGCCCGCTCCTTGCGCCGGTAACTGGTCTCATCGAAGGTTCCGTACACGGTTCGCGGCCGCTTGGGATCCGCGCGTCCGGCCACCTCCAGCGCCTCCAGGTAGGACTCGGCGAACGTCCGCCACATATCTGGCGTTGTAAGCAACCGGGCAAGCGGAACAGCCAGGAGCGTCTCCTTTTCCGCCACCTGACCGTAGCCCCGGCGGGTCCAGCCATAGTCTGCCTCCCAGCGGATGAGCTGCTCCGGCGCGCGGCCAGCGAACGCCGCGAAACCGCCGTGCCGGAGTACCGACTCCCACAACGCGGCCACGGCCTCCGATACCACGAACTTCGCGGCCTCCACCGGATCGTCGGAGTGGAAATAGTCGTAGCTCTTCATGCCGCAAGCCAGATCGACAATCTTCGCGACGGCCTGTTGTGCAGGTACGGGGTCGCTGGCCGTCAGGGCCGCCAGCGCATCGGCTGCCAGCCGACGGAACGTATACCGCCACTTCGACCGCTCGGTGTGATGCACTCGGCGGTCCCCCGCCATGTAGGCGCCGTCCTTGGCCAGCTCGACGAAGGTCGTCACCTCGGCCAGGACACCGGCCGGGTCTGGTAGCTTCACCTTCGGCTGATCCTGCGGGCGCAGCTCGTCCTCGATGCGCTCGCGGAGCTGAGCGTTCCCGCGCCAGTAGACGGTCCACAAGATCTTGCGGAGGCGCGCGTCGTCATGCGGTGCTATCGCGGCGTAAAACTCGTCACGGTTCATCCGGTTCGCTGGCATGACACCCGATCGTAGGGCTAGACGGTCGGCTCCGCCGTCCGGTGTACGACCTGGCGGCACAGCGCTTGCCTGGCTGGTAGTCAACAGGCGGAATGCCGCTGCCGGATGAGCCCGGCCGTCTCGCGCGGCGTCACCTCGACGGACAGATCCCGTCCAGGCCCTTCCATGTCACCGCGAGATAGGCGAACTCTCCGAAGTCGTCCGGACGGTGGGCTTCCGCCATAGCGAGCTGCGCGTCGGCGGCGTGTTTGCGGAGGATCTCCGGCCAGGTGACCCGAACGACAAGCTTGGCGGTCACGGTCACCCGCGCATCGTCCGGGCTGTCCTCGAAATCGGCGATGTCTTCATCCGCTCATGTCGACGCGAGGGCACCGCAGCACTTCTTGAACTTCTTCCCGCTTCGCAGGCACGGCTGGTTCCGTCCGGTCTTCCCAGCCTGGTGCTGCTTCGCGGCGCGCGTCTCGCCTGCCGGCACGGTTGGCGCCGCCCGGGCCGTGGCGCATGGTCGGCGCCCATGGCATCGCACATCCGCAGCACGTCCGACCAGGCACCAAGCCATATCCTGCCGCTTGCGGGGAAGTCGTTGCGCTGGTCGGCGTCGTAGCCCTGCTGGACCTTGTCGTCCAGGAGTTCCAGGCATGCCTTCTCCGGCCACCAGCGCTGCCAGAGTTCGGTCAGGCAGATCCAGGCCCAGTCGGCGTCCCAATCGCGCAGCCCGAGCCGCTCGCTGACGACTTCCTCGGCGGACAGCGCCCCGTCGCATAGCCTCGCCAGCTTCTCGCGGTCCGCGTCCACCCCGAGACCACGGAGCTTGGCGAGCAGGTCATCGTCGCTCATGCCCGTGGCGTGCGACCGCAGCGGCCCGCCGCTTTCGGTTACGCGGTGCCGGATGTCGTCGTCGCGGAGAATCTCTTCCCAGACGATCCGGTCCAGTTCGACCCAGGACATCTTCATGCCGTGTACTCCCCTCACATGCCACCCGCCCAGTGCCGGTAGGCGGCGATCCACTGCGCGCCTTTCGGCGGCGGCTCGGGCAGCGGCAGGTCGAGGACGGAGATCGCCTGGTGGTGGCCGTCGCGGACGCAGTCGGCGACGATGCCGGACTCCGTCTGGGTGACTTTCTGGACCGTCACCGCCACCCCCAGGACCGTGGTGTCGAAGGGGACCTCCAGGTTGTCCTCGATCATCACGGCGAAGCCGCCCAGTTGCTCGTCATCGCCGTACGCGTCGACCGTGGCCTGTTTGACCAGCGTGCCCAGTTCTTCGTCGCTCAGCTCCGGCACGTGGGAAAGCGTACGCGCCAGGGCGTCCCGGCCAGCCTCGAGGGAGACGGCCCGCTGCGCCCGCGCGGACTTGCGCTCGTCGCGCAGCCGGTTGCGGGCGACGGTCAGCAGCCACGCGTCGGGGTTGCCCGGCACCCCCTGCGACGGCCACGTCCGCAGGGCCCGCTCGAACGCGTCGGCCAGCGCGTCCTCCGCCGCGGCGAGGTCACTGGTGGAGGCAGCCAGCAGGGCGAGCAGCCGACCGTAGCTGTCCCGCGCCGCCACGCTCGCGGAGCGGGCCGCCGGCCCCAGCTCACCCTGGCCAGAGCCGGCTTCCCGGCCGCCGCCGCCGGACGTCAGCGTGTCCAGGCGCCGTGGACGAAGGCGGTCGCGCTCGGGCGCACCTCGAGCACGCCCCACTGGGCGCCCGGACACTTCTCGGCCCAGCCGATGGCCGCGTCCAGGTCAGGCACCTCGAGCACGAAGATCCCGGCCAGCGCCTCTTTCGTCGCGGCGAAGGGCCCGTCCTGCACGCGCAGGCCGCCTTCCCGGCACGTCACGGTCGTCGTCGCGGCGGACGGCTGGAGCACGTCGGCCGAGACCAGCACCCCGGCCGACTCCAGTGCACGACCATAGGCCCCGAACGCTTCCATGGCCTCCGCGATCGCCTCCTCGCTGATCTCCCCCTCGCCGGGTTCGCGGTAGTGCATCAGCAGTGCGTAACGCATCGTCGTCGCCTCCCATCCCGGTGCCGCGCCGATCGCGACATCCGCACCAAGATGACGATCGGGCCACGCTCAGATCGTCACCCGGGTAGCGCGGACGACCGGCCTCACCGGGGGAGCGAGCGGGTCAGTCGGGCTGGCGCGAGTTCCCGAACATGATCTCGTCCCAGGATGGAACCGATGCCCGCCGGGACCGCCCGCCCGCCGCCTTGCGCGCCGGGCGCTCGCGGGCCGGAGGCCGGTCGGCTTCGGCCGCGGCCGCCGGGTCGAACTCGGCCGGGCGGCGGTCGCCCTCCGGCTCCCGGGCCGGGGGGTCGGCCGGCGCCGGCCGCCCGGGCGCGGGCCGGGCCTGCTGCGACGGCCGGGCCGGCGGCGCCGGCGAAGCGGACGCGGCCGCCGGAACCGGCGGGGCCGCCGGGCTGGGCTGGGACCGGTGCCCGGCCGACTCCGGGTGATGCGGATGCGGCGCCGCACCGGCGAGCCGGGAGGCGATGGGCGTGACGGTCGCCCGGGCGGGCCCGCGGGCGCCGAACCGGGCGGCGGGCAGGTCGTCCTCGGGCAGGCACAGCCGCGCGGCGTCGTCATTGTCGGGGGTGACGTGCCTGCGCCGCGGATCGAAGATCCACTCGCCCGCCTGCGCCCGGCCGCCGACCGAGAACGCGACCTGCACCTGCCAGTTGCCGTCGGCTCTCTTCCGCGAGTCCCACCGGGCCTCGTCGGAATTGACGCCCAGCTCGACGAGCCGCTCGGCCACGATCTCACCGAGCCGGGGGCCGGGTCCGGAGTCGCCGGGGCTGCGGACCGTGGCCCGCTGGGCCTCCTGCGCCCGGTACTCGCGCTCGGCGAGGACCGGGCCCTCGAAGCGGCGCACCCGGTCGATCGGGATTCCGGCCGCGTCGGCGATCTCGTCGGCCGTCTCTCCGGCGCGGATCCGGTCCTGGATCTCCTTGGGTCGCAAGGGATTCTCCACTTCGATCTCGTACTGCGCGAGCCGGGAGAACTGCCCGCGAGCTACCGTCCTCAGGCGGTCGTCGATGGGCAGTGAGAAACGCCCGCCCCGTCCCGGTACCGCGAGAATGGCATAACTGCCATCCTCGCTGACTGCGACGAGGCGCAACTGGTGCATCGGCGTTCCTTCCGCGCTGCCGGCCGCGCGGGGGCGTAGCTCGGAGTTCCCCCGGCACGAGTCTGACGGCTATGGCCCCGTCCTGGCCAGCACCTCGCCCGGCATGTCCCCGATGAGCTGTGCTGGTTTCGGGGGACGACCCGCCCAGGCCTCCCGCGCGCGGGAGGAACCTCCCGAGACCTTCGTGTGCCGTGACGGGTGCTTGCCCGCAGCGTATTCAGGGGTGCTGGCCGCAGGGCGCGGAACACCGATAATCGCCGGTCGCCCGGCGTTCGCCCCGGCGCCCCAGGGTCGTGAGCCGCGGCGGGCGCGTATGCTCGAAGCAAGATGTTCGGTAACAGAAGTATTTTGGTCGGCATTCTCGTTGAGGCCCCCCGGCCCGAGGTGGTCCGGCGCCACCCGCGCGCGCCCTGGCTGGCCGTGGGCGTGGTCTGCTTCGGCGCGTTCATGGGCCAGCTCGACGCGAGCATCGTCACGCTCACGTTCCGCCCGATGGAGCATGGGTTCGGCGCGCCGCTCGCCGCCGTGCAGTGGGTGTCCCTGTCGTACCTGCTCGCGCTCGTGGCGCTGCTCGCCCCGGCCGGCCGGATCGCCGACGCGCTCGGCCGCAAGCTGGTCTACGGCTACGGGTTCATCATCTTCACCGCGGGATCGGCGGCCTGCGGGCTGGCGCCGTCCCTCGCCTTGCTGGTCGCGTTCCGCATCGTCCAGGCGGCCGGCGCGGCCATGCTGCAGGCCAACAGCGTCGCCCTGGTGACCACGAGCGTCCCGGCGACCCGGATGCGCCTGGCGCTCAGCATCCAGGCCGCCGCGCAGTCGATCGGCCTGGGGCTCGGGCCCACCCTGGGCGGCCTGCTGACCGACACCGTGGGCTGGCGCGCGGTCTACTGGATCAACGTGCCGGTCGGCTGCCTCGCGGTCGTCGCCGGCCGCTACCTGCTGCCCCGGACCCGGCGGTTCAGCCGGGCCGGCTCGTTCGACTGGCCCGGCGCGGTGCTGCTCGCCACCGCGACCAGCGGGCTGCTGCTCGTCCTGTCGGCCGCAGGCGGCCTGGCGCTGCCCGGCGCGGCGGCCGTCGTCGTGGGCCTGGCCTCGGCCGCCGCCGCCGTGGCCTTCGCCGTGCGCGAGGCGCGCGCTCGCTTCCCGCTTATCCCGCGGGCCCTGCTGCGCTCGAAACGGCTAGCCCTCGCCCTGGCGGGGGCGCTGTTCGGCTACCTCGCCCTGTTCGGGCCGCTCGTGCTCGTGCCCCAGGTGCTAGCGGGCGGCTCAGGCGGCGAACTGCGCGCCGGGCTGGTGCTGTCCGCGCTGCCCGCCGGGTTCGGGGCCGCGGCCCTGGCCGGCGAGGCCTGGCTGCCCAAGCCGATGACGAACCGGCAGCGTGGCGTGACCGGAGCACTCACCTGCTCTTTTGCGCTTGTTATGCTCATATTCGTGCCTGTGTCACCGGCCTGGATAGGGCCCCTGCTCGCCGTGGCCGGACTCGGCCTCGGCGTCTTCGTGCCCGCCAACAACGCCGTGATCATGCGAAGCGGGGTAGCCGAGTCGGCCTCGGTCCTCGGCGGCCTGGTCAACATGGCCCGGGGGATCGGCACCACCCTCGGGATCGCGCTGGTGACGCTGGCCTTGCACCTGGCCGGGACGGGCGCGGGCGGGCGGCCGGACGCCACCGTCGGCCTGCTCGTGCTGGCCGCCGCGGCCGCGGCCGCGGCGGTGATCGCGGCGGCCATCCGGCCGCTGGGCCGCGTCGGCGGCGCGCCGTCCCACGAGACGGGTCCCTCGGGTGCCTTCGGCTGACCCGGCGGTCGCCGCCGGGCCCGCGGCCGCCGTGGCCGTATCCGACCGGCTCGGCCTGGAGATCGCCGACGTCGTCTCCCGGCTGCGGCGCGCGATGCGCCGCGCCGCCCGGGCCGCGGGACGGGACGGGACGCTCCCCGGCGGGCTGTCGGTGGCCCAGCTCGAGCTGCTCTCCTGCCTGGCCGACAACCCCGGGGCCCGGCCCAGCCAGGTCGCGCGCATGCTGCGGCTGGCGCCGAGTTCGGTGGCCACGCTGGTCCAGGGCCTGCGGCGGGCCGGCCTGGTCAGCCGGACCGGCGGCGAGCTGGACCGCCGGACCGCGCTGCTGTTGCTCACCCCGGACGGAACCGCGATGGTGCGCCGCTGGCAGGACGTTAACGAGCGCATCCTCCAGGCGGCCATCACCAGCCTCGGGCCGGCCAGCCGCGGCGCGCTGGACGCCGCGCTGCCCGGGCTGCGCGAGCTGACCGGGGCGGTGGACGCGCTGGCCGACGACCCGCCCGTCGGCCTGGCCGAGGGCGCGTCTGGCGCGTCCGGCCGGAACGACGACGCTCCGGCCGGGCTGGCCGGGGAAGGCGGCTGACCCGGCTGCGCCGGCGGCGCGGGTGGCGCCGGCCGGCGGGGCTTAACCGAAGCGTCAGGTTGCCTCACGTAGGCTCTCTGCCTATGCGAATCGACGCCATCTTCGGCGCCATCGGACGTGGCGCGGTGCGACTTCGGTGGCTGGTCCTCCTCGCCTGGATCGTCGCCGCGATCGCCGCCGCCACGCAGCTGCCCTCCCTGGCCAGTGTCACCCAGAGCAACAACAGCAAGTTCCTGCCGGCCAGCGCGCCCAGCGAGCACGCCGCCGTGCTCGCCACTCCGTTCGGCACCGCCAACCGTCAGCCGGTACCGGTCCTCGCGGCGCGCACCGCCGGCCCGCTGACCTCCGCCGACATCACCGCGCTCACCGCGCTCCAGGCCAAGCTGAAATCGGTGTCCGGCGTGGCCAAGGTCCTGGACGCGGGGCAGTCCCCGGACGGGCACGCGGAGCAGCTCGTCGTGCTCGCGCAGCTCAACGGCGGCAACCAGAACGCGTCGCTGGACCTGGTGAACGCGCTGCGCGCCGCGATCGCGCACGTCGGGCTGCCTCCCGGGCTCCAGGTCCACCTGGCGGGTGACGTGGCGGCGGCCGTGGACCAGCAGAAGGCCTCCGGGAATACCGGCAACAAGGTCCAGGCCCTTTCCCTGGTGTTCATCCTCGTGCTGCTGGTGCTGATCTTCCGGTCGTTCACGCTGGCCATCACCACCGTCATCCCGGCCGTTATGTCGGTCACGATCGCGGGCCCGCTGGTGGCCGAGGCGGCGCACCACGGGCTCCAGGTATCGCCGGTCGCGCAGTTCCTGCTGATCGTGCTGGTCCTGGGGGCGGGCACGGACTACGGGCTGTTCCTGGTGTTCCGGGTGCGGGAGGAGCTGCGGTCCAGGGACCACGGCGCGCCCGGCGACCACTTCCCGGGCTCGCACGGCCCGGCCGGCAGCCTGCTCCGCGACCTGATCCACCCGCGGGAACCCGCGCGGGACGCGATCGTCACCTCGGTGACCCGCGTCGGCGAGTCGATCACGTTCTCGGCGGCCACGGTGATCGCGGCCGTGCTCACGCTGATGCTGGCGACGTTCTCCTTCTATTCCGACCTCGGCGTCCCGTTCGCGATCGCGATCGCGGTGATCCTCATCGCCGCGCTGACGCTGCTGCCCGCGCTGTTGTCGATCCGCCTGTCGCTGCTGGCGGTGAAGCGCGCCCTGTTCCGCGCCTGGTTCGGTCGGCCCAAGCTCCTGCCGTGGAGCATCCAGGGCAGCGGCAAGTCCGGCACCTGGGGCCAGATCGCGGGCCGGATCGTCCGGCACCCGGTGCCCACGCTGCTCGTGGGCGTGCTGTTCTTCGGCGGGCTGGGGGCGGCGGTCTTCGGCTACACCGCGGCCGGCTTCGGCGGCAACACGGCACCGCCGGCGGGCAGCGACTCGGCCGCGGGCCAGGCGCTGCTGACCAGGTACTTCCCGCAGTCGGCGGCCAACCCGACCAGCCTCATCTTCCGGTTCGCCACCCCGGTGTGGCAGGACCCGGCGCCGCTGGCCAAGGCGACCAGCGAGCTCCAGGCCAGCAGGCTGTTCACCAAGGTCACCGGGCCGCTGAACCCGGTGGGACCGACGCTGACGGCCCACCAGTTCGCCGAACTTTACGGCGCGCTCGGCCCGCCCGGCGCGCTGCCCACCGTCGAGCCCGCGCACAGCGTCGTGCCTGCCCTCGGCTACCAGCTCTACCGGGCCACCGCGAACTACGTGGCCGCGGACGGCAAGACCGTGCAGTTCTCCACCAGCCTCCGGGCGGGTGATCCCGGCACCACGCAGGCCATGAACGCGGTGCCGGCGATCCGGTCCGAGACCGCCACGGTGGCCCGGTCGGTCGGCGCGGCCGACTCCGCGGTCGGCGGCGAGGCGCCCGCGATCTACGACATCAGCAGCATCTCGAACAGCGACCTCAAGCACATCGTGCCGATCGCGATCCTGGCCATCGGCCTGCTCCTGGCCCTGGTGCTGCGCAGCCTGGTCGCCCCGCTCTACCTGATCGCGTCGGTGGGCGTCTCGTACCTGGCCGCGCTCGGCCTCTCCGTGCTGCTCTTCGTCGAGATCGGGCACAGCGGCGGGCTGGTGTTCTTCATGCCGTTCCTGATGTTCATCTTCCTGCTGGCCCTGGGCGAGGACTACAACATCCTGGTCATGACGCGGATCAGGGAGGAGGCCCGCCAGCTTGCGCTGCGCGAGGCCGTGGCCCGGGCGCTGGGGCGGACCGGGACCACCGTGACCAGCGCGGGACTAGTGCTCGCGGGTACGTTCGTGGTGTTCGGGATTGTGGCGGGCGGAGGATCGGGCGGCTCCCAGTTCCGGGACATCGCCTTCGGCCTGGCGCTCGGGATCCTGATGGATACCTTCCTGGTCCGCACGCTGCTCGTGCCCTCGACCGTGGTGCTGCTCGGGCGGTGGAACTGGTGGCCGTCGCGGATGAGCCGGGCCGGCGCGCAGGCGCCCGGGGCCGGGCCGCCGCCCGCCGCGGCGCCGCCGGTCCCGGGCGTGCGGCTGGATCTGGCCGCGGCCGCGGGCCCCGGTCAGAGTCCCGGGCTGTCGGCCGGGCCTGGACTGCCGGCCCAGCCCGCGAAGCCGGTCCAGCCCCCCAAGCCCAGGGAGCCCGACCCGCTGCCCTGAAGGCGGGCCACCGTGTCGTGCCCCACGATCAGCGTCATCGTCCCGGTGTACGCGGTCGAGGAGTACCTGAGCGGCTGCCTGGACTCGATCATGAGCCAGCCGGGGGCCGACCTTGAGGTCATCGCCGTGGACGATGCCTCGCCGGACGGCTGCGGCGCGATGCTCGACGCTCGCGCCGCGCGGGACCAGCGGCTGCGGGTGGTGCACCTGGCCGAGAACGCCGGCCCCGGCGCCGCGCGCAACGCCGGGCTCGGCCGGGCCACGGGGGAGTACGTGTGGTTCGTCGACGCCGACGACCTGCTGGCCGACGGCGCGGTGGCGGCGATCGCCGGCCCGCTCGAACGTGACCGGCCGGACGTGCTGCTGATCGACTACGAGGACCTGTACGCCGGGGGCGGCGCCGCGCCCAGTCCCGGCCGGGCGCTGCTACGAGACACGCCCGCCGGGCCGCTCACCCTGGCCGGCCGGCCGCAACTCCTGCAGCTCACGATGACCGCGTGGAGCAAGGTGATCCGGCGCGAGTTCCTGACCGGGCTGGGCCTGGCCTTCCCCGGCGGCATCCACGAGGACGTGCCCCTCACCTGCGCGATGCTGCTCAGCGCCGGGCGGATCGGCGCGCTGGCCCGGGTCTGCTACCGGTACCGGCGGGCCAGGCCCGGATCGCTGCTGGCCACGACCGGCCGGGCCCAGTTCGGCATCTTCTCCGCCTACGAGCGGGCCTTCGGCTTCGCCGCCCGGGCCGACCCGCCGGCCGCGCCCGAGGTCCGGGCCGCGCTGTTCGACCGGGCGATCTGGCACTACACGAGCGTGCTCGGCCTGGTGCCGGCCGCCGCGCGCCGGGAGTTCTTCGCGCGCATGCACGAGGACTTTGCGCGGTACCGGCCCCCGGGCTACCGGTATCCGCCAGGTGTCCGGGGGGTAAAATTCCGGCTGGTGGAGCGGGACGCCTACGGCGCGTACCGCGCCCTGGAGCCGGTCAACCAGTTGCGCGTGCAGCTGACGCAGGCCGTGACGCGGCGGCGCCTCTAGGCGGCCGGCAGGCGAGCGGGGAGAACTGTCTGCGGAGGAAGTAGCCGACCGGAGGTCGTGGCGCATGCGGCACGTGGTAGGGATCGTTCTGGCGCTGGTCACGGCGGCGGTGGTGTTCTTCGGGGCCGGCTGGGGCGTGGCCCGGCTCACCGCCCTGCATTCCCGCGGCGTCAGCCTGACCAGCACCCACGGCCTGCTCGCGGTGGCCGCCGTGGTCGGCGCCGGGCTGCTGCTGGGCGTGCTGCTGGCCGTGCCGGGGATCTCGCCGCTGGGCACCGGGCTGCCCGGCCTGCTGCTGCTGGGCTGGTCGGCGCTGCTGGTGGTCAGCGCGCACCACGCCACCCGGCTGATCCCGATGCAGGGCCACACGTTCGCGGCCGGGTTCCAGAGCCTGCTGGTCACCGGGGTGCTCGCGTTCGCGGGGGCCGTGATGATCGTGCCGCTGTTCGTGCCCTCCCGCTGGCGGCGCCGCTACGGCGACGACGACTACGTCGACATCCCGAGCGGGATCGGGCTCATGCGCTGAGGCGGCCCCGGGCCCGGGAGCCACCCGGGCCCGGGGCCTTCTGAGCGGGTCAGTGGGCGTCGGCGAACTGCTCGCTCTCGGTCGAGCCGGCCAGCGCCGTGGTCGCCGAGTCCGGGGTGATGGCGGAGGCCACCAGGTCGAAGTAGCCGGTGCCGACCTCGCGCTGGTGGCGGGTGGCGGTGTAGCCGTCGGCCTCGGCGGCGAACTCGGCGTCCTGGAGCCGGACGTAGGCGGGCATGCCCTCGGCGGCGTACCCGGTGGCCAGGTCGAACATCGAGTGGTTCAGCGCGTGGAACCCGGCCAGCGTGATGAACTGGAACTTGTACCCCATGTCGGCCAGCTCGCGCTGGAACTTCTCGATCGTGCCGTCGTCCAGGTGCGCGCGCCAGTTGAACGACGGCGAGCAGTTGTAGGCCAGCATCTGGTCCGGGTAGACGTCCCGGATCGCCTCCGCGAACTCCCCGGCCACGTCGAGGTCCGGCGTGGACGTCTCCATCCAGAGCAGGTCGGAGTAGGGCGCGTAGGCCAGCCCGCGCGCGATGCACGACTCCATGCCGCCGCGGACCCGGTAGAAGCCCTCCGCGGTCCGGTCGCCGGTGACGAACCGCCGGTCCCGCTCGTCCACGTCGCTGGTGATCAGGGTGGCCGAATGGGCGTCGGTGCGGGCCACGATCAGCGTGCGCACGCCGCAGACGTCGGCCGCGAGCCGGGCCGCGTTCAGCGTCCGGATGTGCTGCTGGGTCGGGACCAGGACCTTGCCGCCGAGGTGCCCGCACTTCTTCTCCGAGGCCAGCTGGTCCTCGTAGTGCACCCCGGCCGCCCCGGCCGCGATCATGCCCTTCATCAGCTCGAAGGCGTTCAGCACGCCGCCGAACCCGGCCTCGGCGTCGGCCACGATCGGCGCCAGCCAGTACGGCGTGGGCCCGTGGCCGTCGTTCTCGGCCCAGGACATCTGGTCGGCCCGCAGCAGCGCGTTGTTGATCCGGCGGACCACCTGCGGCACCGAGTTGACCGGGTAAAGGCTCTGGTCCGGGTAGGTCTGCCCGGCCAGGTTGGCGTCGGCCGCCACCTGCCACCCGGACAGGTAGATCGCCCGCAGGCCGGCCTTGACCTGCTGTACCGCCTGGTTGCCGGTCAGCGCGCCCAGCGTGGCCACGTAGCCGTCGTCATGCAGCATGGACCACAGCCGCTCGGCGCCCAGCTGGGCCAGCGTGTGCTGCTCCTGCACCGAGCCGCGCAGCCGGACCACGTCGGCGGCGCTATAAGTCCGCTCGGTGCTTGCCCAGCGCGGATCCGTAGCCCACTCCTGCTCCAGGATCGCTGCCTGATCGTTCACTGTGACCTCCCGTGCTGCCGTCCCCGGGGGATTCCGGCGTCCCGGGTCGATACCACTACCCTGCGGTAGACGGCCGGGCCCGACCAGGCCCGGACGAGCTGAACTTCGCTTGAAATTCGTCTAGGGTGAAGATATGGCGGTTTTCACACAGCAAGATTCTGCTTCTTTCACTGAAAGTGGCTTGGATCTCGGGGTGTTCGGTCAGCGGCTCCGGCACGCGCGGCGGGCCCGGGGGCTCACCCTGGCCGAGCTCGGCGAGCGCGTCGGCCGCGCGCCCTCGGTGCTCTCGCTGATCGAGAACGGCCGCCGCGAGCCCAAGCTCTCGCTGATCGAGGCCCTGGCCGCCGCGCTCTCGGTCAGCCCCGAGGAACTGCTGCGCCGCGAGCCGCCCAGCCGGCGGGCGCAGCTCGAGATCGCCCTCGAGGAAGCGCAGCGCGACCCGGTCTACCGCGACCTGGGCCTGCCGCACCTGCGCGTCGGCGCCCGCGTGCCGAGCGACGTGATCGAGCACCTGGTGGCGCTGCACGCCGAACTGCGCAAGCAGCGGGCCAAGCCGACCGCGACCCCCGAGGAGGCCCGCGAGGCCAACGCCGACCTGCGGGCCATGATGCGCGAGCGGGGCAACTACTTCCCCGCGATCGAACGGGAGGCCGCGGCCGCGCTGACCGCCGTGGGCTACGCGGGCGGGGCCCTCTCGCAGGGGATGCTGCTCTCGGTGGTCAGCCACCACGGGTTCTCCGTCCGGTACGTCCGCGACCTGCCCCGGACCGTCCGGTCCGTGACCGACCTGCACAACCGGCGGATCTACCTGAAGCAGGAATCCATGGGCATGCACACGCCGCGGACGATCCTGCTCCAGACGCTGGGGCACTTCGTGCTCGGCCACAGCGCCCCGCAGGACTTCGCCGACTTCCTGCGCCAGCGCGTGGAGGCGAACTACTTCGCCGCGGCCGTGCTGGTCCCCGAGCAGCAGGCCGCCGCGTACCTGCGCGAGGCGGCCGAGGCCCGGAGCCTGTCCGTCGAGGACCTGCGCGACGTGTACTCGGTGTCGTACGAGATGGCGGCGCACCGGTTCACCAACCTGGTCACCCACCACCTCGGCCTGCCGTGCCACTTCGTCAAGAACGACGAGGGCGGGATCATCTACAAGGCCTACGAGAACGACGGGGTGATCTTCCCGGCCGACGCCACCGGCGCGATCGAGGGTCAGCGGATGTGCCGCCAGTGGTCGGGGCGGCAGGTGTTCACCGCCGAGGACCGGTTCAGCCCGTACTTCCAGTACTCGGACACGCCGTCGGGGACCTACTGGTGCGCGGCGTACGTCGACCAGAGCCGCGAGCGCGGCTTCGCGATCACCCTCGGCGTGCCGTACGAACACTCGCGCTGGTTCCGCGGCCGGGAGACGGCTATCCGGCACACCTCGGCCTGCCCGGACGGGGAGTGCTGCCAGCGCCCGCCGGCCCGCCTCGCGGCGCGCTGGCAGGGCCGGGCCTGGCCCTCGGCCCGCGCGCACTCGCACATCCTGTCCGCCCTGCCCACCGGCAGCTTCCCCGGCGTCGACGAGGCCGACGTCTTCACCTTCCTAGAACGTCACGAACAGGACTAACAGGAACGATTGCCACCCCGCCCGCCCGGACCGCCCCGGCATGAGCCGGGCGTGTTAGCCGAAGACTGCCCTAGCCAAACACGGGTGGGCGCTTCTCGATCAGGGCGGCGGCGCCTTCCTTGACGTCCTCGCCCATGAACGTGAGCATCTCGTAGGCGGCGGACTGGTCGAAGATCGGCCCCGCGGTGCGCAGCCAGCTGTTCAGCGCGCGCTTGGTCAGCCGGATCGCGAGCTGGGGACCGGTGGCCAGCCCGCCCGCGACGCGCAGCGCCTCCTCGAGCACCTGGTCACGCGGCAGCGCCTTGCTGACCAGGCCGATCCGCTCGGCCTCGGTGCCGGTGATCATCTCGCCGGTCATCAGGTAGTAACGGGCCCGGGCCAGGCCGCACAGCAGCGGCCAGATGATCGCGGCATGATCGCCCGCGGCCACGCCGAGCCGCACGTGCCCGTCGCCCAGGCGGGCGTCCTCGGCGCAGATACTGATGTCGGCGAGCAGCGCGACGACCGTGCCCGCCCCCACGGCCACGCCGTTGATGGCCGAGATGATCGTCGAGACCG
>Ga0207416_1001412_pt1 | contig 32117 bp, 34 predicted proteins | sample PaiPotPPM11metaG_FD_184107 | JGI IMG/M metagenome (GOLD analysis project Ga0207416, IMG submission 184107) | Iron sulfur acid spring bacterial and archeal communities from Banff, Canada, to study Microbial Dark Matter (Phase II) - Paint Pots PPM... ...
AGCGTGAACACTGGATGCGGCGCGATGTTGACGGTGATGAGCAAGTCGCCGGCGCCGCCCTGCCCGGCCATGCCTTGGCCCTTCAGCCGGATGTGCTGGCCGTTCATTATCCCAACGGGAATCTTGACGTCGACATCCTTGCCGTTCGGCAGATGCAGACGCTGGGTAGCGCCATTGGCCGCATCCAGCAGCGACACCGACATTTCGGCCTGAACGTCGGCGCCGACGCCGAAATCCTCGGGCTCGAATGTCGAACGCGCACCGCGGCCGCCACGCGCGGCGCCGCCAAAGGCTTCCCGCAAAATATCTTCAAAGCCGCCGAAGCCGCCGCCACCCGGACCACCGCCGCCGCCGCCGCCAGCACCGCGTCCGCGCCGGGTGGCCCGGGTAAAGCCTTCGGGGCCAAAGCTGAAACTCTCGAAATTGCCGTCCTGGCCGAAGCCGCCGCCCGGGCCCGCGCCGCCGCCAAAACCCTGGAAGCGCGGCTTGCCCTCGGCATCGATCTCGCCGCGATCGAATGCCTTGCGCTTGTCCTCGTCGCCAAGCAGTTCGTTGGCGGCGTTCAACTCGGCAAAGCGAGTCGCCGCCTTCGGATCGTTCTTGTTGGCGTCGGGATGCAGCTTCTTCGCAAGACGCCGATAGGCGTTCTTGATTTCGCCCGCACTCGCCTTGCGATCGACGCCCAAGACCTCATAGGGATCACGCATCCCCAATCGACTCCGCTCGTTTTTCGGGCCGGCCCCGCCCGTCCATTCACGCTTCAATGTGGGATGGAAGCGGCCGCCACGCAATGCGACACCGAATCGGCGCGTCGCGGCGGCAATGATAGACCGCTTAGCCCTGCTTGAGCGGCTTTAGGCTTTTGACTTCCCAATTGCCTTGGCTGCTGCGGCAGGCGGCGCCTTGCAGCCAGTCCTGCGATTCGCCGTGGCTGTAACTCGCCAGGAAGTCGCGGCACGACAGGCCGCCTTCGGTATAGGAGGTGGCGAGCGGGGTGATATTGCCGCCCGCGCCAGTATTCGGATTCTGCCACGGCACGCTCGAGCCCTTGCCGCTATGAGCGAGCACGTCCGAGGCGGCCGCGCGCGCATAGGCAAGGTCGATCTCCGACGGTGCTTCTGCAGCGGACGTGCGGCGGGCATGCTCGCCCGAATGGCCGATTGAGCCGGTCTGGTCGACGTCGGCCTCGTCCTTGGAAAGCAGCGAATGCAGTTGAAAGGAGCAGCCGCCTGCGGCAAGCCCGCACAGCAAGGCCGCGATGACGGGCAGAAGATGCCCCCGCCAACATAGGCGGAGCGGCCCGGTTCCATTATATAAAGACCGGCGGTTTACTTCCCGGTCACGCCACGCGAACACTTGGATACCCCGCAAGAATGTCCGACGCAGCGCCGATAGAACACCCAGCGTGGTTAACGGGCGGTGACTTCAGCGAAGCCGTTGAGCCGTTGCGGCTGTTTGCGGCCTGGTTTGCCGAGGCCAAGCGCGCCGAGCCGGTCAATCCGGACGCCATGGCGCTGGCGACCGTCGGCCCCGACGGGCTGCCCAATGCGCGGATGGTGCTGTTGAAGGGCTTCGATGAGCGCGGCTTCGTGTTCTACACCAACGTCGACAGCACGAAGGGCCGCGAGTTGAAGGACGCACCGAAAGCGGCGCTGACGTTTTATTGGAAATCGTTGCAGCGCCAGGTGCGCGCGCGCGGCACCGTGGAGGTCGTTTCGCAGGAAGAAGCCGACGCATATTTTGCGACGCGCTCGCGCATGGCGCAGATCGGCGCCTGGGCCTCCAAACAATCGTCGGCTTTGGAAAGCCGCATGGCGTTCGAGAAGGCGATTGCGCGCTACACGGCGAAATACGCCATCTGCACCGTGCCGCGGCCGCCGTACTGGTCAGGCTATCGGGTCGTGCCGCAGGAAATCGAGTTCTGGCAGGAGCGGCCGTTCCGGCTGCACGACCGCGTTTCGTTTACGCGCGCAAACTTGACCGCACCGTGGACCAAGACGCGGCTATACCCGTGAGTTTAAGATAGCGACCATGCCGCCAACCAACCAACCGCGCCGCACGCTGCTGCTCACCGGAGCAAGCCGGGGCATCGGCCATGCCACGGTCAAGCGCTTCTCGGCGGCCGGTTGGCGCGTCATCACCTGTTCGCGGCATCCGTTTCCGGAGAACTGTCCTTGGGAGGCGGGCCCGGAGGACCACATTCAGGTTGATCTCTCCAATCCGGAAAGCACCGAAGAAGCTATCGCCGAAACAAAGAGCCGGCTTCATGGCGAGCTGCACGCGCTGGTCAATAATGCCGCGATCTCACCCAAGGCCGAGGGCGGCAAGCGGCTTGGCTCGATCGAGACCTCGCGCGACGACTGGCATCACATCTTTCAGGTGAATTTCTTTGCGCCGATCATGCTGGCGCGCGGCTTACTCGATGAGCTGAGCGCCGCCAAGGGCTCCGTCGTCAACGTCACCTCGATCGCCGGCTCGCGCGTGCACCCCTTCGCCGGCACGGCGTATTCGACGTCGAAGGCGGCTCTTGCCGCGCTGACGCGTGAAATGGCGGCCGACTTCGGCTCGCGGGGCGTCCGCGTCAACGCCATCGCGCCCGGCGAAATTGACACGGCGATGCTTTCGCCCGGGACGGAAAAGATCGTCGAGAACATCCCGATGCACCGGCTCGGCACGCCCGATGAGGTGGCGAAGATCATCTACGTCTTGTGCACCGATACCGCCTCCTACGTAAACGGCGCCGAGATCCACATCAACGGCGGCCAGCACGTCTGACCTGTCGCATTGATTAGACGACGCGGCTGTCAAGGATGCGGTCGCTTGCGCCGATCCGCGCCGATGCGTTCATCGCCAATTCCGATCGCGCTGCCATGAGATCAGCCGGCGTGCGCACGGATTGCTCGTCCAGCATCCATTGATAGGAAAAGGAATACACGAAAGCGCAACGCGCGTAACGCATTTGCGAATACCGCAGCAGCCGCGCCTCGATCGGCACATCGTCGGCGAGCATTTCGCGCGCCAGAACCCAACCATCCTCCGCGGCCATCGCCGCGCCTTGGGTGAGATGGGGCGGCGATGTGTGCGCGGCATCGCCACCGATGACGACGCGGCCACGAAACCATGGCCACGGCACAAGTATCGGCTCAATCGGGCTGTAAACGATGTCGGAATTCGCATCGAGAGCGGCCGAAACCTCGGCCACGTAGCTGCCGTATTGGGCGAGACGCTCTTTGAATAATTCCGGATAGTCTTCGCGTCTGAAAACGGCTTCGGGTGCTTCCGGGCGGATGTGGAAGACGTACATGACATTATCGCCGAGCGGCATGGCGCCGGTCTTGCTGCCGACGCCTTGCAGGAACTCCATGCCGCGCACGTAATCGGGCCGCGGCACTTGCACGCGCCAGGCGCCATATCCGGAAGGACGCGGCACGAATGCAGCACCGAAGAGATGATGCCGGGTGCTGGACCGGATGCCATCGAAGCCTGCGAGCAGATCGAAGCTGTCGGTCCGGCCATCGGAAAATGTCACCGTCGCCCGGTCTGTTTCCTGCTGGATATCGCTGACCGTCAGGCCGGTGCGCACATTCACACCGGCGCGCTCGGCGGCAGCAAGCAGGATTTCGTGCAAACGCAATCGGGAAAGGGCGCAGAATGCCGGCACGACGTCGTCACCGAGCAAAAATCTGTGCTCGACAATCAGCTCCCGGTTGGCATCGAAAATATACATCCGGTCGTAGCTGAACCCCGATGCCAGGATTTCCGGAAGAACTCCAAGCGCGCCGTAAACGCGAAGCGCGTTCGCCGGCTGGCCGAGCCCGACGCCCGGCACGTCAAACGCCGGCCGCCGTTCTATCAGTACGACGTCGACGCCGCGCCGCGCGAAGGCTGTGGCGGCCGTCAGGCCGCCGACACCGCCGCCGACTACCAGCACACGCTGAATATCGCTCATGTTCGTTTTGCAGCGCCGCGCAAGCGTTTGACAGATTATCCGACAGTAGCGACTATGAAAATTCTCTGCAAAGGACTTGCCGCGCATGAAAGTGGCGATCTTCAATATCGCGAAAATTCTCAGCGGCGATATCGCGTCACCCGTCGCAGCCGGCGATGCCATCGTCATCGATAACGGCAAAATCGTCTCGGTGGGAACGGGCAACGTGCCGGATTGCGAGGTGGCGATTGATGCCGGGGGTATGATGGCGATGCCTGGCCTGATCGACTCCCACGTCCATATTACGTTCGGCGACTACACACCGCGCCAGAAGACCGTCGGATTTCTCGAAAGCTACATCCACGGCGGCGTGACAACCTGCATCAGCGCATCCGAGGTTCACGTCCCCGGCCGGCCGCGCGATCCTGCCGGCGTCAAGGCACTCGCGATCGCGGCGCGAAAATCATTCGAGAGTTACCGCCCCGGCGGCATGCGCGTTCACGCCGGCTCGATCATCCTTGAACCGGGCTTGACCGATGCCGATTTCGCGGAGCTCGCAAGCCAGGGTGTGTGGCTGGCGAAGGCGGGCTTCGGTGCGTTCGCGACGCCTTACGAGTACGCGCCTTACGTGGCGATGGCGAAGCGTCACGGCATGGTGACGATGGTGCACACCGGCGGCTCGTCGATCCCGGGTTCGGCAGGAATTTGGGCCGATCACGTGCTCAAGATGCAGCCGCACGTGTCCTATCACGTCAACGGCGGTCCCATCGCCATGCCCGACGCCGATTTCCCGCGCTTGGTCAATGAAAGCGATCTTGCCCTGCAGGTCTGCACCGCGGGCAATTTGCGCACCGCATTACTGGTCGCGAAATTGCTCAAGGCGGCCGGCCAGGAGGAGCGGCTTCTAATCGCGACCGACACGCCCACCGGCAGCGGCGTCATGCCGCTCGGCATGCTGTACACCATGAGCCATCTCGCCGCGCTTGCCGGCGTCGCGCCGGAAATCGCAGTGGCGATGGCGACCGGTAACAACGCCAAGGTCTACCGGCTCAACAGCGGGGTGCTTGCCGCCGGCCGCGACGCCGACGTCGTCCTGGTCGATGGCTGCCTCGGCGGCTCGCAGAACGACGCGCTGTCGGCCTTGAAGAACGGCGACATCATGGGCGTCGGCGCGGTGATCACAGATGGCGTGCCGCGCTTCGTCGGGCGAAGCCGCAATACACCTGAGACGATCCAGCGCGCCAAAGTCGCGCACTCGCGCGTCCCGCAAAACTTCTCCGGCGAGCCGTGAGCCGGCCACTCGGAGCAGCGCGGCTTCAATCGCGTCACCGCACTTTCGAGGGCCACAAGAAGTCGGTATGATGTCAGGGCACCTGGGACAATTGGTGCAATTTTTCGGTCAACAGCGGGGCAAACAATGCGTCTCAAGCTCATGGTATCCATCATCGGGGCGGTGGGTTTCCTCACCGTGCCGGCATTGGCGCAACAGCTCACGGGCACACTGGCCAAGATCAAGGATACGGGAGCGATCACTCTTGGTCACCGCGAGTCGTCCGTGCCGTTTTCCTATTACGACGACAATCAGAAGGTTATCGGCTATGCGATGGATCTCTGTTACAGGATCGTCGATGCGGTGAAGTCGGAGCTGAAAATCGACAAGCTCGAGGTAAAGCTCAATCCGGTCACCTCGGCCACGCGCATCCCACTGATCGCCAACGGCACCGTCGATCTCGAATGCGGCTCGACGACGAACAATCTCGAGCGTGAGAAGCAAGTCGCCTTCACCATCACCCACTTTGTCACCGCGAACCGGTTCGTTTCGAAGAAATCGTCCAGTCTCAAGACGGTCGACGACCTCAAGGGCAAGACCATCGTTTCGACCTCCGGCACCACCAACATCAAGCAGATCACCGAGATCGGAGCGCAGAAGCACCTCGACCTCAACATCATCGCCGCCAAGGACCACGCCGAGGCATTTTTGATGGTGGAGACCGATCGCGCCGCGGCTTTCGTGATGGATGACATCCTGCTGTACAGCCTCGTCGCTGCGTCGAAGTCGCCGGGCGACTACGTCATCTCCGCTGATGCGCTGTCGGTGGAGCCATACGGCATCATGCTCCGCCGCGACGACGCACCGTTCAAGAGCGTGGTCGATGCGGCAATGACGGCGACTTACAAGAGCGGCGCCATCAATGCGATCTATGAGAAGTGGTTCCTCAAGCCGATCCCGCCCAAAGGCATCAATCTCAACGTACCGATGAGCGCGCCGTTCAAGAGGGTAATCGCCAGCCCGACCGACACCGGCGACCCGGCACGGTACGCCCAGTAATCGGCGTGCGGCGCGGAAGTTAAACGCGTGAACTATCACTGGAACTGGGCGATCTTCTGGGAGCTCTCTCCCGACGGCGCCCATACTTATTTCCAGACCCTGATGCTTGGCACAGCGTGGACGCTGGCGACCGCGGCCTGCGCATGGATCATCGCGCTGACACTTGGATCGGTTATCGGCGTCTTACGCACCACGCAGTCTGGCTGGGCCGTGCGGCTTGGCAACTTCTATGTCGAGCTGTTTCGCAACATCCCGCTCCTGGTGCAGATGTTCCTGTGGTACTTCGTGCTGCCCGAGATTGTGCCGGGCGCGCTCGGCACCTGGCTGAAGCAACTCCTCAACGCCTCGTTCTACACCGCCGTGGTGGCGCTCGGCCTCTACATGTCGGCGCGCGTCGCCGAGCAGGTGCGGGCCGGGATTCTGAGTCTGCCGCGCGGCCAGCGGCAGGCCGGGCTCGCGCTCGGACTGACGCTGCCGCAAACCTATGTCTACGTGCTGCTGCCGATGACCTATCGGATCATCATGCCGCCGCTCACCTCGGAATTGCTCAATACGATCAAAAATAGCGCGGTCGCGCTGACCATCGGATTGATGGAGCTCACGGCGCGTGCCCGCGCGATGCAGGAATTCTCGTTCCAAGTGTTCGAGGCATTCACCGCCGCGACCATCATCTACATCGCCATCAACATCATCGTGACGTTCGCCATGCGCATGCTGGAGCGCCGCGTCGCGGTTCCGGGCTATCTCGGTTTCAAGGCGCCGGCTGCGGGACATTGACGCGATGTTTGCCAATTTCGACTTCAACGTCATCCTGCGCTCGCTGCCCTATCTGTTCTATCAGGGCATGACGTTCACGCTGCTTCTGACCGCGCTCGCCACGCTTGGCGGCATCGTCATTGGCACTCTGCTCGCGCTGATGCGCCTCTCCGGCGTCGGCTTCCTGAGCGCGCCGGCCGCCGCTTACGTCAACCTGATGCGCTCGGTGCCCTTCGTCCTGATGATCTTCTGGTTCTATTTCCTGGTGCCGTATATCGGCCAGTGGATCACGCTCTCCACACAGCCAGTGAAAGTTGGCGCCTTCGCCTCCTGTCTAGTGACATTCACGCTGTTTGAGGCGGCGTTCTTCTGCGAGATCATGCGCGCCGGAATACAATCGATCCCGCGCGACCAGTTGGCCGCTGCGCAGGCGCTCGGCATGAACTATCCGACGTCCATGGGCTATGTCGTGCTGCCGCAAGCATTCCGCAACATGGTGCCCGTGCTGCTGACGCAGACCATCGTCCTGTTCCAGGATACTTCGCTGGTCTACGTGATCTCGGTGACCGACTTCCTCGGCGCGGCTTCCAAGGTGGCAGAGCGTGACGGGCGCCTGGTCGAGATGTACACTTTCGCCGCGTGCGTTTATTTCATCATTTCGCTCGCGGCGTCGCGGGCCGTGCAGTACCTGCAACGCCGCGTCGCCATCATCCGCTGACGCCATGATCAAGATCGACGCCATCAGCAAGTGGTACGGCCCGACGCAGGTGCTCAAGGACTGTAGCGCCGAGGTCGCAAGAGGCGAGGTCGTCGTGGTCTGCGGCCCTTCCGGCTCGGGCAAGTCGACGCTGATCAAATGCGTCAACGGCCTCGAACCGTTCCAGAAGGGCCGGATCAGCGTCGACGGCATTTCGGTCGGTGACCCGAAGACCAATCTGCCAAAGCTGCGCGCGCGGATCGGCATGGTATTCCAGCACTTCGAGCTGTTCCCGCACCTGTCCGTCATCCGCAATCTTTCGCTGCCGCAGATCAAGGTGCTCCACCGCGGCGCCGACGAGGCCAGCGACAAGGGCATGCGACTGCTCGATCGGGTGGGCTTGCGCATGCACGCCGACAAATTTCCCGGCCAGCTCTCCGGCGGTCAGCAGCAGCGCGTCGCCATCGCCCGCGCGCTTGCCATGGACCCGATCGCCATGCTGTTCGACGAGCCGACCTCGGCGCTCGATCCTGAGATGATCCAGGAAGTGCTTGATGTCATGGTAGCGCTCGCCACGGATGGCATGACCATGATCGTGGTGACCCACGAAATGGGCTTTGCGCGCAAGGTCGCCCACCGCGTGGTGTTCATGGACAAGGGCGAGATCGTCGAGGACGCCCTGACCGCCGACTTTTTCGGCAAGCCTCGCAGCGAGCGAGCACAATTATTCCTGTCGAAAATATTGCAGCATTGAGAATTGCTTTCATCTACCCTCAACGCTCTCACGCTCACTCGTGCAAAAAATCCAGCACCGCCGTCTCGGCGAGCACTGCGTCGGGAATGCTATGGCGCTCGGAGCGAGCGCGCTCCTCCGCCGTTTGCGTCGCTTGCAAATAGGCGCCGAGGTGGCGCGCACGTTCGATGATCTTTCGCCCCTGTGGCAGCCGCACGGCTTCGAAGCGGCGCAACGCGGCTTCGACGTCGCCACCGTCGAGCGCTTGCGCCAGCGCCGCAGCATCGTCGGCGGCCTTCGACACGCCCGCAGCAACATGGGGCCGCGCCACGAAGGCGGCATCGCCGACGATGGCGACGCGGCCGAAGGCGAGCCGTGGACTCTCCAGATCGTAGATCGGTTGCAGGATCGGCTCGTCGATCAGCCGCACGATTTCCCCGAACTGCGGAGCGAGCAGTCGCTCCGCGGCGGCGCGCATTGCGGCGATCGGCTCGCGGCGAATGAGCGGCGGCGGAATCGAGATCGAGTGCGTGACGCCGGCCTCGTCGGTGAGGAGCCACGGCAATTCCTGCGCCTCGTCCGCCGGCCGGTACCACACCACGTTGTAGCGGCGCTGCCCGACCCGCAATTCATTGTTCGGCCCCGCAACCGGATAGCCGAGACATTGCTCGCCGGGCGGCAGGCAGAACACCATTTGCTCGAATTGCTCGCGGTGGATTTCGGGCGGGATCGCGCTTTCGGGAAGCAGGGCGCGCCAGGCCACATAGCCGGCGTAGAGCGGCATGGTGCCGGGCAGGCATTGCTGCCGCACGGTCGAGCGTAGCCCGTCGGCGCCGACCAAGACGTCGGCTTCCATCGTGCGGCCGTCACTCAAATGCGCGAGCACGTGCTCGCCGCTTTGCTCGAAGACCTTGAGGCCGACGCCGCGGTGATAGCGCTCGGCCGGAAACGCATCGCGCAGCACGCGATAGACCCGCTCCCAGGCGGTCAGCACCTGGGGACACTCGATTGTGGCGGTCACATGGCCCGCCCGATCGAGAATTTTGCGTGTCGTCATGGCGACGCCGAGGTCCCGCGTATCGAGCCCAAGCGCATTCATGCGCGCGATCAACTCGGCCTGGGCCACGATGCCGGCGCCGCGGCCGGCGAGTTCGCTGCCTACACGCTCGAAAATGTCAACGGACCAGCCGCGCCGGTCGAGCATGATGCCGGCCAAAAGCCCGCTCATCGACCCGCCGATGACCAGCGCGCGGCGTTGCGTTGCCATGCAAAAATCCCGCTATTTCCAGGCTATTTCCCAAGCCGGAAAGGTTTTCTATATTGTGACAAGAATCCCCGGAGGAACGCTATGGCCCTGAGCATGCTGGATAAGACGACCGATCGTGCCGACAAGTCGGTATGGCCGCCCGCGATCGCGGCCGAATTCGAGCGTGAAAGACAGAATAACAACGGTTGCGTCGGCTCCACGCTGCTTTCGGAGAACGACAAGGTCCGGGTCTGGATCATCCGCCTCGCCCCCGGCGAGCGGATCGGCTTTCACCGCCATGTGCTCGACTATTTTTGGACCGCGGTCTCGGGCGGTCGCGGCCGGCAGCACATCCATGACGGCACAACCGTCGAATATACCTATCAGCCCGGCGAAACTCGCCACGAGACTTATGGGGCCGGGCAGTACAAGGTCCATGACCTCGAAAATCTGGGCGACAAGGAGATGGTCTTCATGACCATCGAGTTCCTCAACAGCGCCAATAAGCCGCTCGCCATTCCCGATCGGGTCCGCGCCGCAGCGTAATACGCTCGCTTGCGACGTCCTTTGCCCCGCCTGTGGGGAGAGGTTCTGATAGCCAAGCCTGCATACTTCCTGCACACTCGCGTGGGGCTGAGTGGCTGAGTAATGATCTTCTCGTTCGATCTCCTCATCAACGCCGTCATATCGGGCATCCTGATCGGCGGCTTCTACGCCGCGGTGACGGCGGGCGTGTCGATATCGTTCGGCATTCTCGACATCGTCAACATCGCCCATCCGGCCTTCGTCATTCTCGGCTCCTACATCGCCTACATCGTCAATGCCAAGCTCGGCCTCGACCCGATCCTGACCGCCATCGTCATGATGCCGGCGTTTTACGTGCTCGGCGCCGGCATCTATCAAATCTATTACGAGTCGTTCGAGAAACGCGGCCAGGAATCGCTGCGCGGGCTTGCCTTCTTTTTCGGTGTTTTGTTCATCACCGAAGTCAGCCTCGTGCTGTATTTCGGCGTCGACTACCGCTACGTCGAGGCGCCCTATATCGGCCCGACCTGGCATTTCGGCTTCGTCGACATACCGTTCCGGATCATGGTGCCCTGCATCGTTTCGCTGCTCTTGATCGCGGCTCTGCAACTCGTGTTGACGCGCACCTTCATCGGCCGCGCCATCATGGCGGTAGCCCAGGACCAGCTCGCCTTGCGCTTGATGGCGGTTGACCCGATCCGCATCAAGCGCATCGCGTTCGGCATTTCGATCGCCACGGCCTCGCTCGCCGGCGCGTTCCTGATCATCATCCAGCCGGTCGAGCCGTCGGTCGGGCGCCAATATATCGGCCGCGTCTTCGCCATCTGCGTGCTTGGCGGCCTGAGCAGCCTGCCGGGGACGGTGATCGCGGCCATGCTGATCGGCGTCGTCGAAAGCCTGACCTCGACGTTCTACGGGCCGTCGTGGGCGCCGGCGGTGTCGTTCGGATTCCTGCTGCTGACGCTGGCGGTACGGCCGGCCGGCCTGTTGGGGCGGTGAACCGTGCGCACGCCCGCCTTCCTCCTCGTCTGCTTCGTCATCGCCGGCATCGTGTTCGCCGCCGCCGTCGCGGCCGGCAACGATTACGTGTTCTTCGCCGGCTATGTCGTACTGCAATACATCGTGCTGTCGACCGCATGGAACATTCTCGGCGGCTACTGCGGCTACGTGAATTTCGGCACGGCGGCTTTCTTCGCGGTTGGCGCCTACTCGACGGTCGCAGTCTACAAGCTCATGGCGGACAGCGACTTCTATCCGATGCCGCTGCCGGTGCTGATGTTGGTCGGTGGCGTGGTGTCGGGCGTCATCGGCTTCGGCATGGGCTACCTGACGCTGCGCCTGCGCGGCGCTTTCTTCGCCATCGCAACGCTGGCGCTCGCCGTCGTGTTGCAGACGCTGGTCGTCAACTGGGACTTCGTCGGCGGGTCGCGCGGCGCCTATATCCTGCGGCCCGAGGTTGTCCCCTATATCGGCTCCTACATCGAATATCTGTTCCTGGTCATGCTGCTGTTGGCTGTCGCCGCGCTGACGATCGCGCGGCTGATCGAGCGCTCGCGGCTCGGCTATGGCTTCGCCACCATTCGCGATGACGAGTTGGCGGCGGAGGCGTCGGGCGTACCGACACTGCGGATCAAATTGATTGCGACAACGATTTCCGGCGCGCTGATGGGAATGGCCGGCGCGCCGTTCCCCTACTACATCGGTTATCTGCAACCGGAATCGACGTTCGGGCTGGATTACGCCGTCAACTCGATTGCAATGCCGCTGATCGGCGGCACAACGAGCTGGGTCGGACCATTGATCGGCGCCATTCTGCTCGGCTCGCTGCAACAGATCGCGACGGTCACCATTTCGTCCGCCGTCAATCTTCTGATCGTCGGCTGTCTGCTCGTCGGATTCGTGATCGTGGCGCCCAACGGCATCATCGGGCTCGTTCACACCTACTGGCAGCGCAAGCCGGAAGATTTCGTCGGCCGCCGCCGCGTCGAGACTGACGCACCGGGGTCGGTGCCATGACCGGCGCCAGTGCAACGAACAACCTGCTCGAGGTCGACAATCTCGGCAAACGCTTCGGCGGCTTCGTCGCGCTCGAAAATATCTCGCTCTCGGTGCCGGCCGGCGAGCGCCTCGGACTCATTGGACCAAACGGCTCCGGCAAGAGCACGCTGGTCAACTGCATCTGCGGCACGCTGCATAACGAGCAAGGCTCGGTGCGTTTCGACGGCCGCGTCGTCGATGGCGTCGCCGCGCACAAGCGCACGCATCTTGGCCTTGCGCGCAGTTTTCAGTTACCGCGGCCGTTCCTCAGCCTGAGCCTAATCGACAATATCCGCATCCCACTCCTCTACACGGTAGCCGCCCGCGGCACTCACCATTCCGCATCGCACCTCGACGCGCGCTGCATGGACCTGCTGCGCGAGGTTGGGCTCGACGGCAAGGCGCGGGGGATGCCGCGCGATCTCACTCAGGTCGAAATGCGCAAGCTCGAGCTCGCGCGCGCCATGGCGTCCGAACCAAAGCTCCTGATCGCCGATGAAGCGATGGCGGGACTGACCCACTCGGAGATCGAAGACATATTGGCGTTATTGGTGCGATTGAACGAACAGGGCGTCACCGTGATCCTCATCGAGCACATCATGCGCGCGGTGATGAGTTTCTCGCGGCGGATCGTCGTGCTGGTCTCCGGCAAGAAGATTGCCGACGGCCGGCCGGACGACGTCATGCGCGACCCGGAAGTCGAGAGGGCCTATCTTGGCCAGTAGCCTCACCATAGCCGGCATTCACGCCGCTTACGGCGCGGTGCGCGTGATCGAAGACGTCTCGGTCAAGGTCAATGCCGGCGAGACCGTGGTGCTGCTCGGCACCAACGGCAATGGCAAGTCGACGCTCATGAAGTGCATTATGGGCATCGTGCAGCCGAGCCAAGGATCGATCGTCGCCGAGATCGACGGCATCCACCACGATCTGATCGGCCGCACGACGGAAGAGATCGTCGATCTCGGCATCGCGCTGGTGCCGGAGGGCCGCCGGCTGTTTCCGAAGCTCACGGTGGAGGAAAACCTGCTGCTCGGCGCATTCCGCCGCACCGCGCGGGCCGCGCTTGCGCGCAATCTCGCGGTCTGTTTCGAGACTTTCCCGCGGCTCGCCGAACGCCGCGCGCAGCAGGCCGGCAGCCTGTCGGGCGGCGAGCAGCAGATGCTGGCGCTCGGCCGCGCCCTGATGCTGGCGCCGAAAATCCTGCTGGTCGACGAGCCCTCGGTCGGACTGGCGCCGATCCTGGTCAGCCGCACCATCGACGCCATCAGCGAGATGAAGCAGCGTTATCAGCTCACCGTGCTGATGGCGGAGCAGAATTTCACCCAGGCGATCCGTATCGCCACTCGCGGCTACGTCATCGTGCACGGCAAGATTGCCTTCGAAGGCCGCTCGACCGACGAGCTCAACAACAACGATCTGATCAAGAAATTCTATCTGGGGCTTTAGTCTCACTTCACCGAAAAATCGAAATAAGTGTTTGGGAATGGCTCACCCCGCAGCGTGAAGTGCCACCATTCGCGATCGTAGCCGCGGAAGCCGCGCCGGCGCATCGCGGCGGCGAGCAGCATGCGGTTGCCGTGGGCCTCGGGGCTGACGCTTAAGTCGGCGGCCCACGATTTCGGGCTGAAGAAGTCGAACGATGTGCCCATATCGAGCTCGCGGCCGTCGGCCTGCGCCAGGGTCAGGTCCATCGTCGAACCGCGCGAATGGCCCGAATGCGAAGCAATATAGCCGTCCCTGAACAGCGTGCGCTTATCGACCTCGGGATAGAATTCCGCTTTGCCGGCTGTGTCGTTGAGATCGCGCGCCCAGCGCACGAAATTCGCCACCGCCCGCGTCGGCCGGTAGCAGTCGAACACCTTGATGCGCAGGCCGCGCGGCGCGATGTCGCGCGCCACATTGGCAAGCGCGTCGGCCGCGCTTTGCGTCAGCAGGCAGCGCGGCGCTTCGTAGCCGTCGATCGGACGGCCGACAAAATTGTGCGAGCTGGCGTAACGAATGTCAGTTATCAGCCCCGGCACCACCGCAGCGGCATCGACGAATGAGGCAGGCCGGTCTTCCGCGAGGGCGCTCTGCGCACCGCACGCCACGAGCACGGCGAATAGCGAATTGCGAATGGCGAGTAGGGACAATTTCAACATTCGCCGCCGGCAATCTCGGCAGCCATTATGACGGCTGTCAGCGCCACCACGCTCCAGGTGCGGCGCTCATGCCGGCCGTGATGTTCGCCGAGAAAGGCGTGGCCATGCGTCCATGGCGAGATCGAATGCGAATGCATGAAGTCCCTTTCCGGCTACTGCGGGCAAGCGGATACCCACTGGCCCTCGAGCGTATTTTGCGAATCGACCATCTGCTTGCCGGCCATCTCCGCCTTGGTCCGCACGGTCGCCGTGTAATGGTGCGGGCTGTCGAAGGTGAAGTCGCCGGTAAGCTCCATGTCGAGTTGGCCCTTGCAAGAAAGCCGCCAGGTCAGCTTGTCGCCGCTGAGGCTGCGCTCGATCGGCGCGCAGACGGAGTTCACCGTGGCCGGCACCGGCGAGAATGTCGTGCCGAGATCGCGGGTCTGCTCGGCGGTCAGGCATTTGGAGCTCTCGTGCGGCGGCCCGATGACGCCGCCGGTTTCGGTCCGGGTGATGACCTTCCACAAACCGGGCTCGATCCCATCGGCGAGCGCGAGCGTGGACCCGAGCGCAAGCACGACGGCGAGCAGCGCAATGCGAAAATTCACGGCCTTTTGGTCCTCCTGGCTGTTTCGCCGCCAAGCCTATCCGAACGTCTGGCCCAAAACCTGACCCAACGTTAACCACCCGGTAACCATATACCCGGCACATTTTGCCTGGGACCCCACCCTACCCTCCCCCGCATGCGGGGGAGGGTAGGGTGGGGGTGTTTCCACCGCGCTCTTCGGGGAAGGCCTTGGACGCGAGCGCGGCTCCGTTACTGCGTGCCGGTGGCCCGTCAGCCGCCGCGCACAGCTTTGAAGCACACGCCGACAGAATCGATCGACCGGCATGACCGACGCAACATCGGCGCGGGGCGGAGAGACGAAGCGTTACGGCGCGACCGACAGCCCTTTGACGCGATACTTCTCAATCAGCCGCGCCACCAACCCCGAACGCTTTGCTTCCGCAACGAAGTCACTGAGGAACGCAGCGCCCGCCGTATTCGGCTTTGCCGTTCCGATTGCCTGCTGAACAGTGGTGAAATTGCCAGGCAAAATCCTGGAACCGGGTAGCTTTTCGACGTCGGTCAAAAGCTGCGGTTTGAGGGCGGCGTAAGCTTCAAGACCTTCGGCGACGAACTGATTGAAGGGCCCGTCCGCCGTTTCCGACCGCAGCACGGTTGCATGCTTGATATTGCGCGTAAGCCAGAGGTCGTACGCGGCGCCGCTGCGGACGGTAATGCGCATCCCGGGCTGATCCACCTCGGCAATGCTTGATATCGCCGAACCTTTTGGCACCAGATAGGTCGCTTCGATCTCGCAATAGGCGGCGGTGAACGTGATCTTTTCTGCCCGCTGCGGTTCGGCGCCGATCAAGCCGATGTCCCACGTATTGGTGCCGGCGGCATCCGCAAGCTTGGAGGGCCGATCGAATTTGACGTAGGCGACGGGAACTTCGAGCCGCCGCCCGATCTCGGCTGCCATATCGGGCGCGACCCCTTGCGGGTCGCCAGATTCGGTTCTGCCCGTGACCAGGAGAAAATTGCTCATGTTGATGCCGGCGCGCAGCACGCCGGTCGGCGCAAGTTCGGCTACGATTTGACGCACAATCTAACCCTCCATTGGCGGCCCGGGCGGCGGAGTTTGCTTAAAATCCGACCCCTGCCGAACGGAACCAAGCCCCCGATCAACCGTTATCACGGGTCTTCACTGTTCGGTGAAGGCCCATTTTGCGAGTGAACTCCGTACCTAGTTTGTTGCCTTGGGTGAACCGTTTGGCCCGGCTGCCACGACTTAATGGGCAGAAAACTGGGAGGTAGCAATGAATCATTCCATGTATGGCGCCGACCGGCGGACCCATCTGAAGATCGTGGTCCTTGGCCTGCTGTGCGCCACCGTGGTCGCGGTCATCGGCATTTTCGCCCATGTCAGCGACATTGATCTTGGCACCGCGGCGCTGGTCAAAGCCGGTCAGCCGACGACGCTGAGCGGCCAGGCTCCGACTATCCGATAAGAATTCGTATTCTCAGGCTGTACTCTGACTCTCCGTGCCCGGCCTCGTGCCGGGCACACGCGTTTTGCGCAAGCGCGATATTACGTGCGCGGCGCCGTCGGCACCGATTCGACGATATTGCCGGTGAACAGCACCGGTCCCGTCGGCACCCCGCTCGGCGAGCCGCCCGCGGGCTCGAGCGAAACCGCGTAGCTCGCCGACCGCAGCGTCGCGAGATCGAAATTGCCGGGGATCGAACGCTGGGTGTATTCGTCATTGCCGACGACGCCGAGCGATTTTGGTGCCGGAAATTGTTTCGAGACCAGCCAAAGCTCGTAGCTGCGGCCTTGTTCAGGAGTGGCCGAGACCCGGCGCACGACGAGGGTCCGGCTCTGCGGATCAACCGTGAGCAGGAACGCCGGCGCGGTCGGCTCTTGCTGCAAAACAGCGACCAGCCGCGCCGCCAACTGCGCCGGTGCTTGCGCGGTCTGGTCCGCGGCGCGGTTGCCGCGAAGCGGGATAAGCGCCGGATAGAATTGCGCCGCCACAACATAGATCGCCAGCAAAGCGGCAATCGCCTGCATCGCCACCGCCACGGTCCGCCACTGTTTGACGCGGCGCGACAGATACACGACCTCAGCGCTGCGCTCGATCTTGGGCGGCGGTGGCAGTGACGACGGTTTAGCCTCTGTCAATGGTTCGGCCAGTGATTTGGCAAGCGAAGCGGTAATCGAGTCGGATACCGTGTCCGGAAGCTGCTCACCGGACGGCAGCACCGGGGGCGGCTCTTCCTGCGGCTCCTCCGCGGTCACCGGGATCGGCGACTCGGCCGCCATGAACGCCGGCGCCGTCTCGATTGACGGTATGGAGGTGGCGGCTTCGGCCGTCAGCGACGGCGCTGCGCTTGGCGGCGCGACATAACCGATCTCCGCGCTGATCTTCTCCCAAACGGCCGGCGGCGGTTCAACGGCCTCGACCATGACGTTGAGTTCGCCAAGCCGGCGCTCCCACAGACGAATGGACTCGGCAAATCCGGGATCGATCGCGAGCAACGCCTCGGCATGCTCGCGTTCGTCGCCGGAAAGCGTGCCGAGCACGTATTCGGCTGCGAGGGCATCTTGAGCTTCGTCGTACATCACGAGATTGGTCCTATTCTCACTCGCGCCGTTACTTTCCCATACACTCGCGAATTTCGAGCAGGCTGCGGCGCAACCATGTCTTGATCGTGTTCACCGGGATGTCGAGCTTGGTCGACAGCTGCTCACGGCTCCAGCCGCTGTAATAGGCGAGCAGCACGATGCGCTGCTTCTCCGGATCGAGCTTGCCAAGGCACGACAAAAGCCGCTTGAGTTCCTCGGTCATCTCGCGGCGAGCGAGCGGCGCCGGGGTTTCGGCGGCGACGTTTTGCGCCTCCGGCTCCTCCTCGATCGAGACTTCGCCGCGCTTGCGCACGATGTCGATGGCGCGGTTGCGCGCCATCGCCACCATCCAGGTGATGGGGCTCGCCAAGGCCGGGTCGAACTTGTCCGCCATTTTCCAGACCTTCAGGTAGGTCTCCTGCATGACCTCCTCGGCCAATTCGGGCCTACTCAAGATACGGAGAAGCACCCCGTAAAGTTTCGCCCGGGTGGCGCCATAAAGCCGCTCGAATGCGGCCATGTCGCCCTTGGCGACGGCTCCAAGCAGCCAGACGAGTTCCGCCTGCATCAACATGACTGCCCCTGGCCCCGGGAGGTCTATCCGCGAGAAGCCTTGTCCCAGAAAGCTGGCCCGTCCCGATTATCGCCGCGGAGCCGGGCACTCGTCGAGGGCGAAATGGCAGATTTCCGTCATTCCGGGGCGCCGCGTTAGCGGCGAGCCCGGAATCCATAATCACGGACGGCGCAGGGCATGCACCGACTGTGGTTATCGATTCCGGGTTCCTCGCTTCCACCTTCGCGCTCCGCGCTTCGGTGGACTCAAACCCTCCGAAGCTCGCGGAGCGAGCGTAGGAGGGTCGCTCGGCCCCGGAATGACTGGAAGGTATTACGCCGGCGCGGCGCCGCGCACGCGCATCAGCGCGATGTCGTCGAGCTCGGCCTGTTCGGCGTCGTTCTCGGCCTCGCGCTCGCGCATCTGGTCGCGTTCGTCCAACAGCTCGACCTTCTTGAGGTCCTCGAACGCTTCGGCGAGCGCCAATTTGGCGTCCTCAAGCTGGGTGCGAAGCTCGTCAGCCGAGCGCTTGAGGTTTTCCCGTCGTGCAATGGCGGCCTTGGCATAGGTCGGATAGGCAAAATGGCCGGGATCGTGGATGCCGGCCCGATCCTGCTCGACCTTGATCTCGCGATCGAGGTCGGCGGCCATGCGCTCGAACTCGGCGATCATAGTCTCGATCTGCGCGACCTTGCGCCGCTTCTCGTCGACCTGAAATTTCTTCAGGCGAATGAGCGTTTCTCGGGACTTCATCGACTGTTACTCCCCCGAAGCCACGGGACCACGGCGCCGCCCAATCCCTACGCGCGGCACCCCCGATTGACCGGATTGTGGCGCTATATCGTTAGCGTTCGGTTTCCGAACCGTTGAGGATTCCATCAAGACGGCGGTAACCATCCGCCAAGCTTAGTTGCTTCTTCCTTACCTTGGGACAGGAAGTCCTGCAGCGGCGCGAACGGCATCTGCAGCGCATTGGCGCCGGTGAAGCCGGCCACGTCGCAAGGAATGGGCTTGGCTTGGGTCTCGACAACAGCCCGGGCGCCGACCGACTCATATGCAGCGGGCCTGAGATTTCGACCATCAGGCCGCGCAGCCCGACCACGCGGCCATAGATCTCGATACCGTCGAGTTCGTTGATCTGTTCGGCCAATGCTTTCATGACATGGCCTTCATCGCCGGCCACCCCGCCGCCTTAAGCGGGCAATAATGGTTACCCCAGAGGCCGCCGCTTTAACGGTGTATTTACCCGGGCCGTTAATCATCCAGTTATCGTCCTTGGGATCAAGCAACTCGCCGAGCCAGGATGGTGAGGTGAGTCGTTTGAATCGGTTAGCGCCGGAACTTAATTTGAAACATGAGCGCCGAGGTGGCCAGAAAACCCCCGTTACGCAATATCTTATGGCGATTCAGACGAATTTGCCTACAGAATACTTGCGTCCAGGAATCAGGTTTTGTTAACCATAGCGCCGTTAGTGTCTCGAATCAGTTTGTCCCAAGGCGTTTTCCAGGGGCTGCCGCCGCTGCGGCGTGCCGACCTTAAGCCTTCGCGGCGAGGAAGGGGACTGGCATGCGCGTATTGCTGATTGAAGACGATAGCGCCACTGCGCAATCGATCGAGTTGATGCTCAAATCCGAGAGCTTCAATGTCTACACGACCGATCTCGGCGAAGAAGGGATCGATCTCGGTAAAATCTACGACTACGACATCATCCTGCTCGACTTGAACCTCCCGGACATGTCCGGCTTCGAAGTGTTGCGCTCATTGCGCGTTTCGAAGGTGAAGACGCCAATCCTGATCCTGTCGGGGCTGGCGGGCATCGAGGATAAGGTCAGAGGGCTTGGGTTCGGCGCCGACGACTACATGACCAAGCCGTTCCACAAGGACGAATTGGTCGCGCGGATCCACGCCATCGTGCGGCGCTCGAAGGGTCACGCCCAGTCGGTCATCAACACCGGCGACCTCTGCGTCAATCTCGACACCAAGACGGTCGAGGTTTCCAGCGCACGCGTGCACCTGACCGGCAAGGAGTACCAGATGCTGGAGCTCCTTTCGCTGCGCAAGGGCACCACGCTGACCAAGGAAATGTTCCTCAACCACCTCTATGGCGGCATGGACGAGCCGGAGCTGAAGATCATCGATGTCTTCATCTGCAAGCTGCGCAAGAAACTCGCCAATGCCTCCAGCGGCAAGAACTACATCGAGACGGTGTGGGGCCGCGGCTATGTGCTGCGCGAGCCGATCGAGGAAGAGGCGAAAATTCCCGCCTAAAATTCCTGAGACCGAGAGAGTGCAAAACCCCGGCCGCAAAACCGGGGTTTTTGTTTGTGCGCTTACCGCCCGCCGTTGATGGCGACCAGGCGCGGCGGCGCTTTCGGAACAGGCGGCGCTGATAGAACCGGCGCGCTCAGGTTCGGTACGTAGAGGCCCCGTTTGTCGGGCTGGACCTTGAAACTGTTGGTCAACCCGACCACGGTCTCGGCAGCGCCGAGGACGAGATAACCGTCGCCTGCGATCGAGCGCGCCAGACGATTGAGCACGGCGGCTTTCGTGTCCGTATCGAAGTAGATGAGAACGTTGCGGCAGAAGATGAGGTCGAACCTGCCGAGCCAGGCAAAATCGGACAGCAGGTTGAGCTGCTGGTATTTCACCATGGCGCGTATATCCGGCGCGATCTGCCATAGCTCGCCCGCTTGCGTGAAATGCTTGATCAGAAGCTGGATCGGCAGCCCGCGCTGCACCTCGAACTGACTGTAGAGTCCCTGCCGGGCCTTCTCCAGCACGTCGTTGCCTAGATCCGTTGCAACAAGATCGATGCGCCAGCCGGCAATCTCACGCTCCATTTCGCGCAGGCACATTGCCAGCGAATATGGCTCCTGACCGGTGGACGCGGCGGCGCACCAGATGCGGATCGAGCGCGCGCTTTTGCGCGCCGCAATGAGCGCCGGCATGATCGTCGAGCGGAAGTGATCGAACGGGACCTTGTCGCGAAAGAAAAACGACTCGTGGGTCATCATCGCTTCGACGACGGCCGTCATCAGGGCATCGTCATTGCCGAGCATGAGCGCGTGCACGAGGTCGCCGAGGCTGGCGAAACCGGCCTTGCGGGCGACGGGCAAGAGACGGCTCTCGACCAGATACTGCTTGTCGGCGGACAAGACGAGGCCCGAGCGCTCCTTGAGGCGCCTGCGCAAATAATCGTAATCAAGCGGTGTCATGAGCGCGCCCCCGAAAACAGCCGAAGCACTCTTGGCGCGATCTCCCCGACCCCCAGCACCGCCGAGCACAGGCCGGCCTGCGCCACCGAGCGCGGCATGCCCCACACGACGCTCGAGGCTTCGTCCTGAGCGATCACGCTGCCGCCGGCGGCGACGATATCGGCGGCGCCGTTGGTGCCGTCGGTGCCCATGCCGGTGAGAACAATCGCAAGCGCGCCCGATCCCCACACGGCGGCAGCCGAAGAGAACAGCGGGTCAACCGCCGGCCTGCAAAAATTGACCGGAGGGTCGTCACCCAGCGCGATCCTGATGCCATCCCGTTTGCGGACGACGCGCATGTGGCGGCCGCCAGGCGCCACGTAAATGCCGCCGGCAAGGACCGGCTCGCCATGCTCGGCTTCGTGCGTGCCGCGGCCGCCGACGCGCGACAGGTGCTCGGCCAGCACGGTGGTGAAAGTCGGCGGCATGTGCTGCGTGATCAGCAAGGGCGCGTGGTCGATCGCAGCCGGCAGCTTTTCGATCAATACCGCGAGCGCCTGCGGTCCGCCCGTCGAAGAGCCGACCAAAATGACGCGGGGTATTACGGAGGAGAACGGCCGCAGGCTGAAGGCGTGCGTCTCGGGTTTGCTCAGCAAGCCTTCGCGCATGGCTGGCGCCGCCCGCTGCCGCAGCAAGCGGCCTTCCACAGGCACCACGCTCGGCAGGGTATGGCGGAGCGAACCGCGGCGGCGGCGGCCGAGATTGCGGATTTTGTCGATCAGTTCGCGCCGGAACTCGGCCGACGTCGTGGCCTCGCGCGTGGTTGCGGGCTTGGGGATATAGTCGGCGGCGCCGAGCGAAAGCGCGCGCAAGCTGATCTCGGCGCCGCGGCGCGTCACGGCCGAAGCCATGATCACCACTAGGTCGCGCTTTTTCTGCAGAAGCAGCGGTAGCGCAGAAATGCCGTCAAGCTCCGGCATTTCGACGTCGAGCACGACGACGTCTGGATCGCTTTTTTCAATCTTTTCGACGGCTTCACGGCCGGTGCGCACCGACGCCGCGATCATCATGTCGGGTTCAGCGTCGACCCAGCGCGTCACCAGGCTGCGCGCGACGACCGCGTCGTCAACGACCATGACGCGGATCGGATTGTCGACGGCGGCCGCGCGGCTGGCGGCAGCAAAGACGATACTCATGAACCCTACTTCACACGCTGACTATACACTTGGACATTCAACGACGGATGCCGGGCGCCGACGTTCAGATCAGCCCGACTTCCTGGAATTTCGCCTCGACGATGTCCCTGTCGAAGGGCTTCATGATGTACTCGTTGGCACCGGCATGAAGCGCCCGCGCGATGTGAGCGACATCGTTCTCCGTGGTGCAGAACACCACTTTCGGGCCGTCGCCGCCCGGAAGCCGCCGCAGCACGCGCAGGAAATCATAGCCGTCCATTTTCGGCATGTTCCAGTCGAGCAGGATCGCATCTGGCAATTGCCGCTTGCATGATTCGATGGCTTCTTCGCCGTTCTCGGCTTCCTGGATCTGGAAATCGAGCCCTTCGAGGATTCGTCGCGCCACCTTGCGGATGACGCTCGAGTCGTCGACTACCAAGCAGGTCTTCATAACGTTCTCACTCCACGCTCCGCGGGCGAACCCGCTTCGATTTCACTCGCACCCCAATTCCATCCGGCGCCGCGATCTCCTCACGCCGCCGCCGCCTCGACGCCAAGATCGAGCACCCGATCGATGTCGAGAATGACCAGAAGCTGCCCGGCGAGCCGAAAAACGCCCGCTGAGACCCGACCGAGATTGCGATCGAGATTGATGGGATTAGCCTCACACTCGCTGTCCGGCAGCTTGAGGACTTCGCCGACCGCATCGACCAGAAGGCCGAACGATTCACCTCTTGATTCAATGCCGATCGCCATGGCGACCTGTCCATTGTCGCGAGCGCCCATGCCGAGCCTGGTGCGCAGCTCGATGGCCGTGACAATGCGGCCGCGCAGATTAAGCACGCCCGCGATCTCGGGTCCCGCCAGCGGCACGCGCGTCATGCGGGTCGGCTTGAACACATCCTGGACGCGCTCGATCGGCAGACCGAACATCTGGTCCGCTGTCGTGAACGTGACGTAATCGCTGAGTTTGGCGGTATCGTTCATCGTCATCATGCCGCTCGATTGAGATCGGCACTTTGCTCCTTGATCGCTGCGATCAGCCCGGTCCGGTCGAATTTGGCGACAAAATCGTGGAATCCGACCGCACGGCCGCGCTCGAGTGCCTCAGCGGAGACCATGGCGGCGAGCGCGATGATGGGTAGCCCAGCGCGGCCAGGCATGGCACGGACCGCTTCGGCAAGCGAGAACCCGTCCATTTCCGGCATCTCGGTATCGGTCACGATCAGGTCGAAACGGCCTTCGCACTTGAGCGCTGCGAGCGCTTCGGCCGCGGACGCCGCCGCGACCACGCGGTAGCCAGCCGCCTTGATCAACGGCGTAAGCAGTTCGCGGAAGAAGATGGAGTCGTCGACCAGCAGCACCGTGCGCGCTTGCCGCGCCGTCGCCGCATCCGGGCGGCGGAACCAGTCTTCAAAAGCCTGCGGCAGGAAATGCCCGACGTCGATGATCTCGGTCGTCGCGCCCTTGATCACGGCAAAGCCGAGCAGACCGGGACGGTCGCTCGCCACTTCGATGTCGAGCCGCTCCTCGACGATGTCGATGATCTCGTCCACCACAAGGCCCATGGAGCGGCCGTGGTCGGAGAACACCAGGATCGGCTGCGCGCCCTCCTTCTTCAGGCTGGTTTCGCTATCGATCCGCAACAGCGGCATGAGCTGATCGCGATACTGCACGAGATGGCGGCCGTCCGATATTTCGATCTTCCGGCCGTCGATCTCCTCGAGCCGTGTGACCAGCGAAAGCGGCACCGCCTTCGGCTGCTGCGAACCGGCGCGGAATACGAGCAGCGAGACGGTGTCCACGCCGCTCTCTTCCTCCTGGCTCTTGAGGTCGAGTTTGTCGGCATAGCCCGTGGTCACGGCGCGGCCGAGCGCCTGCGCCACGCCGTTCGGATCGATGATCATGATGACCGAGCCGTCGCCGAGGATGGTGGTGCCGGAGAACACCGGAATGTGGCGCAGCTTCGACGACATCGGCTTGATGACGATTTCCTCGGTGTGGAATACGCCGTCGACCACGGCACCGAACACCTGATTGCCGACCTGCGTGACCACGACGAAGCCGTTCTCGTTGTCGCATTCACCGAGGTGCAGAACCTCCTTGAGACGAATGAGCGGCAACAGCTTGTTGCGCAGCCGCAGCACCGGCGCGTCCTTGATGCGCTCGATGCGATGCTCGCCGCCGTTGCCGGCACGCACCAGTTCGAGAACGGAAAGCTGCGGAATGGCAAAGCGCTCGCCGCCAGCCTCGACAATGAGCGCGGACACTATCGCAAGCGTCAGCGGGATCTTGATCGTGAAAGTAGTGCCGACGCCGGCGCCTGACTTCAAGTCCACCGTGCCGCCAATCTGCTCGATATTGCTGCGCACGACATCCATGCCGACGCCGCGGCCGGAAACGCTCGTCACCTGTGCGGCGGTGGTAAAGCCTGGCGTGAAAATGAAATTGCAGATTTCCGATTCCGACTTGGCGGCAAGCGCGGCTTCGCTGGCAAGACCTCTCTCGATGGCCTTCGCCCGGATAGCGGCGAGATCGAGGCCGCGGCCGTTGTCGGCGATCTCGATGATGATGTGTCCGCCCTGATGCCAGGCAGAGAGCCTAATGCTGCCCTTCGCCGCCTTGCCGGCGGCAAGCCGCTCGGCCGGCCGCTCGATACCGTGATCGGCGCAGTTGCGTACCAAATGCGCGAGCGGATCCTTGACCAGCTCGAGGACCTGGCGGTCGAGTTCGGTATCGGCGCCGCGCATCTCAAGCTCGATGTCCTTGCCGAGCTCGGTGCACAGGTCGCGCACGATGCGCGGCAGTTTCTGCCACGCATTGCCGATCGGCTGCATGCGCGTCTTCATCACGCCTTCCTGGAGCTCGGCGGTGACATTCGAAAGACGCTGCAGTGGCACCTTGAAGTCGGATTCCTCATTCCGGCGCACGATCTCGATAAGCTGATTGCGCGTGAGCACCAGCTCCGAAACCGTGGTCATGAGGTAGTCCAGCGTGTCGACATTGACGCGGATCGAATGGTTCGAGAGCCGGTCGCCGCGTTCTTCCTCGGCGCGCTCCGGCGCGGCCTTGTCGGGCTTGTCGGGTTTTTCCGGCTTGTCGGGCTTATCCGGCTTTCTGGACTCGGCGGGCGGCGCCGGCTGCGGCGCTGCATTTGTCTCACGCGTCAGATGGCCGAGACGGTCAATGAGATCGTCGTCGCTGCCGGCCGGCTCCTGCTGTTGGGCCTCGATCGCTTCGAGGATCTTCTTGATGCGGTCGATGGTGGAGAGAATGACCGTCACCGCCTCGGCGGTGACCGGCATGCCGTCGCGGAATTTACCCATCACCGTCTCGGCGGCGTGCGCCAACGTCTCCAGGCGCGGGAGCCCGAGAAAACCGCAGGTGCCCTTGATGGTGTGGACCAGCCGAAAGACGTTGGCGAGAATCTTGCCGTTGTTCGGCTCCTGCTCGAACCGAACGAGTTCGGCGTCGACCAGATTGAGACTCTCGTTGGTCTCGGTCAGGAACTCTTGCAGCAGGTCGTCCATACGAGGCGCCCTCGCCACCGGCCGAGCGCCCGCCTAAGGCACACGCACGGATTGTAAATACAACACGAAGCGCGCAAGACGCGCGCGCTCGTCGCCAGGCACGCCGCGCCTGATCGGACCCCCTCAGTCTGTTGGCAAAGGGTTTAATTTCTGTTGCGGCAGGCCGCTAAACGCCGCCAAGATCGGAATAAACCCGGGCCAAAAATCCCTTAGCGGGCAGTCACCACGACTGCCTCAGGCTCGACCGCCGCCGATAGGGTGAGCCCGCAATCCCGGGCCAGGATCCCCGTATAGAGCGGCTGGATGGCATGGGCGTCGACCGGACGGCCAGGGCTGCCCACCAGCAGTTCGGTCGTGGCCTCGGCCAACCGGGCGTTGAGCCCGGACGCCGAGAGACGGAACCCCTTACCGCCCTCGGCCGGATCGACCGTGATGGTGCCGCCACGGGGAATGGTGCCAACGGCGATCAGCAGCATGTTCAGCAAGAGCTTGACCCGGTTTTTCGGCATCAACTCGCGCGGCAGATTCCACGTGATCTTGGTCTTGTCGTCGGCGAGCAGGCCGCGTGCCACCTTTTCCGCATCGCCGAGGTCGATCTGCGCGCCGGCCGAACCCGCCGCTCCGAAGGCGATACGGCAGAATTGCAGCTTGGCCGACGCCTGATGGGCGCTTTTCTTGATCAGTTCCAGCGCAAACACCTTGGTTTCCTCGTCTTTGTCCTCTTCCAGGACTTCGAGGCCGTTGACGATGGCGCCGACCGGGCTGATCAGGTCATGGCAGACGCGGGAGCACAGCAGCGCCGCAAGGTCGAGGGCGCCGATGGCGATGGGACCGGACATAGGTGCTGACATGAGCAGCTCCGCTTGGGGATTTGGGCAGTGCCTGTCACAGCATAAGCGATTCGGCAATCGTGCCCTCCGGCGTGCGCCGTGCTAGATCGCAACCCCTCCCCGGCTGGGAACCCCAGGAACCGTCCGTGCCAACCTTAGACGCCGCTGCCTGCGCCGCGCTCATGGATGAGCTAACCAGGATCACCGCGCATGCGGCGGAAACGATTCTGGAATTGGCCACCCAAGGCGGTGTGCGCAGCAAGGCTGACGGCTCCCCGGTGACGGCGGCGGATGAAGCTGCCGAAACTATCATCTGCGATGGCATTGCGCGCCTTGCGCCCGCCGTGCCGATCATCTCGGAGGAACAGGCGGGGCATGAAAAGCCAAAAGCGGTTGCGCGCGGCAGCTATTTTCTCGTCGACCCGCTCGACGGCACGCGGGAATTCATCGCCGGCCGCGACGAATACACGATCAATATCGCGCTGGTGACCGATGGCGTACCGATGCTCGGCATCATCTGCGCGCCGGCACTCGGGATTTTTTGGCGCGGGATTATCGGCAGCGGCGCCGACCGGTTCCTGGCGATCGAAACCGATAGGCCGATCCCGATACAGACCCGGCCGCGACCCCAAAGCGAAGCCGTCATCATGGTCAGCCGCTCGCATCTGGATGCGAGGACCCAGGCTTATGTCGCAGCAATGCCCCACGCCAAGCTGATGCCATCCGGCTCGTCGATAAAATTCTGCCGCATCGCCGAGGGTACAGCCGACCTTTATCCGCGGCTCGCGCCAACGCGCGACTGGGACGTCGCGGCGGGTCACGCCATCCTGCAAGCGGCCGGCGGCAGCGTGATTGCGCCAGACGGCACGCCCATCGTCTACGGCAGCGACGAACTGAGAATTCCGGGCTTCCTGGCGTGGGGGGAAATCAAGGGCTGAGCGTGCGTACCACGGCCGGCCATTTGCGTTCAGCCTCGGCGGTCAGGCGATCGGTATCGGCGGCCGACAGCGCCAGCACGAGGCCGGCGCCAGAACTCGCGCGGTATTGCTTCCGTTTCTGCCGTGCTGCCGTCATAGTTCCGGCAAATGGTGGAGTGATTCGGACCGGTTTCACCAAGAGTAAAACTTAAGCGCGTGAGCAAGGGGTTAAGGGGATCTCGGGATGAATTCTGCCTTGCGCCTCATGGTGGTGGCCCTGCTCTTTGCCGGGCTGCAAGCCGCGCCCTGCGCCGCCCAGAATCAACCCGTGCCAGCCGGGCCGCCCGCCCCGCCACCGCAGCCGGCACCCGCCAATCAGTATTCGCCGAACGAACTGGTCGAGGCCGGGCATCACTTCTTCGGCGGCGTGTCGCGCGGGCTTGCCATGATCGTGGAAAAAGCAGTGAGCCGATGGGGCCTGCCCAACGGCTACGTTCTCGGCGAAGAAGCCGGCGGCGCCTTCGTCGGCGGCCTGCGCTACGGCGACGGCACGCTCTACACCAAGAATGCCGGCGACGTTCGCGTGTTCTGGCAGGGGCCGACGCTCGGCTTCGATGCCGGAGCGGACGGCGCCCGCACCATGATGCTGGTCTACAACCTGCCGCGAACTGCGGCGATTTTCGACCGGTTCGGCGGCGTTGACGGCTCGGCCTATTTCATCGGCGGCTTCGGTATGACCGCGCTCACCGCCAACAATATCGTCCTTGTCCCGATCCGCTCGGGCGTGGGGCTGCGGCTCGGCGCCAATCTCGGCTACCTCAAGTTCACCTCGCGGCCGACCTGGAACCCCTTCTAATCGCCGGCTGCCGGCCTTAACCCACAGCGCGGCGGCGTGATGAAGGCGAGCCTCCCCAACGCAATGGCGCGGCGGCCAAAGTCGGTTTAGGTTAACGTCCGGCGAATGTGGTGCAGCCCGAACCTGCGTGGCATGGTCTAACCACGGCAGCGGTGCGGCTGGAGGCGTAGCGTCATGATCGAACCCGTGATGTATTTCGGGATCGGGTTTCTTGTTGCAGCTCTGCTCGGACTGCTGTTCGTTCCGCTCGTGCATAACCGCGCCGTGCGGCTGACCATGCGGCGCCTCGAAGCGGCGACGCCGCTCTCGATCGCCGAAATCCGCGCCGATAAGGATCAGTTGCGCGCCGAATTCGCGATGTCGACTCGCCGCCTCGAAATGAGCGTGGCGCAGATGAAGACCAGGACGACGTCGCAGCTCGCCGACCTCGGCAAGAAGACCGACGCCGTCAATCAGCTCAAGAAAGAGCTCGGCGAAAAGACCGCAACGATTTTCGCGCTCGAGGCGCGGGACAAGACCTTGCGGGAGCAATTGCGCGCCACCGAAGAGGAATTCGGGATCAAGAGCAGCGCGCTGCGCGAAGCCGAGCGCACGCTGGCCGATAAGGAGGCCGAGCTGGTGAAGCTCGTTGCCGAGCTAGGCGAACACTCGATTACATCCGACAATCAGCGTGTCGAGCTCGCCGCGCTGCGCACCCAGGTCGAAGCGATGAAGGTCAGCGTCGCCGACTACGAGCGCAGCGTCAAAGATACCGAACTGCGTCTAATACGCGAGCGCGAAGGCGCCGACGCGACGGCGAAGGATTTGACCGAAGCGCGCGACAAGCTAGGCAGCCTCGGCACGCGTACCACCGAGCTCGAGCGGCAGCTTTTGGTCCAGACCACCGAAGCCGAGGTCCTCAACCGGCGTGTTCAGGAGCTCGAATCGCGGCTCGGCGATCAGGGACGGGTATTGGCCGAACGCGATTATCAGATCGCCAAGCTGAGTGGCGATATCGAATTGGCGCGCCAAACCGAGGCCGATCTGCGCAGCGAGCTGGCGACGGCGGGCGGCCGCAACAGCAGCGCCGCGGACAAATTCCGTTCCGACATCACGCAGCTTGAGGCCCAGCTCGCGCTGGCAATCGAGGAACGCAGCCAGCTGCAACGTGAAATTGCGATCATAAAGCGCGATACGGAATCCAACTGGGCGTCCGAGCGTGTCGAGAACGCTCTGCTGCGCGAGCGCATCAACGATGTCGCCGCCGAAGTTGCGCGGCTGACCGCGGCGCTCGAGGGCCCGGGTTCGGCGATCATGTCGATGCTCGCGGTCGACGCGCCCGCCTTGGATCAAGGCACCGCGCCGGCAACAAGCCCCGCAGCAGTTCGCGCGGCGACTGATATCAATGGTAGGCAGGGCGAAGCCAGCGGGATCGACTCGCCGCAGGAAAACAAGAGCACGCTCGCCGACCGCATCCGCGCCCTGCAATCGACCGCCTCGCGCGTCGCTTCGTCGAATTAAGCTTCGCTTGACACTCTGCGGAGCCGCTCTTTATTAAATCCGGCCGCAATCGGCAAATCTGCCGAATGTGGGCGCTTAGCTCAGCGGGAGAGCGTTCCCTTCACACGGGAGAGGTCGTAGGTTCAATCCCTACAGCGCCCACCAGCCTTCGCTGCTGCGCAGCTACGGCTTGGCAAGCCAACTGAAGCAAAGGCTGTCACGCCGTAGCTTTAGCGAAGGCGGACGCTTATTTCTTGCCGCGAGCTACGACTGGGGAGCCAACTTCGCAGCTCCTCGGCAAAGACGCCAGCTCTAGCCGGCCGAGGCCAGATCGATCACCGCAAATCCCTCTTTGCGCGCCGCAGTGGCTAGGCGCTCATCAAGCGTGACGATTTCCAAAGACGCGGGGCTGCGCTCCGCAACCACGAATGCTGCGGCAAGTTGCAGCGCATCGGCGGCGCGCAGCGGGTGTACGCGAAGAAATCGCGCCGCTGCTTCCCGGATGGCATCGCTGGGGTCGATCTCGTGCCAGCCGGCCGCAAGCTGCCGCAGCCGTTGGAGTGTGAGCGTCATCGTCCGCGCGTTGAGCGCGCCGTCGCGTTCAAGGCGGGCCAAGGCCGAAACGCACTCTATTTCCGAGCCCCACCACACAAGTATGTCGGAATCCTCGGGAGCAAGAGCCTGCAGGCGCTTGGTCGTGGCCTCTGCAACCAGCAGCGGCACGATCGCGGAGGCGTCCCAGAATCTCACCGGCCCTCCCGGCGCTCCGCGAGGAGGGCAGTCACAGCCGACACACCACCCTTCGGACGTGGCGGCTGACCGCCGAGCAACGCCCGGGACAATGGAACGCGACCTGGCCGAACGATGCCGTCACGGATAAGCCGCGACAGCCGACCGCCCGGTTCGCCCTCGCGCCCACCCCTCACAGGCTCAAGGCGGGCGACAGGGCGTCCGCGGTCGACAATCAGGACCGGCGAGCCTCCCTTAAGACCGTCGATGAGCGCGCTCAGTCGATTCTTGGCTTCGGTTATGCTGGCTTTTTTCATCAAGGCTATAATAGCTTAATCAATTCGGCTATTCAAGCCATAACCGCGGCTCGGCAGGCCAAACTCAACCCCACGCCCGATCAATGAAAAGCCGCCGCCAGTTCTTGGGCGCCCGGCTTTTTCACCTCGCTGTCCATCTGCGCATTGGTTGCCGCCAGGAGCTTCGCCACCGTGTTGTTTCTCTGGGCGACCGGATTGTCGTCGTAGCCTCTGCGCTGGAAGAAATTCGACGTCGGCACCTTGTCGCGCCATTCCAGCGGCATCGTGACCATGTCGAAGCCGTTGCCGTCGCCCGTGAGATTCATCATTTCAAGCGCGACCGCGGTCAGCGGCGCGTTGAATCCCTTTCTGCGCGCAAATACCACGGAGTCCAAAAGCTTCTGAGTTTGCAGCAAAGGACCGACATCAAGATCGAGATTCATGGCGTGGACGGCCAGACCCTTTTGCGTGCCGGCCAGAACCTCGTGCTGGCCCCAGTCGTCCGGCACGCTTTTGCTGAATGCCACCATCTTGCGCAGGATTGCTATTTTATTTTCCAGCGCGCTCTTCTCGCTATCCGGCGGACGCTCGCCTGTTGCCTTCAGAACATTGATGAAGTCCAGGCCGTTCTCGGCAAATATCTCGACGCTGTTGGTCGCCAGCAACTGATTGTAGCCAAGCGCCGTGCTGATCGCGCGCGCCCGTTTATTAAACTCGAGCCCGGCTTGAATGTCGTAATTGCCGTTGCCGGTCGCCTCGAAACTGTAGATGCGCACGACCTGATCTTTTGTCAGGCCGGCCGCCGATGCCGCCGCGACATAGGCGCGCTTGAACTCGCTGTCGTCGCGCGGCATGCGCGGGACGAACTTGTATTGCTGCTGCGCGGCGGCGAGAAAGTCGGCCACCACCGGGACATAGGGCGGCGGCGCCACCGGCTCGTTCGGTTTCGACGGATTGCGCGGCTTCGGCGGGCCGCTATAGACCGGCGGCTGGCCTAGCACGTAATCCTGGAG
>Ga0207416_1001413_pt1 | contig 32113 bp, 29 predicted proteins | sample PaiPotPPM11metaG_FD_184107 | JGI IMG/M metagenome (GOLD analysis project Ga0207416, IMG submission 184107) | Iron sulfur acid spring bacterial and archeal communities from Banff, Canada, to study Microbial Dark Matter (Phase II) - Paint Pots PPM... ...
GTCGTGCTCAGCGCGGTTCAGGTCGATGCGATCACGAGCACGACGCCGCCATGGCTGTTGTGCGGCCTTTGCACTACGCTACCGTCGGCTGGACCGCTCGAAATTCCACGACGAGTCGGACATCCTCGCCATGGGGTCGTACTTGTTTGTTAGTAGGCCGTCGTGTACTTCAAGCAGCTGAAGCGGCGTTGGGTTATCAGTCGTGACCAGCGCCAATAGATCGCCCTGGAAACCAAAAAAGTTCGTCGAGGTTTAGGACTCTCCGTTGACAAGCAAGCCCATCCGTGCCTTGAGGCGTTCGACCGGAACTCGCTCTTGGCTGGTGCTGTCCCGGTGGCGGATCGTTACTGCTTTGTCGGTTAGGGTGTCGAAGTCCACTGTGATGCAGAATGGCGTCCCTATTTCGTCTTGGCGTCGGTAGCGGCGCCCGATGTTCCCTCCTGTCTGGTCGTACTCCACCCGGAACTGGCCTCGCAGGGATTGGACGATCGGCAGGGCAACCTCGATCAGCTCCTGCTTCTTCGACAGTGGGACCACCGCCACCTGCACCGGCGCTACGTTCGGGTGCAGGCGCAGCAGGACCCTCGGCTCGTTGTTCACCACGTCTTCGTCGTACGCGTCCAGCAGCAGGGTGACGAAGATTCGCTCCATGCTCACCGCCGGCTCGATCACCCACGGTAGGTAGCGCTCGTTCGTCTCCGGGTCCACGTAGGTCAGATCCTGCTTCGACTTCTCCTGGTGCACCCTCAGGTCGAAGTCCGTCCGGTCGGCGATGCCTTCCAGCTCTCCCCAACCGAACGGGAATTCGTACTCGATGTCCGTGGTCTGCTTTGAGTAGTGCGACAGCGATTCCTTCGGGTGGTCGTGCATCCGCAGCCGCGACGGGTTGATCCCAAGCACGTCGGTGTACCAGTGCAGGCGTTCCTTGCGCCAATACTCAAACGACGCATCGTCCTCGTGAGGGCGGACGAAGTACTCCATCTCCATCAGCTCGAACTCGCGCACTCGGAACACGAAGTTGCCCGGTGTGATCTCGTTCCGGAACGCTTTGCCCTGTTGCGCGATCCCGAACGGCACCCGCACCCGCGTCGAGCTGATCACGTTCTTGAAGTCGACGAACATCCCCTGCGCGGTCTCGGGCCTCAGGTAGACCTCCGACGAGCGGTCGTCCAGCGGACCCACGTGCGTCTTGAACATCAGGTTGAACATCCGCGCGTCGTCCAGCGGGCCGCCGCACTCCGGGCACTTCTCGCCCAGCACCATGTCGGCGCGCCAACGCTTCTTGCATCTGCCCAGGCACTGGCGCAGTGGGTCGACGAAGTTCTCCAGGTGGCCTGACGCGTCCCACACCGCCGAGGGCATGATCAGCGTCGACTCCAGGCCGACCACGTCATCGCGCAGCTCGACCATGTGGCGCCACCACAGATCGCGGATCGCTCGCTTCAGTGCTACGCCGTACGGGCCGTAGTCGTAGAAACCCGAGAGTCCGCCGTAGATCTCGGATGAGGGGTAGATGAAGCCTCGGCGCTTTGACAATGCGACGACCTTTTCCATTACTTGGTCGCGGGCGACTGTCATTAAGCGTTCGCCCCCACCCGGCCGGGCTCACTTCGTGAGCCGGGCCGACCTCCCCGGCGAGCGGGGAGGTGAAGCTCTCTCAGCGCCACGACTTTGTCCACGACCCGTTCGCGGGCGACTGTCATTCTTCCTTGCCCCTCACCCTGACCCTCTCCCCTGAAGGGGAGAGGGAATTGGTCATCGAGTTCAGGAATGTCAGGCTTTTCAGGCGGCGGTCTAGGTGGTGTTCTAGTTGTGTTTGTAGGACGCCCTCTAGCGAGCCCATTAACGCTGGGTCCAGTTTTAGGCGGCGGTATGTTGCCAGGTCTCCTGCTGCCATCAGCCTCAGGACTTTGATTGTTGCCAGCGGGACTGCGGGCATCGATGGCAGTGCGCACTTCTCGCACAGGAATCCCCCTGCTTCTGCGCTGAATGGCGCCGGCGCTGCGGCCAGCGGCCTTTCGCACATTGCGCAGTTCATCAGCTGCGGCGCGTAGCCCAGCAGGTCCAGGGCCGACATCAGGAACCACGCCGACGCCCGCCGCGGCTCAGTCTCCCGAGAAAGCTCGGCAAGCGACAGGACGACGAGCTCGTACACCCCATCGAGGGGATGCCGGTCCTCGCATACCCGCTCCGCCAGCTCCGCTATCAGCGCGGCGTGTGCCATCCGCTCGACGTCACCCTCGATCCGGTACCCCGGCACTCGCTGCACCTGCGCCACCACGTCCAGCTCGCCACGCCCCTTCGCCAGCAACAAATCGACGTGCCCATACAGCTCTAACGACGGGCCCAGCTTCGACTCCGGGCGCCTCACGCCCTTCGCGATCGCCCCCACCTTGCCGTGCTCGCGCGTCAAGAAAGTGAAGATCCGGTCGGCCTCGCCGTAGTCCAGCTTGCGCAGGACGACGGCGCGCTCACGATAGGTGGCCAGGCTGCTCCTCCAGTTGGGACGCGCCGCCTGCCCCGTCGTGGTCCTGCACGTCCTTGGGCCACGGGGCATCGGCGCTCAGCCGGATGGTTTCGATCCGCCGGCCGCGGACCTTCTCCACCGTCCACTTCGCGCGACCGGCGTTGAACGAGTCGCCCTCGACGGCGATCTTGCCCAGCGCCGCGTGCACATAGCCGCCGACCGAGTCGTAGTCGCCCGACTCCTCGAGACCCAGGTGCAGCCGGTCGTTCAGCTCTTCCAGCGGGAATCCCGCGTCGACCCGCGCCTCGTGGTCGTTGAGGATCACCAAAGGTTCGGTCTCGCCCGTGTCGTACTCGTCGCGGATCTCTCCGACGATCTCCTCCAGCAGATCTTCCAGAGTCACCAGGCCCGCGGTGCCTCCGTACTCGTCGACGACGATCATCATGTGCTGCTTCTCGGTGCGCATCTCATTCAACAGCTCGTCGACCTTCTTCTGCTCCGGTGTGAACTTGATCGGCCGGAGCACCTTGTCCATGTCGAACTTCTGCGAGCTGGACAGCGTGTAGAACAGCAGCAGGTCTTTTGTGTGGATGAGGCCGACGATGTGGTCGATGTCCTCCTCATAGACCGGCATCCGCGTGTGGCGGTGCTCCTTAAAGAGCCGCGCGACGTCCCGCAGCTGCGCCGTCCGATCCACCGCGATGATGTCGGTGCGCGGGATCATGATCTCGCGCACGGTCTTGTCGCCGATCTCGATGATGCCGTGGATCATCTGGTGCTCCTGCTCCTCGATCACGCCCTGCTCTTCCGAGACGTGGAGCACCGCGAACAGCTCTTCCTCCGTCAGGTACGGCGCTCGCGCGGCGCGTCCGCCCGTGATGCCGCGGGAGATGATCGTCACTGCCCACAGGATCGGACTCAAGAAAGAGGCGACACGATCGACGGGGCCGGCCGCCGCGAGCGCCCACCGCTCCGCATGTGCGATCGCGAGCGTCTTCGGCGTCACCTCGGCCAGGATCAGCAGGACGACGGACAGCACGAGCGAGATCAAAAGGGTCAGCCAGATGCGCCATCCGGATTGCACTCCCGCCCGCGTCAGGATCGAGTCGCTCATCAACGCGGTGGCGGTCGAGGCGACGATCAGCGCGAGCGTGTTGGTGAACAGCACCGTCGACAGGAACCGGTTGGGGTCGGCGCGCAGACGCTGCAAGATCTGCGCCGCCGAGCTGCCCTGCTCGGCGAGAAATCGCACTCGCAGGCGGCCGACCGACGTCAGCGCCGTTTCCGTTCCGCTCGCCAGCGCGGCCACGACAAGGCACACGCCCAGAACTACGAGCTCGATCAACTCTTGGCCGGTCATGACGAGCGGTCTATCTGAAGAGCTCGCTGACGCTCCGGTTCTCGTGTACCCGGATGATCGCCTCAGCGAGCAGCGGTGCCACCGACAGCACCTTCAGCGGCGGCCCCAGCTTTTCAGCTGAGATGGGCACGGTGTCGGTCACGATCACCTCTTCCACGTCGGCTTTCCGCAATCGGTCGATCGCGTCCCCGGTCAGCACCGGGTGCGTCGCCGCGATCAGCACCTTATTGGCGCCCTGCGCGCGCAGCGCCAGCGCGAGCTTGGCCACGGTCCCGCCCGTCGTGATGATGTCCTCGACCACGACGCAGTCGCGGCCCTTCACGTCACCTGAGACCGCGATCACCTCCGACTGGTCGTCCTCGGGCCGTCGCTTGTAACCGAACGCGATCGGCGCGTTCATGTCGTTGGCGACCGCTTCCGCGCGCCGCCCACCGCCGGCGTCCGGCGCCACGATGGTGAGCCGCTGGAGGTTCAGGGTCTTCAGGTACTCGGCGAAGATGCGGTGCGGCGACAGGTGGTCGGTCGGCACGTCGAAGAAGCCTTCGATGGCCTCGGCGTGCAGGTCGAACAGCAGCAGGCGATCCGCGCCGGCCAGCGTGATGAAGTTCGCGATCAGCTTGGCCGAGATCGGCTCGCGGGGCTGCGTCTTGCGCTCCTTGCGCGCGTAGCCGTAGTAGGGGATCACCGCGGTGACGCGGCCCGCCGAGGCGCGGCGCAGCGCGTCGAGGATGATGAACAGCTCCATCAGGTGCTCGTTCACCGGGGGCGACGTGGGCTGGATGACGAACACGTCGTGGCCGCGCATCGAGTCCTCGATCTTCACGTTGATCTCGCCGTCCGCGAACCGTCGCAGGCGCGGGTCCGTCAACGCGACGTCCAGCGTCTCGGCGATGCGTCCGGCCAGGACCGGGTTGGCGCCGCCGGAGATGAGCTTCAACTCGCCCCATGGCGAGGTCTCGGTCCCGGTGTACTCGACCGCGGTCTGAATCCTGCCGATCACGAGCCTTTCGACCCCGTATCCACTGTCTTTCTCCGTATCACCCTGGCTGGAACTCCGACCGCCGTCGCGCCGTCCGGGATGTCTTTCGTGACCACCGACCCGGCCCCGGTGCGCGCTCCTTTGCCAAGTTTGACGGGAGCGACCAGCATCGTGTCCACGCCCACGAATGCCCCGTCACCGATCTCGGTCCGGTTCTTCTTCGTGCCGTCGAAGTTGGCGGTAATCGTACCGGCGCCGATATTGGCGTCCTCGCCGAGGTCGGTGTCGCCCAGGTAGGAGACGTGCGGCACCCGGCTGCGGCTGCCCACCTTGCTGCGGACCAGCTCGGTGAAGCTGCCGATGTGCACGTCGTCCGCGATCTCGGTGCCCGGCCTCAGCTTGGCGAACGGGCCGCAGTCCGAGCGGTCGCCGATCCTCGCGTCCTCTATATAGACGTGCGGCCCGATGCGGCACTCGGCGCCGATGTGCGTGCTGCCCTTGAGCACGGTGAAGGGCTCGATCACGGTGTCCTGGCCGATCGTCACGCCGACGTCGATGAACGTGCTGTCGGGGTCGACGATTGTGACCCCGCTCGACATGCAGCGCTCGAGCAGGCGCCGGCGCAGGATGCCGGTCGCCTCGGCGAGGCGGACGCGATCCTTCACCCCCATCGCCTCCTTCGGGTCCTCGACCTTGACGACCGTCACCGGCTTGAGGTGGAGAAACACGTCCGTGAGGTAGAACTCGCCGGCCTTGTTCTCGTCGGTCACCTGCTCCAGCGCCTCGACCAGCGCGCTGCCCTCGAAGCAGTACAGGCCGACGTTGAACTCGTGCACTGCGGCCTTGATGTCAGGGGTCGCGTCCTTGCGCTCGACGATGCGGCCCAGCGAGCCGGCCGCGTCGCGGATGATCCGGCCGTCGTCGCGCGTGGGGTCGACCACGCCGGCGATGGTCGCGGGGTGGCCGGATTCCCGGTGCGCGTGGACCAGCTGGAGGATGGTGGCGGCGGTCAGCAGCGGGGAGTCGCCGTTGACGACCAGGACCTGGCGGCCTCGCAGCTCGCCCTCGGGGATCTGCCGCAGCGCGTGGGCCGTGCCCTTCGGGTCGCGCTGGTAGACAAGCTCGACCTTGCCGTCAAGATGGGCGGCGACTTCCGCGTGGTGCGGGTTTGCGATCACCGTAACGTGCTTCGCGCCGGCCTCGTTGACCGCTTCGAGGACCCAGTCGATCATTGGCCGCCCGCAGATCGGTTGCAGGACTTTGGGAATCCGCGATCGCATACGTGTACCGTGGCCGGCGGCGAGTATGACCGCGCTCAGAGTTGGGCTCAGATCAGCCCGATTATGCCATCTTGCCGCCGCCCTCCTGGCCGCAACCGCCTGCGCCGGGTCGCCGCTGGCGTCGGCACCCACACCATCGGCGAAAGGGGGCCCGACCGCGGACGCCTCTGTGTCGCCGAGCCCGGTTGGGGCAAAAGGAGGTTCGCCGAGCCCGATCCCAGGTGTACCGACGCCCTCCGCCCGCTGCGTCGCGAGGCCCACGGGTGGACCAATGGTGCTGATCGGCAGCGCGCTGTACGAGGTCAGCGACCCGATCCATCCCAGGCTGCTGTGCCAGGTTACCAACACAGTCGCCCACCTGTACACGGGCGACACGTTCGAATACATCCGCCGCTCGGGCGACACAGGCACCGAGGTGGTGCTCCATTCGATCGGCAGCGGCAACGAAAGCGTGGTCGCCGGCTGGCCGATCAAGTTGCTCGACACGCCGTTCGGCAACGTAAACGCCTGGACTCCCGATGGGAACGAGGCTGCCACCGCCGCGGTAGCAACGGACCCAGTGAGCAATCCGTCGATCCAGATCTGGATGTTCGACCAACCCACTACTTACCTGCTTCATGTGTTCCCCCAGCCATTGACCGACTGCATATGCCGGTTCGGGCTTTCGCCACCGGTGCTCTCGTTTTCTCCCGACGGGCAGTACCTCGTCTCGGGCTGGCCCATCGGCAAAGGCGCCGTGTCGCTCTACGTTTTCCGGGTCGCGGACCACTCCCTCGCACAGGTGCTCGACCCGGGCGAGGTGACGGCGTTCTGGGACCGGACAGGGCACCGTCTCTACGTGACCGGACGGACCGGCGCATCGCGGACGTGGACGCCGGAAGACGGCTTTGCGCCACTCGCGGGCGCGCCCGCATGGCCGTTTCAAGCCGGGCTGTCGCCGGATGGATCGCAGGTCGCCTACACCGCGTACCTCGATCCGTTGAACCAGACCGACCTCCGCGTGTACGTCTATGACATCACGAGCCACACGACCCGCCTGCTGACCGACAAGATGCGCTCCGAGGTCACATTCGTGAAGGATCGCTGGATCTGGTACTTCGAGGAAGCGAAGTGCGACCCGTCCCAATCGACCTGCGGTCCGTGGGGAACAAGCCCCACCGGCAAGGTGTTCGCCATGGATCTGACCGCTGGAGTGGAAACCCCGGTCGTGTTCAATCCGGGCGAAAGCCCAACGGCACTGCAGTCCGGATGGGGTCCGGGGGAGTTCTGGCCGAACTTCTGAACGCCAGTTCAGTCACTGAGGTCTATTCTCTCGGCGGGATGGCAGCGCATGATCCCTCCGACGCCCGTTTCGACGTCATCGTGATCGGCGGCGGACAGGCAGGTCTCGCCGCCGGTTACCACCTGGCAAAGCTGGGGGCGAACTTCGTTATCCTCGACGCCGGCGATCGCAGCGGCGATTCGTGGCGCAGGCGGTGGGACTCGCTGCGCCTCTTCACGCCGACCCGGATCAACGGCCTGCCCGGAGCGCCCTTTCCGGCGCCTCCCAGCAGCGTCGTGACCAAGGACCAGGTGGCTGACTACATGGAGTCGTACGTGAAACGTTTTGCACTTCCGCTGCGACTCGGGGTGAAAGTCGAGACGCTGACACACGAGGACAGCACGTTCGAGGTAAGCGCCGGCGGGCGGAGCTTGCAAGCGGACCAGGTTGTCGTCGCCACCGGTGCCTATGCGACGCCTCGCAAACCCGAATTCGCCGGGCAGCTGAGCCCGGCGACCATCCAGCTTCACTCCACCGAATACCGAAATCAGTCGCAGCTCGGAGCCGGAGATGTGCTGGTGGTGGGCGCGGGAAACTCGGGCGCCGAAATCGCTCTGGATGCGGCCGCCGGCCACAGGACCTGGTTGTCAGGACGACGTACCGGCCAGATGCCTTATCCGATGATGTTCTGGCCGCCGACGTACTGGCTTTTGACGCACGTGATCTCGAACGACACCCCGGTGGGCCGTCGTGTCGCCTCGCAAGCAGCGGGTCGCGGACAGCCGCTGGTGCGAATCAAGCCCGCGCACCTGGCTGCGGCGGGCATTGAGCGGGTGCCGAGGGTCACGGGCGTGCAGGATGGAAAGCCGCGCCTCGAGGACGGCCGGGTGCTCGAAGTTGGAACCGTCGTGTGGTGCACGGGCTTCGACCACACCTACCACTGGATCAAGCTGCCCATCACCGACGAAGCCGGGCACCTGGTGCATACGCGTGGGGTCGTCCCCTCACAGCCCGGACTGTATTTCGTGGGCGTTCCGTTTCAGCACCGCATCTCTTCGTCGCTGATCGATGGCGTCGGTGAGGATGCCGAATACGTGGTGGAGAAGATCGCTAGCAGACGTTCGCGGGCGTAGCATCACTTTCTCGTGAGCGAGATGCCCGCCGTCAACCTGGAGGGCGCCGTGCCCTCTCATCTGCCCGTGCTTCCGTTGAAGTCGACGGTGGTGTTCCCGCGCATCTTCATCCCGCTCTCGGTGGGGCGGAAGAAGTCGCTGCAGCTGCTCGAGGACCTGTCCGGCGTGGAGCGCCACATCGCGGTCGCGACGCAGCTCGACGAGACGGCGGAAGACGTGGGATTCAAGGACCTCCACCACGTCGGCTCGATGGTCCGCGTCCAGCACCTGCTCAAGCTGCCGGACGGCACCGTCCAGCTCGCGGTCCTGGGCCTGCGGCGGATCCGCCTGACCAAGGCGATCTCCGAGGACCCCTATCTCACGTGCGCGGTCGAGATGGACTCCGAGATCACCGAGGACATCCAGTCCATCGAGCGCGAGGCGTTGATGCGCCGCGCGATCTCGTCGTTCCAGCAACTCGTGTCGCTCGCGCCGCATCTTCCCGCCGAGCTGGCGGGCGCGGCCGGTTCGATCGACGACCCGCTGCACCTCGCGTACTACATCGCGAACCACATTCGTCTCGCCACCGAGCAACGCCAGGAGATCCTCGAGCTCGACTCCGCGAAGGCGAAGCTTGAAAAGCTGCTCGGCCACATGGCGCACGAGCTCGAGGTGCTGGAGCTCGGCCGCAAGATCCAGTCGCAGGCCGAGGAGCAGATGGGCAAGGCCCAGCGCGAGTACTTCCTGCGCGAGCAGCTCAAGGCGATCCAGCGCGAGCTGGGCGAGCTCGACAGCGAGCACGCCGAGCTGGGCGAGCTGCGCGAGCGGATCGAGAAGGCGGGACTGCCGCCTGAGGCGAAGCGCGAGGCGGACCGCGAGGTCGCGCGGCTAGAGCGCATCCCCTCGGCGTCGCCCGAGTCGTCGGTCATCCGCACCTACCTCGAGCTGATCGTGTCGCTGCCCTGGAACGTGTCGACCGGCGCCGAGGTCGACGTGAAGAAGGCGCGCGAGATCCTCGACGCCGACCACTACGACCTCGACAAGGTGAAGCAGCGCATCGTCGAGCATCTCGCCGTGCGCCGGCTGAAGCAGGTGCGCAAGTCGACCGAGCGCGGACGCGAGCCCATCCTGTGCTTCGTCGGGCCACCCGGCGTGGGCAAGACCTCGCTGGGCCAGTCGATCGCGCGCGCCATGGGCCGCAAGTTCGCCCGCGCGTCGCTGGGCGGCATCCATGACGAGGCGGAGATTCGCGGCCACCGGCGCACCTACATTGGCGCCATGCCGGGACGCATCCTGCAAGCGATCCGGCGCGCCGAGTCGAACGACCCGGTCTTCATGCTCGACGAGGTCGACAAGATCGGCGCCGACTGGCGCGGCGACCCGTCGTCGGCCCTTCTCGAGGTGCTCGACCCGGAGCAGAACAAGGACTTTCGCGACAACTACCTGGACGTGCCCTTCGACCTGTCGAAGGTCATGTTCATCACCACCGCGAACTCGCTGGAGACGATCCCGCCCGCCCTGCGCGACCGCATGGAGGTCCTGAACCTCTCGGGCTACACCGAGGAGGAGAAGGTGCAGATCGCGGAGCGCTTCCTCGTGCCGAAGCAGTTGGAGGCGCACGGGCTCAGACCGGGCGAGATCGCGATCTCGGAGGACGCGGTCCGGCTGATCATCCGCGAGTACACGCGCGAGGCGGGCGTGCGCAACCTCGAGCGCGAGATCGCCTCGCTGATGCGGCGCGACGTCGCCGAGATGGCCTCAGGCAAGCGGCTCAAGAAGCTGGACGACGTGAAGAAGGTGCGCGCCGCGCTCGGCAAGCGCCGCTTCTTCGACGACGTCGCGGAGCGCATCGACCGCCCGGGCATCGCCACCGGCCTCGTGTGGACGCCGTCCGGCGGCGAGATCATCTTCGTCGAGGCGGCGCTCACGCCGGGCAAGGGCGAGCTGAAGCTCACCGGACAGCTCGGCGAGGTGATGAAGGAGTCGGCCGCAGCCGCGCTGTCCTACTTGAAGGCGCGCGCGGGCGACATCGGCATCGACCCCACGCTGTTCGACAAGAACGACATCCACGTCCACGTGCCCGCGGGCGCGCAGCCGAAGGAGGGACCGTCCGCCGGCGTCACGGTGCTGACGGCGATGGCCTCCATCCTCACCGGGCGGCCGGTGCGCGACGACGTCGCGATGACGGGCGAGATCACGCTGCGCGGACGCGTCCTGCCGATCGGCGGGATCAAGGAGAAGGTCCTCGGCGCGCACCGGGCGGGGCTGCGCCGCGTTCTCATTCCGAACCGCAACGAGGCCGACCTCGACGACATCCCCGCCGAGCTGCGCAAGGAAATGAAGTTCGTGATGATCGAGTCGATCGACCAGGTCCTGCGCGAGGCGCTCACACCGCGCCCGCACGCGGCGGCGTCAAACGGCGCGCGAAACGGAAGCGGCGCCCGGCCTACTGCCGTTGTGCGCGCTGCAGGATCCAGCCGTGCGCGGCAAGCTCCACCGAGTCGTCGAGCGGCGAAAGGCCGGCGACGCCCCGGCGCGTGAGGGCTCGCTCGATCAGGTAGTCCGCGAGGTGCGGGTTCTTCGGCAGCAGCGACCCGTGCAGGTACGTGCCGATGACCCCGCCCTGCACGCAGCCCTCGGTCTTGTCCGACCCGTTGTTGCCCTTGCCCATCAGCACCTTGCCCAGCGGCTGGACGCCCTTGCCCAGGAAGGTGCGGCCGCTGTGGTTCTCGAATCCGACGAGCGTGTCCGGCGACAGGCCCTCGAGGCTCGTCTGCACGACGACGTCGCCGATGCATCGCTTGCTGCCGGCCTCGGTCGTCACGTCGATGAGGCCGATGCCGTCGAACTTCTGGCCGCCGGCCGTCTGGTAGTAGTGGCCGAGTAATTGGTAGCCGCCGCACACCGCCAGCACCTGCGCCCCCTCCTTCACAGCTTTCTCCAGCGGTTCTCGCTTGTACTCGAGCAGGTCGTTGTAGACGAGAGCCTGCTCGCGGTCCTGCCCGCCGCCGAAGAAGAAGACGTCGACATCGGCCATCTGCTCGCTCGCGCCTCTGCCCAGCTCGACTAGCCTGGGCTCGAAGCCGCGCCACTCCGCGCGCCTGAGCAGCGTGAGGATGTTGCCGCGATCGCCGTAGATGTTCATCAGGTCGGGGTACAGCCACCCGACGGTGAAGGCGGTCATGTTTCCCAGTATGGCTGCGCCCATCCGCGCCGCACCAGCTCGCCGCGGATGTCGAGCATCGCGGTGTAGGTGCACAGCACGTACGCGGCGTCGCCCTCCTTCGTGTTCTTGATCAGGAGGTCGAGGGCCTGGCCGGGCTCGGGCTGCGGTTTTTCGGCCTCGACGCCCGCGTACTTGAGTCGCACGGCCAGGTCGTTCGCCCTCACGCCGGCAGGGATCACCACCTGGGCTTTGTCCTTCAGCATCTCGAAGTCGACGTCCCAGATCCAGGACACGTCGGTGCCGTCGGCCTTGCGGTCGTTCAGGCCGATGATGAAGTTCTTACCGTGCGCGAGCTCGACCGCGGTGCGCACCGTCTCGTTGAAACCCGCGGGGTTCTTGCTGAGGACGAGGATCAGATGCCTTCCCCGGAACTCGACGCGCTCCTGGCGGCCGAACGCCGCTTTGAAGGTGCGGAGCCGTTGCGCGATGTACTCGGGCTCGAGGCCGGCCGCCCTCGCGGCCGCGTACGCGGCCAGCACGTTGTACACGTTATAGAGGCCGCCGAGCGGGATCTCGACGCGGTTGCCCTCGATGGTCGTGGCCAGCCCGTCGAAGCCGTTGAGCTCGATGTTGGTCGCGGTCAGGTCCGGGTTCGGGCGCGCGAAGTCGCCGTTGGGACATTTGTAGACGCCGTCATGGCCGACGTAGACCGCGCTGAATTGCAGGCTCGAGCCGCATCGTGGGCACGTGCGCGCGTCCGCGGCATGCGGGAGCGTCGTCGTCGCGACCGAGACGTCGTCGAGGCCGTACCACGTCGGTTTTCTCTGCAGGTTCAGGCCGATCTCGGCCACGCGCGGGTCGTCCGCGTTGAGGATCGCGTTTGCGTATTCAGGTTGGGTGGTCAGGGCCTTTTCGATCTTCTTGGCGATCGTTTCCAGCTCGCCGTAGCGGTCCAACTGGTCGCGGAAGAGGTTCATCACCAGCGTCGTCCTCGGCCGTATCTCGTCGACCGCCTTCGGCAGGCTCGCCTCGTCGATCTCGAATACGCCCCAGTCGGCCCTCAGGCGGCCGTCGGTGCCCGCGCGGTTCAACGCCGCGGTGGTCACGCCGAAGATGAGGTTGGCGCCGGCGCGATTCGCGACGACGCGGTGCCCCGCGCCCTCGAGGAGCCAGCTGATCAATCTTGCGGTCGTCGTCTTGCCGTTGGTCCCGGTGACGACGATCGAGCCGTACGTCAGGTCCTGGGTCAGGCGCGTCAGGATCCTGGGGTCGATCGCGCGGGCTATGTCGCCGGGCAGCGTCGTGCCGCCGCCGCGCTTGGTGATGCGGCTCAGGGTGCCCGTCGCCTTGCCCGCCCAGACGGCGGCGGTTTTCCTTACGCCCACGCTTCGATGGAACGCGTCACCGCGGTCCACTCGGCAATTCCGTTGATCGCGCGAGCCGCTTCCTGTTCGGTGGCGCACCGTTTGAAGAACGCGGAGCCGCTGCCCGTCATCTGCCATCCGTCCCCGAGGCGCCTGGCGAAATCGCCGAGGCGCGGCTCTACGTGCTCCGCGGCGCGCCGGAGATGGTTCGGTCCTTCGCCCTTCACCTGGTCCCACGCGCCGTATACCGCGGCGGTCGAAAGCTCGAAACCCGGCCAGGCGAGGGCGAACCACGCCGGCGCCGCCGCGAGCTGGGTCAGCTGCTCGCCGCGGCCTTCCGCCCGCGCGTGGCCGCCGTGGAGGAAGAAGGTGACGTCGGCGCCGAGCCCCTGTGCGATGGGGCGAAGGTCGACGTCGAGGGCGTACAGCGCCTTCAGCGCGCGCAGCGCCGCCGCGGCGTCCGAGCTGGCGCCGCCCATGCCGGACCCGGGCGGGATCCGCTTGTGCAATTGGATCTCGGCGGGCAGCGACCGCCCCGCGGCATGTTCGAGAGCTTGCTGGGCCTTGATCACGGAGTTGTCATTCTTGCCGACGCTCAAACCCGAGATTGTGAGCAAAGTCTCATTCGCCTTCGAGACGAGCAGCAGGTCGTGGAGGTCGATCGCTTGAAACGTGGTGCGCAGCTCGTGAAATCCGTCCGCGCGTCGCGAGACGACCGCGAGATCGAGGTTGAGCTTGGCCCGCGCCGGGAGCGCGAGCGTCAATCTGCGATCGGCCGGAGCTGCGCTCGGTATCTCGTCGCGCGATCCCGATAGTGCTGCGCGGTCGTGCCGACCCAGTGATTGGAGGACCCGTCGAGGGGCTTTTTCACAACAGCCGGAACGCCGGCCGCCATGTGGCCGGGAGGGATGTGGTGTCCCTCCTGCAGCACGGAGCCGGCGGCGAGCATCGAGCCCTTGCCTAGGCGGCTGCGCTGGAGCATGGTCGCGCCCATGCCGACGAGCGCGCCCTGCTCGACGACGCAGCCCTCGAGCTGGGCGGAGTGGCCGACGCTCGCGTCCTTTTCGATCACGGTTGGCAGGTTTTCCGCGCAGTGGATGACCGCGTTGTCCTGGATGTTGGCGCCCTCGCCGATGCTGATTGTGGATTCGTCGCCGCGCAGGACGGCGCCGAACCAGATGCTGGCGCCCGCGCCGACCTCAACGTCGCCGATGAGGACCGCGGTCGGTGCGATGTAGGCGTCGGGATGCACCTTCGGACGGTGGCCGCCGAGCTCGAACTCCACTGGCCCCTATAATCCTAGCTTCGTGAACTTGACCTCCACTTTGGTGATGACGCGTGGCTAAACGCACCGCTTCGGCGAAGAAGCAGGCGCGCGCGGGCGCGAAGCGCACGGTGCGCAACCGCGGCGTGCGCTCGTCGGTCAAGACGATGGTCGTCAAGGCGCGACGCGCCCTGGTCGAGGCCCCGTCCGAGGAGAACGATCGCGTAGAGATCACCGTCGAGGCGGTCCGCTCGCTCGACCGCGCGGCGGCCAAGGGCATCCTGCATCCGCGGAATGCGGCCCGGCGCAAATCGCGGCTGGCGCGACAGCTGGCGAAGGTGGTCGCGGCCGTGCCGGCGCCTGCCCCCGCGGGCAAGGGCAAGAAGGCGACACCCGCGAAGGCTGCCGCTCCGGCCCCGAAGAAGAAGTAAGGGCTTCACCTCCCCGCTTGCCGGGGAGGTCGGCGCGCAGCGCCGGGTGGGGGCGGAGGCTAAGCAGAGCCCCTTTAAAGCCGGGTCAGCAGCACGTCGAGGCCGAGGTCCGCGTCGACCTGGCCCGACTTGACCTCCCACTCGTAATCGCGGATCGCCTTCAGCGCGTCCTCCAGCCTCGCCGGCTCGGCCTGCTGCGCGGCCTCGAAGGCCTTCTGGATCACGAAGCGGTGCTCCGCCATCTTGTCCTGCACCTCCGCAAGCGATTCGCCGCGCTCCTGGCGCGCCTTGACCTCGAGCACGAGCGCGTAGTGGCGCGCCATGCGGTAAGCGACGGACGTGGGCTGGATGCCGCCGCGCGTGAGGTTGCGGGCGATCTCGAATGCCTGCGCCGTCGGCCTGGGCAGTAGGTGGTCGGTGAGCCGGAAGATCTCGTCCTCCCGGCCGCCCGCGAGCAGCTGCGCGACCACGTCAGGGGTCAGCTTGTTGCCCGACGCCTGGTACGCCGCGAGCTTGGCGAGCTCGGAGTCGATGATGCTGAGATCGGGCGGCGCTGACCTCACGACCTGGTTGGCGACGGCCGGCGTGATCTGGTGTTTCTCGACCGCGCGCTTCGCCGCCCAGTCGCTGAGCGCGCGGCCCTTGAGGTGCTGCATCTCCTCCACGATTCCGCCCGCCTTGTCGATCGCCTTCGCCGTTTTGTTGGAGGCGGCGATCTTTCCCGCGACGGTGATCATCAGGCGCGTCGTCGGGGGAATTTCGTTGAGCGCGCTCGCCACGGACTCGGCTTTGTTGGCCGGGAGCCAGCGGACGTGAACGACGCGGTAGGGATCGAGGAACGGCGCCTGGAGGATCGCGTCCTGCAGGCGCGCGGCCGTGAGGCCCTGGCCCTCCATCGTGTCGAGCCCGAAATCGGACACGAGGTCTTGCTTCCATTGGTCGAGCGTGGCCCGCGCCCGCTCGTCGACGAGGAACCGCTCCTCGCCGTGAAGGAGTAGGGCGGTGGCTGCGCCTCGATTCGTTGGCCGCGCCATGCCAGGGATCGTACTTACTCTTTGGCGCCCCGGCGCTTCCTCGGCAGGCGCAGAGAGGCATAACGATCGCGGCGATACTCCTCGACCCATTGCCTGCTGCTGCGCCAGGAGCCGTCTTCAATTCGGATTGCCTTCAGCCGGGACCGCAGGGCAGCATTGCGCAGGGCCAGCAAAGACAGTTCCTTCGTCACCAAGGCTTCCAGAGGTACAAGCTTGGCCGGCCCTGCCACCGCCGGCAGGACGAAGCGACTGAGGTTGTCCAGGACTGCGCGCGCGAAGATTTCGCCCAACGGTCCTGGATCGCCGCGATCAGCACGATTCAGGGCGTCGAGGTAGCGATCGCGCTGGCGCTTTTGAATGATCGCGGGCGGGTAGCCAAGGCGGACCAACAAGAGGTTCGTGAGCAGACGGCCGACGCGACCGTTGCCGTCGATGAATGGGTGGATGCGTTCGAAAGCCGCATGCCGCGTCGCGACTGCCTCCGCGATCGGCGCCGGGTCGCGAGGCAACGCCGCAACGCTGTCGACCCAGTCGCGCACCATCGCGGGTACGTCGGGGTGGCCTGGTGGTTTCATCCCATGTTTGAAGCGGTGGATGTCATGGCGCCGCCAGTTGCCCGGACTTTCATCTTCTATGGCGTCCAGATGAGGGGCAGCTTCCCAGACGGGAGTCATCGCCAGCCGGTGAACATGGCGCACCTCGGTGACGGTGAGCAGCTTGCCGCTGGCCCACGGACCGGAGCTGAGAGCCTGGCTGTAGACCCAGCGAGCGGCACCGGCATAACCGCTGACTTCGAGGTAATCCTTGAGCTCCTTGCTGCCCACCGCTTTGCCCTGGCTGAGAAGCGCTTCTACCTCGCGAAGGACCAGGGTGTTTCCCTCCAAAGCAGTTGAGCTGTGAGCTTCGTGGTACCAGATGTCGGTCCAGATGCTCTCGGCTTCGGCAGGTGAAGGAAGGCCGCCAAGGCGCGTCTTCAGCTCCTCGACCATGAATGCGAGTCATGTGTGCACTGCCGCCCTCGTCGGCCGGCCACGCGGACTCGAAGTCGCCCTGGATAGGTTGCTCATTGTTGGGCAATGTAATCATACGAAGCAACCTACTAGGTTGCTTCATCCTGCTGCGGATAAATCATCAACGCAACCTGGTTTGTACGAGCCGCGTCTCGAGCTGCACGAGGAGACCCCTTAACAGGCTGGGTTCCCACTCGGCCTTGAGCTTCCTACGCTCGGGTCCATGCGATTCGTGCCCGGCTGGAGGCGACTTCTTCTCATCGGCGCGCCCGTTGTGCTGGTGCTGGCCGTCGTCGCGGGCGCCTTGGTCTACGCGTCTTCCTCGGCGTCCTCTTCTGTGGTGGGCCCGGTGCTGCCCAACCCCGCGCTTGCCGTGCCACCGCAGCCGGGCCTCCTGGTGGACGTGGTCGGCGCGGTCGACAGGCCGGGCCTTTACCGGCTTCCGCGCGGTGACCGCGTGTACGACGCGATCGCGGCGGCGGGTGGGTTCAGCCCTGACGCCGACATGTCGCGGGTGCCCAACCTCGCGGGCAGGCTGAAAGACGGCGAGCAGGTCAAGGTCCCGTTCGCCAAGACGACGTCGGGCACCGTGGTCGTTCGCACCAACCTCAACACGGCGACGGTCGAAGAGCTGGCGGCTGTGCCTGGCTTCACCGATGCGTTCGCGCAGGAGTGCATCGACTACCGCACCAACTTCGGCGGCTTCCAGAACACGCGCGAGCTGGTCGACATCCTGGGAATGTCGGAGGCGGAGTACGTCATCGCGCGCCGCTACCTGACGCTGTGACCCGCTACCCGGCGCTGGTTCTTTCCATCGCGTGGTCCGCCGCGCTCGCAGCCGCGGTCGTGCTCGCGCCGTCGCAGGCGGTGGTCGGCGTCGTCGCCGTCGCTGTCGCCATACCGATCGGCCTGCTCGCGTTGCTGCTGCGCCCCGCGCTGGTTGCACTCGCGCTTGCGGTGGCTTTGCTGGGCGTGGGCCGGGCCGAGCTTCCGCCCGCCGATCCCCAGGTTCCTGTGCGCGCGGCTCAGCTTGTGGGCATGACCGTGGCCATCACGGGGCGAGTCGCCGACGACAGCCGCCCCACCGGTGGCGGGGCCGAGGTGCTGGTCGAGCCGTCGGCGATCCTCGCGGGCGCGACCCTGATCACCGACATCGGCAACCTGATGGTCCGCTGGCGCGGTCCGACCGAGGTCTCGTTCGGCGATGAGGTGGCTGCCGTCGGTCGCCTCATGCTTCCGCGCGACTTCCCCGCCTTCGACCGCAGGGCCTACCTCGCGCAGCGCCATGTCTATCTGGAGCTGCAGGCGTCGAGCTTCGACATTGTTGGCGGCGCCAAGGGACTGGCCGGTTTGCCCGGCTGGCTTCGCGCGCGCTTCACCGCGGCGCTGGACGCGATGCTGCCCGCGCCGCACGCGGGCGTCCTGCTGGGCATCGTGCTCGGCATCCGTCAGGGTATCCCCGCGCAGCTGCAGCAGGCGCTGATCGCGACCGGCCTCATCCACCTTCTCGTCCTGAGCGGGCTCAAGGTCGCGGTCTTCGCCCGCATCGTCGAGGGGGCACTGAATCCCATCCTCGGACGCTTCGCGGCCTGGCCCGCGATCGGCCTGATCGGCCTGTACGCGATGGTCGGCGGCGCGACGCCGGCCGCGATCCGCGCCTCGGCGATGGGCGGCCTCGCCATCGCGGCGGGGCACCTCGGGCGGCCATCGCACGTGTGGACCTCGCTCGCAGTCGCCGCGGCGGCGATGCTCGGGTGGCGGCCCGAGTACGCGTGGGACGTCGGCTTCCAGCTGTCCTTCGCGGGGACGGCGGCGATCATCCTGCTCACCCCGGCTGTCGCCGATCGGGTGCGGTTCCTTCCGCGCGCGCTGCGAGAGCCGTTCGCGGTGACGTGCGCCGCACAGGTCGGGACGCTGCCCATGATGGCGACCGACTTCCACGTCCTGTCCCCGGCGGCGCCGATCGCCAACGCGCTCACGCTGCCGATACTTCCGGTGCTTGTCGTGTGCGGGCTGGTTCTCGGGGCACTCGCTCCGGCGCCAGAGATCTTCGGCCGCCTGCTCGCGATTCCGGTCGCCGGGCTCCTCGCCTACGTCGAGCAGGTCGCTTATCTGCTGGCGCGATTGCCGGCCGCCTCGATCGCGATCCCGCGATTCCCCACCTGGATCGGGGTCGCCTACTACTCGGCGCTGGGGCCGGCCATCGCCGGCGCGCGCACGTCGGGCCGGGCGCGCAAGCTCGCCTTCGGGGCGGCCTTCGCGGCGCCGTTGATGATCTCGGCGGGCGCCCTCGCCATGTGGGCAAATGCGCCGCCGCAGGCGGCGGTGATGAACGTCGGCGACGGCCAGGCGGTGCTGCTGCGCGGACCGCACGGCGCGATCCTGATCGACGCGGGCCCGAGCCCGGCCAAGCTGAACGCCGAGCTTGGCTCGCAGCTGCCGCCGTGGCAGCGCCAACTCGACGCCATCGTGATTACCGCGCCGAGCCTCGGCCACGTGGGCGGCTTTGCCGGATTCGACCGCCCGGCGGCGAGGGTCATCGTCCCGGATGCAGACCTGACCGGGTCGGCGTGGCGGACCGCGGCGTTCGAGGCGACGGCGCGCGGCGCGTCGGTCGCGAGGATGCGCGCCGGTCAGACGATCGAGGTGGCCGGCTTCGAGCTGCAGGTCATCGCGCCAGAGATGGGCGCGCCGGGCGACCAGGTTGGCGCGGCCGACCTGGCGCTGCGCGTGGTCGCGCCCGACGGGCGCAGCTTCTGCGACCCGAGCGACCTCGACCTGGACGCGCAGACCATCGCGGCCTCGCGCATCCGCGGCCCGTGCACGTATCTGCTGCTGCCGAGCGGAGGCCGCAGCCTTCTCTCGCCGGACTTCGATCACGCGACGACGGTCGCCGGCACACAACTGGTCGCGTCAAGGTCAGCCGGCCGCCTGGCTACCGGCTACCCGCCGAACGTCAGGCGCACAGACCAGGAGGGCACGATCACCTTGCCGCTGTAACCGACGGATGAAAGGGTGCTGAGGCCCTGGTTCGCCCATCGTCTTGCAATGCGGCCGATGGCGTCGGAGACTCTCGGTGATGACGGCTCGGGAGGTCCGCTACGCGCGGAGCGGCGACTTTAACATCGCGTATGAGGTGATCGGGGCCGGGGCCGTCGATCTCCTGTACCTCGCCGGATGGATTTCCCACCTCGACCTGTACTGGGAGAATCCGCTGGTAGCGCGATTCCTGCACCGCCTGGGGGCCGGGTTTCGTTTGATCGTTTTCGATCGGCGCGGAACCGGGCTTTCAGATCGTATTCCCGATAACGCCTTCCCAACACTCGAGGGCCGGATGGACGACGTGCGTGCGGTCCTTGACGCCGCGGGTAGTGACCATGCCGCGATCTTTGCCCAGGGCCAAGGCTGCCCACTCGCCATCACGTTCGCGGCGACCTATCCAGAACGCACTCGCTCGCTGATCCTCTACGAGGCGATCGCAAAAGCCGGCCTCAGAGCTGAGGACTACCCATGGGGCTCAACGCCGGAGGAGCAGAAGCGCTGGTTCCAGGCGATTGCCACGCGCTGGGGGAGCGAGGAGTTTGCTCGGGACTGGTTGCACCGGCTCTCCCCGAGCGTCGCCGATGACCAGCGGCAGGTCGACTGGTGCGCTCGCCTGATGAGGGCTTCCTCCACTCCGTCCGCGGCCGTTCGCTTCTCACAGCTGAACGCCCTGATGGACGTACGCGCCCTTCTGCCGCTCCTCCATGTGCCGGCTCTCGTGCTTCAGCGAAAGGACGCTGCCGCTCCGAAGGGTGGAGCCAACATGTCCGGACTCGATGAAGCTGAGCATGTCGCCGGCCGCATCCCGGACTCCAAGCTCGTCATCCTGCCCGGTCATGACTACCTTCCGTGGGTTGGCGACCAAGAAGCACTGGTAGCTGAGGTCGCAGCTTTTGTCACGGGTACGCGGCCGCCTGAAGACGCGGACCGTGTCCTGTTGACGGTCCTGTTCATTGACATTGTCGACTCGACCGGCCGCCTGGCCAGGGTCGGCGACAAGCGTTGGCGCGAGCTCCTGGACGAATATGCAGCCGTCGTGCGACGAGCTCTCGAGCGGTTCCGCGGCGTTGAGGTCGATCGTGCGGGAGACGGCGTCTTCGCCACGTTCGACGGCCCGGCGCGCGCGATCCGTGGCGCGTCTGAGATCGTGCGCGAATCACGACAGCTCGGTCTCGAGATTCGCGCCGGTGTTCATACGGGCGAGTGCGAGGTCGGTAAGGATCGGGTGAGCGGAATCACGGTGCACATCGGTGCTCGCATCGCAGCGCTCGCCGCGTCGGGCGAGGTGCTCGTGTCGAGCGTGGTGAAGGATTTGGTGGGCGGCTCGGATCTTCGTTTTGGTGAGCGGGGCCTCACCCGGCTCAAAGGAATTCCAGACGAATGGCGGATCTACGCTCTGCTGACCGACGAGCCGCGACCTTCCCCCGCTACCCGGGCTCATTCTCAGGGCTGATGGGACTTCGTTTCAGGGTTGGTTCCCGGGGAAGGATTCGAACCTTCGGTCGAGGATCCAAAGTCCTCTGCCTTACCGCTTGGCCACCCGGGAGCGCCAACAAACGTTACCTCGCGGCCAGCGGGCTCAATCCCGGCCGCCGCGTGACCCACCGGGCGCCTCCGGCGTTCAGATCTTCATGAGATACGCGGTTCTCGGCGCGGCCTTGCTGCTGGTCGCGGCGTGCGGCGCCTACTCGTTCCCGGGAACCTCCCCCTCGCCGGCGACCGGCAACGTGAGCGGACGCGTCATCTCCGTCCCCTGCTCACCCGTCGAGACACCCGACAACGCCTGCACGGGGCGGGCGGCGGCTGGCATGCAGATCACGTTCACCGACGGCCAGAGCGTCAGGAGGACGACGACCGACTCCAACGGCCATTACTCGATCGACCTGAACCCCGGCACCTACAAGGTCACGTTCAAGACTTACATGCGGGTGATCAACGGGCGGTCGACCATCACGGTCGCGGCCGGAGACGTGATCGTCGCCGACTACGTGCTGGACAACGGCATCCGGGCGCCGGTCCCCCAGGCGTAAGGTCTTCCTACCAGCGCCCTACCCTTGGTAGGATTGCAGTATGAAAGTGAGCGTCAGTCTTCCTGGGGAGGATGTCGAATTCCTTGACGAGTACGCCAGGAAACAGGGTTTCGAATCAAGGTCTGCGGTCGTTCACAAAGCGGTCCGGCTGCTTCGCGCCTCAGAGCTGGGAGCCGCTTACGAAGACGCTTGGCAAGAGTGGACCGGCAACGGAGATGCGGAGTCCTGGGAGTCGGCCAGCGCCGATGGCATCTCTTCGTAGATGCGCCGTGGAGAGATTCGTGTTGTTGACCTCGATCCAACGCGCGGCTCGGAGGCCAGTAAGCGCCGACCGGCTCTGATCGTGAGCAATGATGGCGCCAATGCCACCGCGGCTCGCCTCGGTCGCGGTGTGATCACCGTCATTCCAATCACGTCAAACGTCCAGCGCGTCTATCCGTTTCAAGTGCTGCTACCCGCGGCGCTTACGGGTCTCCAGCAGGATTCGAAGGCTCAGGCGGAGCAAGTTAGGAGCGTGGCTGTCGAGCGAATCGGCGAACAGATCGGTCAGGTTCCCCCGACCATCATGCTCGAGGTGGACGAGGCTCTTCGACTTCATCTGGCGCTGTGACCGGGAGAGGATCGAGAACGCGCCTTAAGGCACCAGGTTGATCAGGCGGCCCGGGACGTAGATCACATTCGACGGCTTGCGACCGTTCAGCGCCGCGCGCACCTTTTCGCTGGCCAGCGCCGCTTTCACCGCCGCGTCCTCCGACAGCCCCGCGTCGACCTCCAGCCGGTCGCGCAGCTTGCCCCCCACCTGGACGACCAGCGTGACCTTCGGCTCCGCCGCCGCCGCCGCGTCGAACTCGGGCCACGACGCGTCCGCGATCAGGCCCTTCTCGCCCAGCCGCTCCCACATCTCCTCGCACGCGTGAGGCGCGAGCGGATTCAGCAGCTTCAGCAGAACGCGCACCGACGCATCCCACTCCGCGTCTCGCGCCCCGCCGCCCTGCAGATAATCCTGCATCGCGTTCGCGAGCTCCATGAGGAACGCGACCGCGGTGTTGAATCGCAGCTCGTCGTAGTGCTCGGTCACGCGGCCCACGGTCCGCGCGACGCGGCGGCGCAGGATCGACGCATCCCCGGAATCACGCGACGCAGCGCCGTCCTCGACGATCGACTCGGGCTCGAGGACCAGCCGCCACACCCTCTGCAGGAACTTGACGACGCCGTTTAATCCCGCGTCGCTCCACTCGACGTCCTCCTCGGGCGGCCCGATGAACATCTCGTAGATGCGCCCAGCGTCGGCCCCCTGCGAGCTCGCCAGCTCGTCGATCGATACGCCGTTGCCAAGCGACTTGGACATCACCTGACCGAAGCGCTTGACCATGCCCTGGTTGAAAAGGCGCATGAACGGTTCGGTCACGTTCACCAGGCCCGCGTCGTAGAGCACCTTGGTGAAGAAGCGCGCGTACAGAAGGTGCAGGATCGCGTGCTCGACGCCGCCCGTGTACTGGTCGACCGGCATCCAGTGGTTCGCCAGCTCCGAATCGAACGGCTGTGAGGTGTCGTGAGGGCTGGCGTAGCGCAGGAAGTACCACGACGAATCGATGAACGTGTCCATCGTGTCCGTCTCGCGGCGCGCCTCCTTCCCGCAAACCGGACACTTGGCGCGATAGAACTCGGGCGAGTCGGGCAGCGGCTTGTACTCCGCGGGCAGAAGCACCGGTAGCTGGTCCAAAGGCACGGGCACCATTCCGTCCGTGGGGCAGTACACGACCGGGATCGGCGCGCCCCAGTAGCGCTGGCGCGAGATGAGCCAGTCGCGCAGCCGGTATTTGACCGAGCGTTTGCCCAGGCCCTTCGATTCGAGCCAGTCGCAGATCTTGTCGAACCCCTCACCGGAGTCCAGGCCGTCGAACTGCCCGCTGTTCACCATCGTGCCGGGACCGACATAGGCCTCGCGCAGCCTGCCCTGCGCGCCGGTCGGTGGCGCGATCACCTCGCGAATCAGCAGGTCGTATCGCTCGGCGAACTCGAAGTCGCGCTCGTCGTGCGCAGGGACCGCCATGATGGCGCCGGTCCCGTAAGTCACCAGAACGTAGTCGGCGACCCAGATCGGGATCCGCTCTCCGTTCATCGGGTTGATCGCGAATCCGCCGGTCGCCACGCCGGTCTTCTCGCGCTCGGTCGACAGGCGCTCGATCTCGGTCTCCTTACGCGCCTTCTCGACGTACTCGTGCACGCGCGCGCGGTGCTTCTCGCTCGTGATGCGCTCGACCAGCGGATGCTCCGGCGCCAGGACCATGAACGTCGCGCCGAACAGCGTGTCTGGGCGCGTGGTGTAGATGCGGACCTTTTCGCCGGGGAGCCCGTCGATCGGGAAGTCCACCTCTGCGCCCTGGCTGCGCCCGATCCAGTTCGTCTGCATCAAGCGCACCTTGTGCGGCCAGTGCTCCAGCAGCGCCAGGTCGTCGAGCAGCCGGTCGGCGTAGTCCGTGATCTTCAGGAACCACTGCTCCAGGTCGCGCTTCTCGACCTCGACGTCGGGATGGCGCCAGCAGCGACCGTTGATCACCTGCTCGTTCGCGAGCACAGTCTTGTCGACCGGGCACCAGTTGACCGGCGCCATCGCCCGGTACGCCAGGCCGCGCTGAAGCATCAGCAGGAACAGCCACTGCGTCCACCGGTAGTAGTCGGGCTCGCAGGTCGTGACCTCGCGGTCCCAGTCGTAGAGGATGCCCGCCATCTTCAGCTCGCGCTTGCCTTTCGCGATGTTCTCCAGCGTCCAGGTCCGCGGATGCAGGTTGCCGCGCTTCATCGCGGCGTTCTCCGCGGGCAGCCCGAACGCATCCCACCCGAACGGGTGCAGCACCTCGAAGCCCTGCATCCGCTTCATGCGCGCGAGCACGTCGCCCATCACGTAATTCCGCAGGTGGCCGACGGTCAGGTCGCCGGACGGGTACGGGTACATGACGAGGTCGTAGTACTTCGGCTTGGGCGAGCTGTCCGACGCCTTCATCACCCCGCGGTCGGCCCACACCTTCTGCCACTTGGGCTCGATGTCCTGGGGTACGTAGACGCTACGGCGGGGACGGCTGACCATGAACCTCAAATTTTACGGACGCGAGTTCGTGGCCCACGATGGCGCCCAATACGAGGACCGCGCCGATCGACTGGACCAGGCCCAGGCGCTGGCCCGCCAGGACGACCGCCGCGACGAGCGCCCAGGCGGGTTCCGTGGCCAGGATGAGCGCCGTCCGGTTCGGGCTGATGAACCCCTGCGCCCAGGTCTGGATGTAGAAGGCCAGGGCCGATGCGAACACTCCGGTGATGACGATGGCGAACCACACCGACCCGCTGGGTGGCCGCAGCGACCAGGTGCCGCCGGCGCTGAAGAGCAGCGTGCAGGCGGCCATCTGCACCATCGCGAGCGGCGCCGCGGACAGGCCGGGCGACCATTTGCCGAGGAGCACGATGTGCAGCGCGAACAGCACGGCGCACGCGAGCACGAGCAGGTCCCCGAGTCCCATCCCGGATGGACCGCCGGTCAGGAACACGAGCCCGGCCAGCGACAGGCCGGTCGCGAGCCACGTCCACCCATGGATCGCACCTCCGAAGATTCGGTTGAGGAGCGGTGTGAAGACGACGAACAGGCCGGTGATGAGCCCCGCGTTGCCGGGGCTCGTCAACGCGAGGCCCGCCGTCTGGGTGAGATAGCCCGCCGCCAGCACCCCGCCGATCAACAGGCCGATCCGCAGCTCGCGCCCGGTGGGCAGCCGGCGCACGAGCACGACCATGACGAGCAGCGCGAGGGCGAAGCGGATCTGCAGGAACGGCAGCGTCGGGTACTGTGTCACTGCGTCTTTGACCAGGACGAAGGTCCAGCCCCACACGGCCGTGACTATCAGCAATAAAAGGACGTAGATCAATGGAGAGGCTGTGGGCGCCGTGGCGCATGGAGTACGTCGGCCGCGAGCAGCCTCCCGGCTGTCTGTTTTGCCGCGTCATCGAGCACCCCGACGACCCCGACGCCGACCTGGTCGTCTGGCGGCCCGAGGGCGCGATCGTGATGCTGAACAAGTTCCCCTACAACCCGGGCCACGCGATGGTTGCGCCCCACGCGCACAAGGCGGGCCTCGAAGAGCTCGACGACGCGGAGACGGCCGACCTCATGCGGGCCGTGCGACGCACCTTCGGTGTGCTGCGGAAAGCCATGAAGCCCGACGGCCTCAACGCCGGCGTCAACATCGGCCGGGCCGCGGGCGCCGGCATCCCCGATCACGTGCACTTCCACGTCGTGCCGCGCTGGAACGGCGACACCAACTTCATGGCCGTGATCGACGATGTGAAGATCGTCAACGAGGCGCTGAGTCAGACGGCGCAAAAGCTCAGACAGGCTTTCGCCGCCACGTAACGGCGCCGCCCGCGATCGTCGCGACCACCCGACCGCCGTCGACGACAGTGATATCGCACAGCTTTCCCGGACGCAGCGCGCCGAGCTCCTTGTCCAGGCCCACCGCATAGGCCGCGCCCGCCGTGTAGGCGCGCAGCGCGGAGGCGCGAGACACCGCGAGCTCGGGATGCCACTTCGCCTGCTTTCGCCAGGCGGTGGCGGCTTCGATGCCGGCCAGCGGGTCCGCCGTCTCGACCGGGGCGTCGGAGCCGAAGGCAAGGCGGACGCCGGCCTTCTCGAGCGCGCGCCACGCGTACGCATGCTGTGTCACTCTTGGCCACAACTCGTCGGCGAGCTCGCGGTCCGCCACCGCGTGGACCGGCTGCATCGAAGCGATGATCCCCGCCCGCGCCATTCGCGTCATGTCCTTCGGGTTGACGCATTGCGCGTGTTCGATGCGCGGCCGCCAGCCGCTCCAGGCCTTGCCGTGCTGGGTCAGCGCGTCGACGGCGCGCCGCACGGCTTTGTCGCCGATGGCGTGCAGGCACACGTTGAGCTCGGCGCGGGCGCAGCGCCGGATCATGTCGACCAGGTCGTCCTGGCTCAACCGCGACGTGCCCGACCCGTCCAGCATCTCGGCAGTCCGGCTGCCGAGCGAGCCGTCGAGGAATGCTTTGACCCCCCAGAAGCGCAGCCATTGGTCGCCCCAGCCGGACCGCACGCCCATCCGCTCGGCGTGCTTGAGATCGCTCAGGGGAAGGTTGTACGTGACCCGCACCGGCAGGCGGCCGCGCGAATGGAGACGCTGGAGAGAGGCAAAGCCGCGCGCGCTGTCCATCGCGTGGACCGAGGTGAGACCGAAACGCGCGAGGTCCGCGAGCGCCCGCGCCATCGCTTTGTCGAGGTTAGCTTCGGCCGAGCGGGGGATGATGTCCGCTACGAGGCTCATCGCCGTCTCGCGCAGGATCCCGGTCGGCTCGCCCGTCTCGTCCCGGTCGATGCCGCCGCCGGCCGGATCCTCGGTCGTCCGATCGATACCCGCGCGCCGCAGCGCCTCGCTCGAAACCCACGCCGAGTGGCCGTCCTTGCGGCGCATGTAGGCGGGGCGCTTGCCGGCCACCGCGTCGAGCTGCTGCCGGTTCGGAAACGAGGCTTCGGGCCAGGCGTCGTTGTACCAGCCCGAGCCGACGGCCCAACCGTCGCTTGGCTGCTCGCGTGCCCACGCTTTGACCCGCGTCAACGCCACGCGAAGGTCTTTGGAGCCGGTCAGATCGACGGTCAGCTTCCGCTCGGCGAGGCCCTCGAGGTGGATGTGCGAGTCGATCAGGCCCGGCCACGCTTCGCCGCGCAACCGCACCACCTCGGCGCGCCGCCCGGCCGCGGCCCGCGCGCCCGCTCCCACAGCGATGATCCGGCCGTCGAAGGCGGCCACCTCCGGCACGCATCCGGCGAACAGGACGGTCTGCATCAGATGGGATTCTGATGAGTAACGCCGACCGGCCGTCCCCGTTCAACGTTCATGAGGCGCTGGATCGTGTTGGTGGCGATTCTGTTGACGGCCTGCTCCGCGCGCCCTCCTCAGGCCGGCGTCACGCCCTTGCCTGCCTCAGCCACCCCATCCTCGGTCAAGCCTGCTGCGCCAACCGCTTCCTCGACGGCAACGTTGCTGAGCTGCCGGATTCCTGTGATGCTTTCAACTCCGGCCGGTCAGCCGGCCGGTGCCTGGATCACCTTCCCAACAGGTGCAGTCGAGTCGGATCCCACCAGCCTCATCGATCGAACCGGCAGCTACCAGGGGATCAGCTACGACCGGGCGTTCAATCGCTGGATTCCAGCCGACTGGAATCACATCTCTCCGGATGGCCGGCGATACATCAGGGACGGTGTTAGCGGAGCACAAGAAATCGTCGACGTTGCCACCGGGGCCAAACGCTCGATCGCCATGCCTTCGGCCCGAGGCATATGGACGGTGGTCGACTACACCCCTTCCGGAATCTATCTGACGCAGATGGCCGGTGAGGGGCCAGTGGATCCTGGTCTCTGGTTGCTGAATCCTGATTCCGGCCAGCTGCGTCAGCTGGATGGAACGCAGTTCTGGTCTCAGGTCGACGCGAAGAGCGCATGGGGCGTCGCGCCGTCCCCCGCGACCGGCGCAACGCTGCTGAGCCGGCTCGACTTCCATACCGGCACGTTGAGCACCGAACTGGCTGTTCCGTATCACACGCCGCTCCAGCCTGGGGATCGCCTCCTCGAGCTGATCTCGCTGGACGCTCAGGGCAGGCCTTTGGTTCTGCTGCGGGATTGGCAGAAGCCCTATCCCTGGCGCCTGGCGATCCTCACCGCGCCGGCAACGCTCCAAGACGTCCACATCCCAGACGAATGGGCGGCCGGCTGGCCCATGTGGGACAACGGCGATCCCTTCCAGAGCGGGCGCGACCTTCACGGTTTGCTCTTGACCAAGGGAATCTGGATGTACGGAACGAATTCTTTTCCCGGCTTGGCCCTGCTCACCCCTGACGGCGTGTTGACGCAGGTGGCGACCGCGCCCAACAACATCTTCGCGATCGGCGGCGGCTGCCACTGACCCCGAGGCTAGAGGCCGTAGGTCTTGGCGATGATCTCCTTCATGATCTCGTCCGTCCCGGCGCCGATCCGGGCCAGGCGAGCATCACGCCACGCGCGCTCGACCGGGAACTCGCGCATGTAGCCGTGGCCGCCGAGGATCTGGATCGCGTCATCCGCGACCTCGCACGCAACCTGCGTGGCCAGCAGCTTGGCCTGTGAGATCTCGCGCACGGGGTACTCGCCGGCGTCCCACTGCTTGGCGGTCTGGTAGACGAACGCCTGGGCCGACGCGATCTTGGTGCCCATGTCGACCAGCCGGTGCTTGATGACCTGGAAGTTCGCGATCGGCTGGCCGAACGCCTGCCGGTTTTTCGCGTACTCCATCGTGTACTCGAACACGCGCGTCGCGCCGGCGATGGCGCCCGCCGCGGTGATCATCCGCTCGCCCTGCAGCTCCCACATGAGGTTCTTGAAACCCTCGCCCTCCTCGCCGATGAGGTTGGCCGCGGGGACGTGGCAGTCCTCGAAAAGGAGCTCCGCCGTGTCCGATGAGTGCATGCCCAGCTTCTTCAGCGTCTTGGTGACCGAAAACCCGGGAGTGCCTTTTTCGATGACGAGCAGGTTGTAGCCGCCGTGCCCGCGCTCTCGGTCGCCCTTGGTCACGACCAGCGCCCAGTGGCATCGCGCGCCGTTGGTGATGAACGTTTTACGCCCGTTGACGATGAACTCGTCGCCGAACCTCTTAGCCACGGTGGAGATGCCCGCCACATCCGAGCCTGCGTCCGGCTCGGTGATGGCGATCGACGCAATCTGCTCGCCGCTGATCGCGGGCACCAGCCACTTCCTCTTCTGCTCCTCCGTCCCGAACTTGAACACGGGGGGTGTCGCCATCTCCGTCTGCACCGCGACCGCCATGCCGAGGCCGCCGGAACCGGCCCTCGCCATCTCCTCGGAGAGGATCACCGCGGAGAAATAGTCGCCGCCCTGGCCGCCGTACTCCGCCGGGTAGTGGAGGCCCAGGAAACCAAGCTCGCCGAAGCGCTGGAAGATCTCGTTCGGGAAGGTCTTCTCCTCCCACTCCTCGAGGTGCGGCTGGACCTCTTTCTCGAGGAACTTCCGGATGTGGAGCCGAAGCTCCTCGTGGGCGTCCGTGAAGTACATCGGCTAGGAGTGTATGCCGCAGGCGAAGCCGAGCCGGCTTACGGTATGATTCCCCGCCGGACCTCAACCGTTAGATCAAACACGCGCTGGGAGTTGGATTGGGCTCAGTAATCAAGAAGCGGCGCAAGAAGATGCGCAAGCACAAGCACAAGAAAATGTTGAAGAAGACCCGCTGGGCGCGGCGTGCGCACGCGTAGGCGCCTAGGATAGCCGCGCTGTGGGTTGGATCGTCCTTGGGATCGTCATCCTGCTGGTCATATGGCTGGTCTTCACCTACAACGGCCTTATCGCGGCGCGCAACCGCACCCAGGAGGCGTGGTCGGAGATCGACGTCGAGCTGAAGCGGCGCCACGACCTGATCCCCAACCTGGTCAACACGGTGCAGGGCTACATGGGCCACGAGCGTGGCACGCTCGAGGCCGTGACCAACGCCCGGGCCGGCGCGGTCGCGGCCGGGGCGACCGGCGATCCCGCCAAGATCGGCCAGGCCGAGAACGTGTTGAGCCAGAGCTTGCGCAGCCTGTTCGCGGTGTCGGAGAACTACCCGGACCTGAAGGCGATCTCCGCCTTCACCAACCTCCAGGAGAACCTGACCGCGACCGAGGACAAGCTCGAGTTCTCGCGCCGGTTCTACAACGGCAACGTGCGGGATTACAACATCAAGCTGCAGGTCCTCCCCACGTCATTGATCGCCGGCGTGCTCGGCTTCAAGCCCTTTGGGTTCTTCCAGGCGGACGACGCCGACCGCGCCGTGCCGCAGGTCAGCTTCGGCAACATGCCGTCTCCGGGCTCGAGCTCGTCCAGCGGCCTGCCGCCGGCGGCCGGACAGGGTGGCCCGCCCGCGCCGGGAACGGCCGGACCTCCTCCGCAGGGCTAACCCGACAAACTCCGCTCACGCGGACCTCGCCCAGTCGGCGTCGAACCGCGCCGCGTAGGCCTGAACCGCGCGCGGATCGCTCGTCTCGATGTCCAGCTCGTGGTTGACGCCGAGGCCGCTCAGCGTCCAGTTCGCTGACCCGAGCACCAACTGGCCGTCGAACAGCCCGATCTTCGCGTGCAGGAGCACGCCTCGCGGCACGGGATACCAACGCACCTCGACGGCGCCCGCGCGCAGCACCGCGAAGGCGCGCACGTTGTAGGACTGGTTGGGGTCGAGCACGACCCTGACCATCGCACCGCGCCGGTGCGCCATCACCAGCTCCGCGATCACCTCCGGATCGGTCAGCGTGTAGACCTCGGCGAGGACTCGCCGCGTGGCGTGGTTGAGAGCTGACTCGAGCATGGCGCGGATCTCTTCGCCCGGCGAAGTCTGCGCGACCTCCTCGACGGATGCGGCGAGCGGCGCCGGGTGCCCGCCCGCGAGCTTCCAATCCTGGTCGAAGATCCGCGAGAGTCGCGCCACCTCGCCCGTGATATGCGTCTCCAGCACGTAATCGTGGTTCCGGTCGCTCTGCCGGCCCCAGTTCATGCCGCCGACCGCCGCGGTCTCGTCGGCGATCAGGAGCTTCACGTGGTCGATCTGGTGGCGGCGGTCGTCGACCGGATAGGCGCGCTCGAGGACACGCAGGGAGTCGAGCTGGGTGACGGCGATCCGGCTCTGCTGGACCGTCGGGTCGGTGATCACGCGCACGTCCACGCCGCGAGCGGTGGCTGCGGCGAGGGCCTCGACGATCTCGGACCGTCCGAGCTCGTAGATCTCGACCAGCACACGGACGCGCGCCGACCCAATCAAGCCACCGACCAGGTCGAAGATGTGCGCGTCCTGCCACAGCCGCACCTCCCCGCCGGCCGCCTCGCCGGCGGCGTGGTCGAGCGGGCGGACGGCGGCGGAGGCCGGGCTCGAGCAGCCCACGAGGGAGAGGAGTAGGAACAGCAAGCAGGCCACTCGAACCACAGCGCACGCAAAGCTACCCGGTGAAAAATCGAAAGGGAACCCAGCCTGTTAAGTTCCCATGCCCCGCGGGGGCACCACGGGGTATGAAAATGTTTCTGGGCGGTGAGCTGGCCCGTCCCTCGTTGATGCTTCGAGCTCGACCGTTAAGTTGGGCCGGCGGACCGTGCGGCATCACGGAGTGTGGCCCCGGCAGCCGGGAGCACGCGGGTTAAAGTCCCTTTTCGAGGCGGTCCGCCCACCGTCCGACCTTTTGAAGGAGGTGCGGACATGGAAGTGGTGCACCCGCGCTGCAGCGGGTTGGACGTGCACAAGAAG
>Ga0207416_1001414_pt1 | contig 32110 bp, 29 predicted proteins | sample PaiPotPPM11metaG_FD_184107 | JGI IMG/M metagenome (GOLD analysis project Ga0207416, IMG submission 184107) | Iron sulfur acid spring bacterial and archeal communities from Banff, Canada, to study Microbial Dark Matter (Phase II) - Paint Pots PPM... ...
CCTCGAGGAGACGGGCGTCGTGGCGGTAGTGCGCCTGGACGATCTGGCGCAGGCCGAGCGGCTGGTTGACGCCGTGCTGGCCGGCGGTGTTCGCTGCATCGAGTTTACCCTGACGAACCGAACGGCGATCACGGTGATCGAGCAGGTCCGGACGAGTCACGGCGACCGCATGCTCATCGGCGCGGGCACGGTACTTGATTCGGAGAGCGCGCGCACGGCCATCACGGCCGGCGCGCAGTTCGTGGTGACGCCCACGCTGCGCCTGGCCACCATCGAGACCTGCCGCCGCTACAGCGTGCCCATCGCCTGCGGCGCCTTCACGCCGACCGAAATCCTGATCGCCTGGGAAGCGGGGGCCGACTGGGTGAAGGTCTTTCCGGCTAGCGTCGGGGGCCCGCGCTACCTGCGAGAGATCCTTGGCCCCTTGCCACAAGTGAGGCTGATCCCGACCGGGGGCGTGTCGGTGGACAACGCCGGGGAGTTCATCGCCGCCGGGGCGGTTGCCGTAGCGGTTGGGAGCAACCTGGTCAAGCAAGCCCAGGTCGCGGCGGGAGCGTGGGACGACATCACGAACACGGCGCGCAAGGTGGTAGAGGCAGTGGCGGCGGCGCGGCGGTGACGCCGAACCATGGCGTGCCCTCCCGTCAGCCGATGAGTTGTAGCAGTCCAGCGAGCACTTCATCGAGGTCGGCGTCATCGATGCGACCAACGCGCGCCCCCAGCCGTTCGACCGACAGCGTGCGGATTTGGGAGATCTTTACCCACGACTCGCGCTGCAGCGTGCCGGAAGGCAGTAGCCAACTGAGCGGATACCCGGCCCGTTGCTCGCGGCTGGTGATGGCGAGGGCGATAACCGTCCCCGATCGCTCGTTAAAGATGTCGTGGCTGAGGATGAGCACCGGGCGTACGCCACCTTGCTCGTGGCCGCGCACCGGCTGAAGGTCGGCCCAATAGATCTCCCCCCTCAATACTCGGGCCACGGAACTTCCGCCTTGAGTGCCTCATCGGCAAGCTCACGCTCCTCGTCGGGGTCGAGGTTGGCGAGCTCACGCAGTAACGAGCTCCGCGTGCGACGTTCCTCACGAAGCCGCGACAGCGCGGCTTGGAAGGCACGACTGCGGCTAGGGAACTCGCCAGCGGCCACCCACCGGTCGACCTCCCGCAGCACGTCCTGATCGATAGTCACCGCTACCTTGGCACTGGCCATAGCGTCCCTCCTTCAGGTATGATACTTTGTCATACTAGCGCTTGTCGACTTCCGTGCATCGCATTGATCACCTCGGTACAATCAGCCACTGTGAACGCGGATGCGATGGAGGGCGCCGGTGAACCGCCTTATTGCCGTGATGACGTTGCTCTGGAGCCTGTTCTCCGTGAGTCCGGCGGCACTCGTGCAATCGGCGCCTTCGTGCCAGTTCGTGCTGGGCTTCGCGATCTTGCACGACGCTATCCCCAGCACCGTCGGCAATTGCATCGACGATGAGGGTCACAACCCGGCGAACGGTGACGGCCTGCAGCATACGGTCGCTGGTCTGCTGGTATGGCGAAAGGCGGACAACTTCACCGCGTTTACCGACGGCTACCACTCCTGGGTCAACGGTCCCGGCGGGGTAGGGGAGCGGCTGAATCAACAGCGCTTCTCCTGGGAAGCCAACCCCGACAATTTGCCTATCGTGGCAACCGCTACCGCGACTGTGCTAGCAACCAGCGACCTCAGTTCTTCGAATGTGACGGTAGTGAACACGGGGTCGGGCTCGCAGCCTATCCGCGGCAGCAAGACGGGCGGCGGCATTGCTTCGGCTTCGTCGGCCGGCGCCGCCACGAATCCCGACCCTGCCAACGTGGCCGGGCATACCTTCTACGCCAGCTCGCATTCGAGTGCGACGCTCATCTACTGCGACGATGATTCGCTGTGGAAGGGCCTTTCGCCAAAGTATCTCAAACACTTTGGCTCCTGGGGTGAAGCGCACGCCGCGTTTCTGGATCGGAAGCTGCACCAGCCCTGCTAGCAAGACCTATCGGGCTGCCGGCTCGGCGGATACACTGGCAGCGGTTTGGCGGGTAGGAGGAGAATTGCTATGCGCGAGGTGCGCTGGGAGCGGATGTTTCCGGATGAGCTGGAACAGGCATTTGCCGCCTGTCCGCTCGTGTATTTTGCTTACGGCCTGTGTGAGCCGCACGGCCCGCAGAACGCGGTTGGCCTTGATTCGCTGAAGGCACACGCCATCGCCTGCGCCGCGGCTCGTGTCCACGGCGGGATCGTGGCGCCGCCGGACCACTGGCACGTCCACGAGCTCGGCGGCTACGCCGCCTGGGCGGAGAAGGCGGTGGGAAACGTCGAGCGTTCCTGGCTGACCAGCGTGCCCCCGTGGGTCCATTTCAAAAACGTGTGCTACCACCTCCGCGCGGCGGACGCGCTTGGCTTCCACGCCGCTATCTTCATCACCGGCCACTATGGTCCAAACTGGCAGGATCTCAAGACGGTGCTCGAGCTCGTCCAGCCCCACGTCGGCGCCCGCCTGTACGGTTTGCCCGACTTCGAGGCCAACCAGCCCGGCTTTGCCGGCGACGGCAAGAGTGGGGGCGACCACGCCGGTCGAGTGGAGACGTCGCTGCTCTGGGCGTTGCAGCCCGAGTGTGTGGATATATCCCGCGTCCCGCCGGCCAATACGCCCGGGCCGCACTTTGCCATGGGCGCCAACGTCCGCGAGTCCAACCGCCTGACGGGCGAGCGGATGGTGGCCGACGAGGTGCGCTGGCTGGGCGACAAGGCCAAAGATCTGCTCGCGGCCTACGAGGCAAAGCATCCAGCGCGGCATCTGCGCACCTTCGAGGATGTGGAAATCCTCTGGGAGACGGTGATTCGACCGCGGGTCAAGGAGTTCCGCTCGATGCAGGCCCTCTTTCCCAACCAGCAGCCGGTCTCGCCCGATTCCGTGTGGCATGACAACTGGCCGGTTCCGGATCGGTCGTGAGCGGTCCGGCGCGGAAGCCGGTTGCGCTGGGAGAATCGAAAGTCCGCCAGGGGTCGCGTCGCCCGCCCCGCTGTGCCGTCATCCATCGAGTTTGGACCGGAGAAACGCGAGCGTGCGCTCCCAGGCCAGCGTGGACGCGGAGGCGTCGTAGACCTCCGGACGGGCGTCGTTGAAGAAGGCGTGTTGTGTTCCCGGGTAGAGGAACATCTGGACGTCCTTGCCCTGGGCGTTGAGCTGGCTCTCGAACTGGCGCATCACCTCCAGGCCGGCGAAGTCGTCGTGCTCGGCGTAGTGGCCCTGGATGGCGGCGGTGAGATTGGACCAGTCGGGTTGTTGCATGTGCGGCAGGATGAACCCATAGAAGGGGACGGCAGCGCGGATCGCATCCGGCCGCTGCACGGCTAGCTCGAGGGTGAGGCCGCCGCCCATGCAGAAACCCACCACCCCTATTCCGCCGCCGCTGACCGCCTCGTGGCCGCGCAGGAAGTCTACGGCACCGCCCATGTCCAGGGCGGCCTGCTGCATGCTCATCGCCATCAGCAGCTTCTGGGCATCGCCCGGCTCTCTGGTGGTCTGGCCGTGGTACAGGTCGGGCGCGAGGGCAACAAAGCCGGCGGCGGCAAAACGGTCGCAGACGTCTTTGATGTGAGGTACCAGCCCCCACCATTCCTGGATGACCACGACACCAGGTCCCTTTTCCGAGGCGGGCGTAGCAAGGTAGCCCTGATCGACGCCGCCGTTGCTGGGGAACTCAACAATGGTGCCCACGTATCAATCACTCCATACCTTGTGCGCTGTGCCGTACCGACACTGCCATTGTAGAGCACCGTCGGTTCCGACCTCGGCGGACGGACCCTAGCCACGATGCGGTTCAAATACGGGAAAGCAGTTGGGGCCCGGAATGCCGGGGCGGCGACTGCGGTCTGCCGCCAGAGCACCCGACTGCGGTCGGGACGAAGTGCGAACTCGTGCGCATATCTTGCGATCGTTATTCGCTCTGGAATCGCTCGGCGCACCGCAGTGCCGTGCTCTGGCGGCGGACCGCAGTCGCCGCCCCGGCGCCACCGTCGCCGGTAGGATTACCTTATCTGAACGGGGTTGGGGCTAGCCAGTCTCCAGACCGGCGATACCGTAGGTCAGGCCGACGTCGACCGGCGGCGGGTCGCCGCCCAGGACCATGCGGGTCAGCGTGCGCGCGACGGCCAGCCCGCGGCTGGCCGCGAGCTCCCTGGCGAAGGCATTGGGCGACGGTACGTCGATGAGCACCGGCTGGCCGGCCAGCGGAGCAAGCGCCGCGTCGAACAGCGCCTTCGCCGCTAGGTCGTCGGTCGCCTCCAGCGGCCCGATGTGCCAGTGATGCGCTCCGGGACGCGCCATGACCAGGCCGGTCAGCTTTCCGGTCGAGCCCGCCACGAAGCCGAACGCTCCGGGGGAGCTCAAGCACCCGCGCAGGACGCGGAGGCGATCGCGTCCGAAGGCGAGGGTGTCGAACTCCCCAGCGGCGTTATCGAGCTCGTTGGGCTGGAGGGGACGGATAGCAATGTCGGCTGTGGAACGTCCTAGGGCGAGTCCTTGCCGGCGTTCCAGATCAAAGAGGTCGCGGAACCCGAGCTGCAGGTAGAGATTCCGGCCGAGCGGCGTCGCATCGAGCATGACCATGCTCACTCCGCCTGCTGCCAGCCAGTCCAGGGCGCGCTGCAGCAGCCGCCGGCCAAAGCCGTGACGTCGCCACTGCTGGTCCACCAGCATCATTCCGACCCAGGCGAGTTTGCCGGGATAGACGATGGTCGTAACCGTGGCGACGACCTGACCAGCCACCTCCAGACCGAAGCATCCACCCGGCTGCAAGTCGAGCATGCGTTGCCAATCGGCGACGGTCTGGTTCCAGCCCGCTTGCGCCCCGAGGCGGAGGCCGGCAGACACGTCGGCTGGCCCTAGCGCTCGAATGGTTCCAATGCCGGAGGAAGCGCCCATCGTTTTGGCTACGATCGCAATCGCTCGAAGAGAAAGGCGGCCAGAACCCGGGCGCAGTCGACGATTCGCCACGTTTCCACGCTCTCCGCCGCGCCGTGGGCCTGGTCGGGCGAGCCTGCGCCGTAGCAGAGCGCCGGCGTTCCGGCGTGACCGGCCAGGTAGCAGGCATCGCTCCAGGCCGGATTCACGTCGATGACCGGCTCCTGGCCGAGCACGCGCCGGTGCATGGCGGCGACCTGCTGTACCAGCGGATGGGCTTCCGGCAGCTCAAAAGGAATGAGATCCTTGATCCAATCGACACGGGGTGGGTGCGCCCGCAGCCATTCGTCGGCTTGGGCGCGCTCGCGGATCAGCGCCTCGAAGCGCGCGCGACCGGGCGCATTACCAAAGCCTGCGCCTGCCGCCTCGGCAGCGACGGCGTCAGCGTATGGGTAGCTCATGTTGAGGCTCATCAAGGCGGAAGCGGCGACCATGGACGGATGCGTGCCGCCGCGAAATAGGCCAAGATTGACATTCCGGCCGGGGCCGAGCTGTTCCCGCTCTGACTTGTAGCGATCAATCGCTTCCTTCACCGCCAGCGCCTTGTCGATGGCGCTGACACTCCTGGACCGGGCGGGATGCCCGGGCCGCCCTTCTACTTGAACGTCGACGGTGAGCACGCCACCGTAGCCGCGGAGGACCTCCGGACCAGTGCCGTCGGTACAGATGGCCGCGTCGGCAACGGCGAGCTTCCCGTCGGTCCCTACCCTGGGTTGAAAGGCGCCGCCGAAGAGACGGCCGGCGCAGGCCCGCTCGATCCAGGAAAGTGCTCCGGCGCCGCTGCCGTTGCATTCCTCCTCGACCACGCTGGCCAGGATGACGCGCCCCTGCAACTCATGCCGGAAATCGTGCAAGGCCCGGAGCGCCGTTACGGCCGCTGCCAGTCCGCCCTTCATGTCCGTGCTGCCGCGTCCCCACAGGCGACCCTCGCGTACGTCGCCGGACAGCGGGTCGGGCATCGACATCCCTTCGATGCCGACCGTGTCCATGTGGCCTTGGAGCACAATGGTCGGCCCGCCGGTGCCGAAAGCCAGCTCGGCGATCAGGTTCGGCCGGTCGGAGAAGTCGCGGTCGCGCGGTCCGAGCACGCCCATGCGAGCGTAGATATCCTGGGGACAGTCGAACCAGTCTAGCCGGCACCCCAACGACTGGAGGAGCGGCGACAGGAGGCGCTGCCCGTCGCCTTCGTTGCCCGGTTTGGCATCGCCGCTGTGCCGGTTGACGGTGTTCGTACGAACGAGCGCCTGCGCCAGTTCGATTGCCTGCGCGCCCAATTGCTCGGCACGTCGCGCCACTTGTTCCGTGTCGGTGGTCACTTCGGACGTCTCCTACTCCAGTTCGCCCGGCGCGATTGTAGCTTGAACGGGGAGGTCGAGTCGGCCACCCGTGGCAGCCGTTGGCGATATGGAGCGTTGCAACGAGCGGGCAGGAGCGTGACGGAGCGCGGGCGTCCCGCCCGCCTGGTGATCACCGATGGCGGGCATACGAGCGACACGGTGGCGGAGCGGTATGCCGGGGCGACTGGGCGGGCGGGACGCCCGCGCTCCGTCACGCTCCTGCTCCAGCACTAGCTTGCTGCAAACCTTTGAAGCACAGGGAGCCGCCCCAACGGCCCGGCTCCGGCTGACTTTCCTGCAGCAGCGATATGGCACCATGTAAGCCGGGGCAGAGGCGGAAGGTAGCGGATCGGGTGGACACTCGGCATGCTGTATCGGTGTAGCCCCGTCATGCAACTGGGTCGCGGCGCGGTACGTCTGCCGGCATTTCTGCCGGACGCGACGACCGCGGTCGTCCGGAGCGTCGATGCCCGCGACCTCGAACAGTGCGGCGTTGAAGCCGTGGTGATGAACACCTTTCATTTGATGCAGCGGCCGGGCTCCTCGACCGTGCATGCGCTGGGAGGATTGCACCGGATGTCGGGCTGGCAGCGGCCTATCCTCACCGACTCCGGCGGTTTTCAGGCCTATTCGCTGATCCGCCAGAACGCGAAGAATGGCCGGCTGTCCGACGACGGCATCATCTTCCAGCCCGATGGCGCCGAGCGCAAGTTCGTGCTGACGCCGGAAAAGAGCGTCCGCTTGCAGATCGGCTACGGCGCCGACGTCGTGGTGTGCCTGGACGACTGCACGCACGTCGACGCGCCGGCCCCAGTGCAGCTCGAGGCCGTCGAGCGGACGGTTGCTTGGGCCAGGCGTGGCAAGCGCGAGTTCGAGCGCGTGCTGGGAGGGAAGCGGATGATGGGCGAGCAACGCCCGCTACTGTTCGCGGTCGTGCAAGGCGGCGGCGATCTTGATCTGCGCCGGCGCTGCGCGCAAGAGCTGCTGGCGCTCGGTTTCGACGGCTACGGCTACGGCGGCTGGCCGCTGGACGAACAGGGCAAGCTGCTCGGCGATGTGCTTGCCTATACGAGGCAGGTCGTCGGCGCGGAGTGGCCGATGCACGCCTTGGGGGTCGGCAGCCCACTCAACGTCGTCAAGTGCGCGCAGGCCGGCTACGAGCTGTTCGACAGCGCCCTTCCCACCCGTGACGCGCGGCATGGCCGGCTGTACGTTTGGCAGGCCGATCATTTGCCGCCGAATGCCGGCGCGGACGCAGGCTGGTTCTCGTACCTCTACATCAACGACAAAAAGCACGTCAAGACTGCCGTCCCGATATCGCCGCACTGCGACTGTTGGAGCTGCCAGCGCTACTCGACCGGCTATCTGCACCATCTGCACAGCATCGAAGATGGTCTCTATGCGCGGCTGGCGACCATACACAATCTCCGCTTCATGACGCGTCTCACCGAGCTGCTGCGATCCCAGGCGTCCGATCTCGGATGAGCGACATCGACCTTCTGGTCGAGGAGGTACGGACCAGCGGGAAATATTGGGGCGTCGCCGAGACGCTGATTCGCCATATTGGATCGGGAGAGTTGGCTAGGCGCCGAACGTTCCGGGAGGCAGTCAAAGCCACAAAGCGCAAGCTGCACCAGGTCGCGGCGGTCTATCTCGATGCCGGGCTGGACTTCGATGGTGCCGCCGACACCTTGCGGACGAACGCAGAAAGCGGCGACCCGGTCGCCTTTCGCGACACGTGCATCCGCATCATGCAACGCCACGTCTCCACACGCGAGCGCCTGCCCATCCTTGGCGAGTTCTACCAGACGCTCCTGGCTGACCTGGGACCGATCCACAGCGTCGCCGATTTCGCTTGCGGCCTGAACCCACTCGCCATTCCGTGGATGCCATTGACCTCTGATTGCCGCTATTACGCCTACGACATCCACCAGGGTCTCCTCGCGTTTCTTGGCCGGGTCCTGCCGCTCACCGGCGTCCAGGCGACGGCCCGGCTCGCCAATCTAGTCGACGACGTGCCGAACGAGCCGGTGGATGTAGGGCTGCTCTTGAAGTGCATTCCCTGCCTGGAACAGTTGGATCCATCCGCCGGCCAGCGCCTGCTGGACCGCGTGCAAGCGCGGCGTCTCGTGGTGTCGTTTCCCAACCATAGCCTGGGCGGTCGATCCAAAGGCATGGCTCGCACGTACGACCAGCGGTTCCAGCAGCTTGTAGCGGGCCGACCGTGGCAGGTGCGGCGGTTCGAGTTTTCAAGTGAGATTGCGTACTTGGTTGATACCCAGTCGTCTGACTGTCCATGACGTCACCGGCGGGATCGGCTGGTGGCCGACCCTCACCCCCGGCCCCTCTCCCGCCGAGCGGGAGAGGGGCCGGGGGTGAGGGTCCGTCCCGGCATCCGCCAACAGCGTCACATCGGGGCAGGCGACCGGCCCGGCGCAAAGCAGTTGGGCAAGTCGCGCGCGACCGGACTATGATCTGGACGCACGGCTTGGCGAGCACACCGAAAGGAACGACATGCGACTCATCGTCATCGGTACGGAGTATGCCGGAAAGACCACGCTCATCGACGCGCTGGACGTTTGGGGGCGCCAACACGGTATCCACGCTCACTTGGACGACCATTTCTCCATCCCGGATCAGTACTTCCTGAAGGAGCCGGACCAGCAGGCCATGCTGGCGATGCCGCCCGTCATCAAGGAGCGCTTCCAGCGCTTCCAGGTGTACTATCACCTCAGTGTGATCGAGAGCTACGATGACGTGCTCCTGGGCGGCTTTCACATCGAGGAGGCGGTGTACGGGGGCAGGTATTACTACCCTGGCCACGCGTTTCCGGCATACCAGCGAAAGATCGAGGCCAAACTGCCGGCGGACACCATCCTGTTGCTGTTGACCGCCTCACCGGACGTTATTCGTCGGCGGATGGCGGACGCTCCGCACCCGTATCCGGTCGTACGGCCTGAGGATGTGGAAGACGTCAACGCGGCGTTTGAAGCGGAATTTCGAGCGACCTGGATCGGGCGCAAGCTGCGCATCGACACTTCGGAGCTGTCACCCGAGCCGTTGTTCGCCGCTTTCATGGAGCGTATCGTGCCGTACCTGGACGCGCGCGACTTGCTGCGCTGGCGCGCCATAGGACAGCTTCGCTAGGTACCGTTGTTGCCGGCGCCTGTCACATTTCCTCGCCGGGTGGTGCTCAAAGGGGTGAAGTCGGGAGCGTCGACGCGGGGACGGGAAGCCTATGGCAGTGGCAGCGAATCGATGGGCAAGCGTGCGAAGACAGGACGCGACCACCGCGTTTGAGCGTCTCTTCGCGGCTGAATACGCTCGGGTTGTGGCGATTGCACAGCGAGTGCTCGCGGATGCCCACGAGGCTGAAGACGCGGCACAGGAAGTGTTCTATGCGTTTCATCGCCAGCACAACGCCGATGCGCCCTTTGCTGCTGCCTGGCTGCACGCGGCGGCAGCCCATACCGCGCTCAACATCGTGCGCGGCAAGCGACGACGGGCCAGGCGAGAGACGGCCGAAGCGCTGGCCGGCGCCCGGCTCCAGGAGTCGGACGAAGCGGCGCTCGACCCGCAGCGGGCCCTGGAACGAGCCGAGCGCTGCCGGGAGGTCCGCGAGGCGCTGGGACGACTCCAGGAGCGGCAAGCTGCCGTGCTGGCGCTGCGCTACAGCGGCCTGAGCTACGCCGACGTCTCGTCCGCGCTGGGGATCCCCGCCGATCAGGTTGGCACCGTGCTGCGGCGTGCCGAGCTTGCCTTGCGAAAGGAGATGACCGTTGAGCCACATCGCTGAGGGCGTGCTGCGTCGATTGCACGACGAGCCTGAGGCCACGTCGATGGCAGCTCGGCGTCACCTCGTTTCTTGCAGGCAGTGTCAGTCGCGGCTGGCTGCCATGGCGGACGACGCCGCTGCCGCTGGGCAGTTGCTCGCCGTGCCCGCAGTCAATCCCGACCTCGCCGTGGCGCTGCTACGCCTGCGCTATCGCATCGACACAGGTCCGGAGACTCGTCCGGCGGTCTGGTACGAAAGGGTTATCGATATGGTCAAGCTCCAGAGGCGACAGTTGATCCGCCCACTCGGCGGCGTGGCGGCGGCAGCGGCCGTTGCCGGCGCGCTGGTGTTCACGCCGGCAGGCGCGCTGGCGGGCAAAGCCCTCACGATCTTCGAGCCGCAACAGATCGCCGTGGTGCCGATCAATCCGGGCGATCTCCGCTCGCTGCCCGATCTAGCGGACTATGGCACGATGACGATGGGGCCGACGCCCACGGCGCAGCACGTCGCTGACCTGAACGCGGCGTCCGCGGCGGCGGGCATACCAGTGTTGCAAGCGGGCTCGCTCCCGGCAGGACTTCCGGGCGCCGCCAGCTACGAAGTGCTGCCAGGGTCGTCGGCTTCCTTCACCTTCAGCGCCGCCAAGGCCAAGGCGGCGGCGGCTGCGAAGAGCCAGACCTTGCCGGCCATGCCGGCCAACATCGACGGCAGCACGCTGCACCTGTCGACCAATCCGGCGGTGGTCACCGTGTATGGCGCCGGCTCCTCGTTGCTCGGGCTGAACGGCGGCAGCGCTGGCCAGGCGAAGGAAGTCGCCGGCGCCGGTCAGACTTCCGCCGGGGCGGCCGGCGAGCTGCGCCACCCCGGCGGCGCCGGTACCAGCAGCGCGTCCGGTCAGCCGGCCGGGCCGGTGCTGATCATCGGGCAGATGAAGGCGCCGGTGGTCACATCCACCGGCGTGACGGTGACGGACTTGGAGACCTACCTGCTGAGCCAGCCGGGCATCTCCCCCCAACTGGTCTCGGCCATCAAGTCGATTGGTGATCCCACCTCGACCATGCCGATTCCCGTGCCGGTGAACATGGCGGCGGCGCACCCGATCCAGGTACACGGTGTCTCCGGTCTGTCCCTGGCCGACTCCACCGGGATCGGCGGCGGTATCATCTGGGAGCAGAATGGCGTGATCTACGGCGTGGCGGGGACGTTTACGGAGCAGCAGTTGCTCGCGGCGGCGAACTCGCTGCACTAGGGACCTCACCCCCGGCCCCTCCCCTACGAAGGGAGGGGAGCTTGGACGGGGTGGATCGTCGCTCTCAAGGCAGCCACCATTGGTGCTGCCAGGAAGGGCGCCAGACCTATCGTGGAAGCTCCCCTCCCTTCGTAGGGGAGGGGCCGGGGGTGAGGTTGACTCAATGGCAGTAGCCCTGGAACGTGAAGCGGAGGCCGCGACCCTGGAGGTCGCGGCCTCCGCCGCAGTGCATACCGTCGATCTGGGCAAGCGCTACGGGGCAATTACGGCGCTGGCCGGCTTGAGCATGACGGTGCCGCGCGGGGAGGTCTTCGGATTCCTGGGGCCGAACGGCGCGGGGAAGACGACGGCGGTGAAGCTGCTCGTCGGGCTGGCCAGGCCGACGTCGGGGGAAGCCTGGGTTCTGGGCGCGCCGATCGGAGACCGCGAGACGAGGCGGCGGATCGGCTACCTGCCGGAGCTGTTCCGCTATCAGGACTGGCTCACGGCGCGCGAGGCGCTGGCCTTGCACGCGGAGCTGGCCGGGCTTCCACGCGCTGTTCGGATGGATGAGGTGGTCTCAGCGTTAGCGACGGTTGGACTGGCGGCGCGAGGTGACGACCGGGTAGGAACATTTTCCAAGGGCATGCAGCAGCGCCTCGGGCTGGGGGCGTCGTTGCTGGGCAAGCCGGAGCTGGTGCTGCTGGATGAGCCGACCTCGGCGCTCGATCCCGTGGGTCGCCACGACGTGCGCGAGATCATCCGGGCGCTCAAGGCTCGCGGAACCACGGTGTTCCTCAACTCGCACCTGTTGTCCGAGGTCGAGCAGGTCTGCGACCGCGTTGCCATTGTGAATGAGGGGCACGTCGTGGCGATGGGGACCATGGACGACGTGCTCGGAGCCGCCAGCAGCGTCCGCCTGCGCGTCACCGGATTGGACGCGCCGGCCATCGCCGGGCTTCGTCACTACGGCGACCTGGCGACGGAAGCCGGCTGGTTGACCATCCGCGGCATCGACGCCGAGGCAGTGCCGGACCTCGTCGACGCTATCGTGCGACTGGGTGGGCGAGTCTACGCCGTCGAGCCGCGCCATCAAACGCTGGAGGATCGCTTCTTGCAGCTCCTAGAGAGGCCCGCCGATGCCCCTGTGGACCATCGCCCGACTGACCCTGCGTGAGGTTGCGCGTCGCCGCCTGGTCGTCACGGTCTTCATCTTGACCGCCGTCGTCCTCGGCGCGACGGCCTGGTTCTTCTGGAAGGCCCCGTCGTTCGCCTGCTCGAACTGCTCGACCGCCGAGCTGTACGCGGGCGTCTCGGTGCTGCTCATCCTCGTCATGTACATGTTCAGCTTCGTGATCGCGCTCGGCGCGGTCTTCCTGGCCGCGCCGATCATCTCCGGCGACGTCGAGTCCGGCGTGGCGCAGGCGATGCTGCCCAGGCCGATCCGGCGCAGCGATTTTGTCCTCGGCAAGTGGCTGGGGCTGGCGGGAATGCTGGTCCTCTACACCGTCGTGGCCTGCGGATTGGAGCTCGCCATCGTGCAGCTCACGACCGGCTACGCGCCGCCGCACGCGGCCAGAACGGTCGCCTACCTCTGCGGAGAAGCGGTCGTCGTCTTGACCGCTGGGCTGCTGGGCAGCACGCGGATGGCCGCCATGACGGTTGGCATCACCGTGGCGGCGCTGTACGGCTTGACCTGGATCCTGGGCATCCTCGGGGCCGTCGGGAGCGCGCTCGGCAAGCCTGCTATGACGCACATCGGCACCGTGAGCAGCCTGATCCTGCCCTCCGACGCGCTCTGGAGGGGAGCCATCTACAACCTGGAGCCGGCCGCGATCCTGGCCATGCTGACGAGCGGCCCCAAGGGCGCCGCGGCAGCCAACTCGGTCTTTGCCGTCGCGGCGCCTCCCACATCGGCCTTCATCGTCTGGGTCGCGTTGTGGCTGGCAGCCATGCTGGCGCTGTGCGTCTACAGCTTCGAGCGGCGAGAGCTGTAGCCGCGCGTTTCTTTTCGCCGGCGCGCGCCGCGCCGCTCGCCGGGGTGTTACTCTGCGCGAATTCTGCGCGCATGCTTGTCGCAAGTCGCGTAGAATTCGCCCGATATGGTCGTCAAAGCCACAGGTAGGAACGGAGACGCACGATGGCACGCGTGGAGTCGGCAGAGGAAGCCGGCGCGAACTTTAGCGATCTCATCAGCTCGGTACACGCGACCAAGGAGGAGGTTATTGTCGAGAGGGAAGGGCAGCCGTACGCCGTGGTGATCACACCGGAGCAGTACAGCGCCATGCGCTCCGAGCGGGCATGGGCCACGGTTGATCGCGTTCGGGAGCGCAACGCCGATAAGGACCCCAATGCGGTTCTGGCCGACGTGACGGCAGAGGTGGAGGCCGCCCGCCGGGACAGGGAATGGGCAGGCTGATTACCTCGTGACTGGCGACAAGGACCTGCTCGTGCTCAAAGACCATCCTGGTTTGGGGAACCTGCGAATCGTCACGGCAAGGGAGTTCTTGGACATTCTGGGCTCGGCGTAGCCGGTGGCGGGCCTGACCGAACGCGTCGGGCCTGACGAGAATGCCATACCCAATTCACAGGCACGCCGCTGTCGTCTACGTTGCCCAGCAGGCGGCTGGTCTCTGTCGCAAGGAACCGCTGTTGACCGAGATCGGTTGCGGTACGTACCAGGTCTAGATGCCGGTCGAGGAGATACACGTCACCGTCGCCTGAGTAGCAAGCGGGATTCATCGTTCCAGATGCTTTAGCCAGTCGTTCGGGTCCAAAGCCGCCTGCCTCTGCGGTGGGGTGTCGGCGCCTGACTTGAAGCGCTTACTGGTGGACCGAACTCGTCACGAAAGTTCGTGCGTCTCCCACCCGCGACCAGTTGCCTTCGGCAGCGGCGACGAAATCGCGGGCTGAAACGAAATGAAACGATTTGGTCCGATCTGCACCGTAGACGGTGAGCGGCGCCAGCGGTAGGCTGTCCACACGCTGCCAGGTAGGCAACGCCGACGTGTGCGCTGGATGCGCTATGCGCGCGGCGCGTGCTGCACGCCACGCCATACCCAGGTCGGCGGCGAGAAAAGGGGAGGAGCCTGCATGCGCCGCGTCATGAGAATCGCCGCCGTATTGGTGCTAATGGGAGCAACGTTGTTTCCTCTGTCCAGCGTGGATGCGCAGTCGCCGTCACTGTCGCCCGCAGCCAAACCGTCGAGACCGTGCAAGGCGTACAGTGAACCTTGCGCGGACCTGAGTCCCAATCCGTATCCGTTATTCGAGCACACCACAACCACTCCGCCCCCGCCTTCAGGTGACCGCTCGTGGGGCAATTGCACGTGGTGGGCCTGGCAACAGGTATTCGAGCATAGTCAGGTGTCGCTGCCGGATTGGGGGAATGCTCAGGACTGGTGGAATGGAGCAAAGCAAGCTGCAAAGGCGGACAAGCGGATATCGAGAGGAAGCACACCTCGCGTCGGCGCCATCGCCGTGTTCGGTGAGGGAAAGCTCGGTCACGTGGGCTACGTTGTCGCGGTGAGTGGAAGCAGCTTCATGGTTTCGTACTCGAATGCCGACCCGGCACTCTACCCCCCAAAAGTCCCAGTTCAGTACAAGGAATATTCACTGACAGTTGCCCACACCACGCCGTCAACAACCGAGTACGTTGACTACGCGGTCAGCACAGATTCGAGTCTGGTGAAGGGGTACATTTACGTTGACAACGGAGCGCCGCGGCCCGTGGTGACGGGCATTAGCCCGAGCAATGGCCCGCTCGCCGGCGGTACAGGGGTCGGCATTAGCGGTACCGCTCTGGCCGGGGCAATCTCCGTCAACTTCGGAATGACCCCCGCAACGTCGGTTACCGTGAACTCGGCAAACTCCATCAACGCGGTGGCGCCCGCCGAACAAGCCGGCACTGTGGCTGTTACGGTTACAACGCCCGCCGGCACGTCGGCGACATCGTCGGCCGACCAGTATACGTTCGTCAGCCCGAGCCAGTGGGCCGCCACGGGGGCTATGTTGCTCGCTCGCTATAGCTCCCGTGCGACGACGCTAGGCGACGGCACGGTTCTGGTCGAGGGTGGATTTGCGCCAGGGTCATATACCGCCGAGAGCGAGCTGTACTCGCCATCAACCGGACTGTGGACGGCCATTGCGAGTCTCAAATACGGCCGTGGCGAGCACTCAGCCACACTCCTCCAAAACGGCAAGGTGTTGGTCTCGGGCGGCTACGCTGGACCGGTTCTCTCCTCGGCTGAGCTCTATGACCCGTCCGCCAAGAGTTGGACCCAGACCGGCAGCATGAACGATGTCCGTACCAGGCACACGGCAACGCTGTTGCCCAACGGCAAAGTGCTGGTAGCCGGCGGCTGGGATGGCAATATGCTGGCGAGCAGCGAGCTGTACGACCCCGCTCCCGGAATCTGGTCCGTCGAAGGGAATATGTTGGTGACGCGTGCTGATCACGTCGCCGTCTTACTTCCATCGGGGAAAGTATTGGTCGCGGGTGGTGCGCCAGTCAACAATGGGTTCACGTCCGAGTGCGAGTTATTTGACCCCAGCACCGGGAGCTGGGCGGTGACTGGCAGCCTGAATGTCGCCAGAAACAACTTCAGCGCCGTCCTCCTGCCCAACGGGATGGTGCTTGCGGCCGGTGGAAACACGGCCAGCGGTCCCACGGCGACCGCGGAGTTGTACAACCCGGCGACGGGTACGTGGACTCTGACCGGCAGCATGGCGAACACAAGGACGCTCGGACTTGGGCAAGGTCTCCTCCCGCTCGAGGACGGCTCGATTCTTGCCGCCGGGGGGGATACGCCCAGCACGAGTGAGGTCTATGTGCCGGCAAGCGGCGCGTGGCTGTCGCCCATCAGCATAGGCCAGTCGCCGCAATGTGGCGCTGTCACCGCAATGCTCAGTAACGGGCAAGCCATGATCGCTTCCGGATTCGATTGTGTCTCCCCAGATAACAAGGCCGCGGTCGCCTACCGATACACGCCCTAATGTACCGACCATCTGTCTCTCGCGCAGACCGACGGAGGCGTCGAGGCGGTGCGGGACAGATGTCCCGGTTGCTGCAGGCGGTCGAACGAGTTCACCGCCCGGACATTAGCCTGAATGGACAGGAATTACCTGTGCGTCGCCTCGGCGAACCGGTCGCCATCGTACAGGCCGCGCGTAGGAGCCGACGCACCCTCACCCGCCGGAATGCCCCAACGCATAGGTCACGGCGTCCGCGGTTGCCATTGCACGGCCAGCCGCCAACTCCTCGTCGAACGCCGCGTCACCGAGCTTGGCGCGCACGTCGCTCGCTTCGCGGTCGTAGAGCACCTTGACAGCAGGGACCATGACGACGCCAATCGCATCCATGACAGCGACAGCGGCGCCGAACAATCGCGCGGCCCGTGCCGGCTGCTGGCGTCGGTTGGCGACGCCGGCCAGGCCGAGCAGGCAGTAGACAAGCCCCTGGGTATCACCTGTTCGCTCGCGCAGGCGGATGGACTCGGTGAGCCGAGCGGCGGCCCGCTGGAGATCACCAGCGAAAAGATAGGCCACGCCCAGGTAGCAGAGGCAGTACATGAGGTTGATGGTGTGATGGGGTGTTTGGCTCATGGCCAGTCCCTGTTCCAACAGAGGGATGGCAGTGGCGATGTCGCCGGACAGCAGCGCGGCGCTGCCACTATCGGTGACGTTGCGCGCCAGCCCGATGGGATCGTGGAGTCGCTCGTACAACTGGTGAGCCTCGCGGAGATACGGCTCCGCCTCACCAAAGCGACCGTTCATTATCAGCACGGAGGCCTGATCGCTCAAGCAGCGGGCGATGCCACGCTCGTTCCCGAGCGCCCGCCAGAGATCCAGGCTCCGCCGCAGACAGTCGACCGCCGCGGTAGGGTCCCCCGCGACCAGTTGGGCCATACCATCGAACATCAGCACGAGCGCGATGGACCTGCGATCGTGAAGCTCCACCGCAAGCGCGAGGCTCGTTTGGGCGAGCGACCTAGCGCGGGGATGGTCACAGTGGCCGAAGGCCAACACGGATCCTCCGATCAGCAGGGGTAGGCTGAGCGCGGACGGGAGGCTCTCGGTAACGGCAAGGGCAGCGTCTATCCACCGGCTGCCCTCGCGGTATAACCCGTAATCGTTCCAATAGACCCAGAGCGTTCCTGCAAACGCAATCGCTGTCTCCTTATTTCCGCTGTCCAGTGCCCACTCCAACGCTGCCAGACAGTTTTCGTAGTCGCGGTCGACCCGATCAAGCCAGTCGCCCTGATCCGTGTTGGTGAGGTATTCCTGAGCCGACTCGGCCAGGCCCACGTAGAAGGTGGCGTGCGCCCGGCGAAGCGCATGCTCTTCACCGCTCTCAGCAAGTCGGCCCAGCGCGTACTCGCGGATGGTCTCCAGCATCTCGAAGCGAGCGCCGAGTGCTGGGTCCTCGATCTGTCGCACCAGACTGTGCGCGCAGAGCGCTGCGAAGGTACGCTGCGCGTCGACCTCCTTCCCCTCAACGCTGGTGCAGACCGCCCCCATCGCGTCCAATGTGCCGCCGCCGGTGAAGACGGCAAGCCGCGCGAACAGTGTCTGTTCCTCTGGCTGGAGGAGTCGGAAGCTCCAGTCGATGGTCGCCTGCAGCGTCTGGTGTCGCGGCTCGGCATCTCTGGGCCCGTCGCCGCTCATGGCCAGGCGGCTGGGGAAGCGCTCCAGCAGCGCCGACGGCGTGAAGTGCTTGCTGCGTGCTGCTGCCAGCTCGATGGCCAGCGGCAGCCCGTCCAGCCGGGCGCAGATCTCGGCCACGGCGCCCGCGTTCTCGGGCGTCAGCGCGAAGCGCGGCTGGACGGCGCGTGCGCGCGCGGCGAACAGCATCGCCGCCGCGTTGCGGCGCAGCGCGCCGACGGAGGCGTCCGGCGCCGGCGCCGGGAAGGATAGGACCTCGTGCTCGTGCTCCCCGCCAACGTGCAGTGCCGCCCGGCTGGTGACGAGCGCCTGCACCTGGGGCGCGGCGGTGAGCAGCGCGGCCAGCTCCGGCCCGGCGCCGAGCACGTGTTCGAAATTGTCCGTGACCAGGAGTAGACGGCGATCGCGCAGGTAACCCTGCAGCCGCTCCAGTGGAGAATCGCCCGCCACGTCTGCCAGCCCGAGCGTGCGGGCCACAGCGGGCAGGACCAACGCTGGGTCACGCAAAGCCGTCAGGGGGACGAACCAGACGCCATCGGGGAGGACATCGAGGACGGTGCGGGAGACCTCCAGCGCCAGCCGGGTCTTGCCGCTGCCGCCGGGGCCGGTGAGCGTGAGCAGGCGGATGTCGTCCCAAGCCAGCAGCTCGCCCAGGTCCAGGATCTCGTTGGCGCGCCCGACGAAGCTGGTGAGCGGGGACGGTAGGTTCGTGGGCGGGGCAGCCTGCCAGTGGCCCAGCAGGCTGCGCAGGTCGTCCTCGCGGTTCGTGGACGCGAGCTGTTCCAGCGTGGGCAGGCGCCCGGCACGCAAGAGGCGGCTCACGCTCACGCGGGGCAAGCGTAGCGCCTTGGCCACGTTCAGCACGTTCACGGGAGTGTTGGGATAGCGCACGTCCCCGAGACGCCAGTGCTCGATCGTCGCCTTCGCTACCCCGGACGCTTTGTAGAGCTGCTCGAGGCCCACCCCGCGCCTCGCCATATAGTGATCCAGCAGCGTGGAAAAGGACGCCTGCTCGCTCATCAATGATCCTCCTTCGAGTCCTGCCCCGCCAGATCAATTTGACTCATTGGGCAGGGGGTCCCGTGCGCCAGTAGCTTCCTCCGTCGCTGTTGTCTGCCCCGCGCTCAGCGCGACTGCGAAGTCGGTGGCGCCCAGGTGTTCGCGCGCGGCATGGACGATCCGCTCAAACTCCGTCTGGTTGGCTATAGACCGGTGGCCGCCCAGGGGGCGTTGCAGCGCCTCGGCCTTGCCCAGGAGACACGCAGCTTCGGCGAACCCGTTTTGTGCCACGGCCACGCCGGCCAGACCGATCAGGCAGTCGCCAATACTCCAGGTGTGGCCCATGTCGCGGAAGGTCGTCAGGCCCTCTTGGAAGCGCTCCTCTGCGAGCTCGGGGTTGCCGCGGTGCAAGGCGATGTATCCCAGGTTGTGCAGGGTCGAGGCGACGCCCTGCTGGTGGTGGAGCTCGCGGAACAGAGCGAGGCTCTCCTCATACCGTCCCGCGGCCACGGTGTCGTCGCCGCGACCGCGCGCCCGGTCGCCAAGGTCGCAGAGCAGGGAGGCGATGCTGACCGTGTCCGCGAGCTCGCGGGCGAAGACCAGGCCCTCATCCAGCCGCCCCAGCAACTGAAGCAGACGGACAATGCCGGCCCTATCGTCCAGCTCGCGAGCGAGCGTCAGGCTTTCTTGGACGAGCTGCGCCGCCGCCGCTTCCTGGCTCGCCTCTCTCGCCAGGAGTTTTCCTTTCCAGGCCAGGGCCGCCGCCGTGGCGCGGGTGTCGCGACACGCCCGCGCCAGCGCCAGGCTCTCGTCGTAGCACCTGGCGGCGCCGGCATAGTCGGCGTGCGTCGAAGCCAGGCGCCCGGCGCCCACCAATGCCCCGGCGCGAAGCGCGGCCGTGCCGCCATCGTCACCCGGCAACCGAAGCGCCGCGGCCAGCCAGCGCCGGCCCTCGGCGACGTAGCCGTAGGTGTACCAGAACGGCCAGAGAGCGGCTCCGAGCCGCAGCGCCGTTCCGGTCTCGCGGCAATCCAGCGCCCAGTCGAGCGCGGCGCGGAGGTTGTCGTGCTCGACCTCGCAGCGGGCGAACCATGCGGGCTCGGTCGGGCCGGCCAGGCCATGCTCGGCCTGCTCAACCAGGGCGCAATAGTGCAGCGCGTGCGCTCGACGAACCGTTTCGACCTTGCCGGCAGATCGGAGCCGCTCCAGCGCGTACTCGCGGATCGTCTCCAGCATCGTCACGCGCGCCGCGCCGGTCGAGTCGCTCGTACCCACCAAGCTGCTCTCGTGCAGGACGCGCAGGCCGCGATCCACGTCGACCGAGCGGCCGTCCACGTCGCGGCAAATCGCCGCGGCGGCGTCCTCGGTCCCCCCTCCGACGAAGACGCCGAGTCGCCGGAAGAGCATGCGCTACTCGATGGCGAGCAGGTGGTAGCTCCATGCGATGGCCGCCCGCAACGTCCTCTGGCGCGCCGGTGCATCGTTCGGGCCGTCAATCGCCAGATCCAGGCGTGTGTTGAGCTGGCGAAGCATCGCTTCCGGCGTGAGCTGCTTGCTCCGGCCGGCGGCGAGCTCGATGGCCAGCGGCAGCCCGTCAAGCCGGGCGCAGACCTCGGCGACTCCCGCCGCGTTACTCGGCGTCAGCGAGAAACGCCGGTTGGCCGCGCTCGCTCGTGTCGTAAACAGTCGCACGGCGTCGTTCTCCGCCAGCTCGGCGGCAGCGGCGGTCCGGTCGGGTGCCGGAAAGGGCGAAACGGGTCGCTCGTGCTCGCCGCTGAGGCGGAGCGCCGCCCGGCTGGTGGCCAGGCACTTCAGCCCCGGCGCGGCCGTGAGCAGTGCCGCCAAGTCCGGAGCGAACCCTAACACCTGCTCGCAGTTGTCGAGCACCAGCAGCAGCCGGCGCCTGCCCAGGTGCGCTTGCAGTCGCTCCGGCAGGTCCTGACCGGAAGCTCCCCCGACCCGGAGTGTCCGGGCAATGGCTGGGATGACCAGCGTCGGATCGGTTATTGTGTCCAGCGGGATGAACCAGACACCATCTGGGAAGACGTCGAGGACCGCGCGAGCGACCTGGAGGGCGAGCCGCGTCTTCCCGCTGCCGCCCGGGCCGGTGAGCGTGAGGAGCCGGGGGCCGTTCCACGCCAGCGACTCGCCAAGATCGAATACCTCCTCCTGACGGCCGATGAAGCTGGTCAGCGGGCTGGGCAGGTTGTGGGGGCCGGCGTCGCGCCAGCGGGCGAGCAGGTCAGGCTCCTCGACGCCCACGGGGTAGCGCAGCAGGTGGTCCACATCGGGATGTCCTGCCACCAGGAGGAGACGGCTCGCACAGACCTTCGGCAGGTTTAGGGCATTGGCCACACGCAGGAGGTTGGTCAGCCCGCATTGCCGATCCACATCATCGCGCAGCCAGTGCCAGAGGCCGTTGCGGTTGATCTTGGCCATCCTGGCAAGCTGCTCGGGAACGACGCCGCGTTCCCGCATGTAGCGGCGCAGGAGGCGGGGGAGAGATCCCTGTCCGGGCATGGCGAGGTCCTTCTGCTGCCGGCTTGTCGCTCCGGCCGGCCGGAGCGAGCAACTGTGTTGCCCAGATGATACTCGGTTGAATATTCAGAGCGAAGGGGCGTATCACCCGATTGGGGGCGGGCACTCAGCTCCGGTCCGTTGCCCCATAGCAGTGCAGTTCGGCGCAGACCCTGCCGCCGGGGGGCACCGGGGCCGTGTCTGAGGTTAAAGCCGGCGGTATCCGAGGTGGCGGGGTTGCCGGGGCCGCGATTGCGATCGGCGGCCAACCGACCGGGGGACTGCGGTACCTTCTATCCGGTGAGTGCCGTCCGCGGGACGGGGGATACCGCCTTCCGGCGTCTGCCGCGATGCTCTGCAGGCACTCAGCGCCGCGGGGAGGCTCCCGTCAAAGGTGACGATGTGTCGTACAACACCGCAGGCACCGCCTTCCGCTAATTGCCGCCGGACCAATTCAGAGGCATCTCGGCGTTGGTAGCCGCGGCTCACCGTCCGCGACTGCGCAGCCCCAGCCGATACCAACGCCGAAAGGCGCGGACGTAGCGGGAGTTGGTCGCCAGCGCCTCACGCTGGCCCGGAAGGCGTGCGCCGGCAACGCGCGGTATCCTAACCGAGACGGTGTACTGCCAGAGGTGACGCCATGCCGACCCACTCCTTGACCGTCCGGGTGCCGGATCCGCTCTACGATCGCCTCAAGCAGCGCGCGGAACAGACGAGGCGGACGGTGGAGATCGAGCTGCTGGAGGCGCTGGCTGCCACGGTCCCGGTCGATGAGGGCCTCCCCCCTGACCTGGCGAACCTGCTCGTCCCGCTGTCGTCGCTGGGCGACGACGCTCTCTGGAAGCTGGCCCGAGATCGGCTGCCGCGCAGGGCATCGGCCCGGCTGGAAAGCCTGCACCTGAAAGCGCAGCGCACCGAGCTCACCGACGACGAGGTGCAAGAGGAGCGTCGACTCATGGACCACTACGAGCGCGCAATCCTAGTCCGCGCCGAAGCGGTCTGGCTCCTCAAGGAGCGCGGGCACGACGTCGGCAAGCTGATCGCTCGGCGGTGAGCCGGGCGCGTGTACCTCAGGCGCTGCGCGTCCGAGTACACGCGGCGGCGTGCTATCGGTGCGGCTACTGTCTGACCGCGGAAGCCGTCGTGGGCATGCCGACGGAGATCGACCACATCATCCCGACGGCGCACGGCGGCGCCACCGCGGAAAACAACCTCTGGCTGGCGTGTTCGTTCTTCAACAAGAACAAGGGTCGGCTTGTCGCCGCGGTCGATCCCGTCACTGGCGAGACGGTACGCTTGTTCGATCCTCGCCGCCAATCGTGGCCGGACCACTTCGCCTGGACGGCCGACAGCCGTCAGATCGTCGGCCTGACCGCTGTCGGCCGGGCTACCGTACGGACGCTCAGCCTCAACCGGCCATCACTCCGCGCGGCGCGCCGCGTCTGGGCGGCGGCAGGCTGGCATCCTCCCAGGGAATAGCCGGTGGCGGCGCGGCTGTTTCCTTTCCTTGCCGCCGCGACCCTTACCAAGCGGAACCATGCCGTGGCCAGGCGGTTGGGATCAACCCGGATTGAGTGACCGGTCAGCTCGCCTTGGCTTCGAGTCGGGCCGTCTCATCATCGGCGGGGACGATGTCCAGATGGAAGCGCACGCCGAGCTTGGCGGAGAGCAGGCGCAGCGTGTCCAGGCTGGGGGTGTGCTCGCCGATCTCCAGGCGGGCGACGTGGGGCTGGCGCAAGCCCAGCTGCTTGGCCAGTTGCGTCTGGGTCAGGTGGCGCTCGATGCGATAGCCCAGCACACGCTCGGCCACGAGGCGGGCAAGTGCGGTCTCCTCCCAGATGCGCCGGTACTCCGGATTGCGCTGCAGTTCCTGCTCGTGAATTTCCCGCCAGGGGATACCGATTGTGGCCATGGGCGTCCTCCGCTGTTCCTCTGCGCTCATCCTGCCAGCTCCAAACGCTGCTCGGCGAGGCGAACTGCCCGGCGAAATCGTTGGGGATCGGCCAGCGCCTCCGGGCCAATCGCGGCGATGAGCCATTCCTGGCCGACCCGCCGGTAAAACGCCCGCCAGGCGCTGCGCCCGCCTCGCGGACGCAGCTCTCGCAGCTTCCGTGCTCCCCTAACCTGACTGGTATACGGGAAGCGTAACTGCTCTCCCCAGAGCTCCAGCCTCTCAATGACCGTGCCCATGGCCGCCTGTTCCGCTTCCGGAAGTGCCTGCAACTCCTGCATGGCCTCGGGCAGCAGGGTAACCCTCATCGCGCCAGCATAGCACCTACGGATCGGCTACGCCTTTCCTCCCGTCGATCCACACGAGCATGCTGCATATCGGGCGTGCTCCGCACATCGATCCCTCGTCCCCGAAGCGCTTGGAGCAATGACTGGGCCATCGAGTCCTCATCGAAGTAGAGGCGAATGGTGCTCACGACCTGGACGGGGCGTGCTCGGCCTCCAGCCGGTCCGCCACCGCTTCGTCCGCGGCCAGGCCGGCTTCGATCTCCTCGCAGTTTGCCTGGTAGTAGGCGAGCGCCGCGAACACCTGAGCCAGGCTGAGGTGCGGTATCTCCGACTGGATCGCCTCCGGCGCCAGGCCGAGTTTGTACCAAGTCACGACGCGCTGGACGGTGACGCCGGTGCCCGCGATGCGCGCACGTCCGTTCCGGATGTCTGGCGAACGTGTGATCAACGTCCCGATGTCGGTAGCCGCGGCCATTGGGCCCCTCCTTCCGATGAACGGTCAGTGGTCCGTGTGCGAGGATACCACGCCTCGCGCAAGCGCTCACCACCTCGCCGCACTCGGTGACTGAAGCGGCGGGCGATGGTGGCCCCTTCAACCGGATCGCGACGAAATCGTGCGGCGCTGTTACCTGGGGTCGACGCGATCGTGACAGTTACGTTACAACGCGTGATGCATGCACAATCAGAAACAAAATGAAACACTCTGAGGCCCTAGACAGCGCCGCCCAACAGCGCTAGATTGGACGGTACGGAGACGGCGCTGTCTCCGGTCGGAACGTTCCTCTTCCCAGCGCGCCACCGCGCAGGCGGCAGTCGCCGTAATAGGTCGTGAAGGTACGTTTGTCCTTTTTTTGGGTAGGCGACAGCAATCGAGGGAAAGGGCACTCGCGATGGAAGACTACCTTGCATTCCGGCGGATGATCACCCCGGTCCTCGTCCAGATCCTGTTCTGGATCGGTACCGTCGTTTGCTTGATCGTCGGCCTCGGGTTGGCGAGCCGGATCACGATTCTCGGCTCCCTCGTGGTGATCGCCGGCGGCGTATTGATCGTGCGCATCTACTGCGAGCTGCTGATCCTGTTCTTCCGGATGAACGAGACCCTGACCGACATCAGGGCGTCGGTGCAGACGCAGGCCCTTGGTGCGCCGCCCTTTACCGCGCCCAGCGCCGGCAGCCGGCCGGGCATGTCGCTCGGAACGGCCGCCACCATGGGGTTCCGTATGGCGCCACCGCCGGGGCCGGATGAGCGGGTGCGACCAGATGGCGAGCCGGGCAGCGGATTGCCGGGATTCCGAGGATAGGGAACCTCACCCCCTGACCCCCTCTCCTGCGAGGAGATGGGGAACGCGGGCGGCGGATCAGGCGCGAATTCGCTACGCAAACAAGGGCGGGGCAACCGCAGGTGGGAGGCAGGCCATGGACGGAACGATCGAGCTGGAGTGGAATCCCTTCAGCACCGCCTCGCGCGCGGCGCACGCGGAACGGGCGGGCCGGGTGAGCCTGGCGCTGGACCTCTATACCCGGGCGGGCCAGCGAGCCCGTGTGCGTGCTTGCCTGCAACGCGCCCTCCCCGCCTGGCCGGTGCGCGACGTCCTATTGGCCGCGTCCGTCGAGTTGCTTGACCTGCAAGCGCTGGCCGCGGGCATCGACCAGCGCAGCATGCCGGAGGTGGCCGGGGTGCTCACGCACGTCGTCGAGGACGGCGAGGGTATCGCGGGCGCGCTCTGGCGCAGCGCCGAGCGCATGGTGACCGCGGCCGGGCTGCTGGCCGGGTCCTCGGTCATGCCGCGCAGCCTGCAGCGGGAGACGGCCAAGCTGGAGCGGCTGCTGGAATCGATCCGCGAGACGCGGAGCTCGCTGGCCGACCTGGCATTGACGGGTGGCCGGACGGGCCGGAGCGATCGCCAGACGCTGGAGACGGAGTTCACCAGCCTACGCCGCGCGGCGGATGAGCTGAACGAGGAAGGGGAGCAGTGATGCGGCACTATCCGACCCGTATTCCCGTCTGGTACGTCGTCCCGCTGATCGCCGTCGCGCTGGTGTTCTTCTGGGTCGGCCACCAGCGCGCAGACCAGCCCGCACCGGCAGTCACGTCGGTCGTGACGTCTGTGATGACCTCCACGGTAGTATCGACGGCGCAGGTTGCCCTGGCGGCGACGCCCGCGACAAGCCTTGAGGCGACACCGCCCGTCCCCACGAGCGCGCCGACCGTGACGGCCGTTCCGCCATTGCCGACAGCCGCCCCACCGACGCCTACCGCCGCGCCGCCGACGGCAGTTCCTCCCACGCCAACCACGGCTCCACCGACGGCAACCCCCAACCTGAATACACCACCGGGCACATTGCTCAAGGTCGGTGATGCGTGGCTGAACGGCGCGATCTCCCTCACCGTCAAAGACGTGCAGTTCCAGACCAGCGTCCTCCGTTTCACGACGAGCAACTACCAGGGGTCGGAGAACTACGGCCCCTCAACTGAGGTCACCTGGACACTGGCGAACAATGGGCACGGCCCGAGCCTGTTTGACACACGTCCCGGCTCGGATATTGGCCTGGTCGACAACACCGGTCGCCAGTACGTCGTCACCAGCAATGGCTGCCAGGGTAACTCGGCTGGCGTTAATGGCGACACGGACATCAGGGCGGGTGGGCCTGGCTGGAAACAGACGATGAGTGTCGGCGCGGGCGGCTCCTTGCAGTGCTTTTCGTTCACGGACGGCCTCCCCAGCAGCGGCGCCCTTACCGACCTGAAGATTACCTTCCACAACATCGGGCGCATCGCGCAGGCACAGTGGCAGGTGCCACTCAATCAATGACAGCGACAAAAGTTGCGCAGGGAGGCGTGCGATGAGCGATGAGGCGGTCGATAGCGACGGCTACGAGTACGCCAAGGGCTGGGACGGGCAGTACCGGCAGAAAGCGGGCCTTCTTGGACCGGCACGCCGTCTCGACTTGCTCGGCAATCCCAACGTCGAGCGCGGCTTGTTGGGCGGTCCCGTGCCTAAGACCGGCTGGCTGGGGACACAGCAAACCAGCGCCTCCGGTGAGCCGTTGTATTCACCAGGCAAGCCGGCCACCAGCGATCCCATCGCCGGGGCCGCAGTGTATACCTCGCTGATTGCACTGGCGCTGGCGGCCTTCCTGGCGGTGGGCGTGTTTATCCTGCTGTTCAAAGTGGTCGAGGGCGTCGCGCGCGGCTGGGTCGCGATGGTGCGGCGGTACCCCCGCTTCATGCTGGCGGTCCATCTGCTGCTGGGCATGACCGTGGTCTACGGCGCGCTCTATGAAGCTCACTTCGGCGCCGAGGTATGCATCGGCGGAGCGGCGCTGGTACCTCTCCTGTGGGCCTGGTTCACGCTGACCGCGCGGCTGCCGGCGATCTTCATGCCCATCAACGCGGCGCTGATGGGCGCTGCCCTCTGGTGGGCGGCGACCGCGACACGGGCGACGTGGTTGCCGGTGTGGGGCAGTCTCACGTCCGGCATCCTCGCGCTCGGCAACCTCCCCGCCGTGCTGGCCGCCCTACCCATGGCGCTGTGGCTGTGGCGGTTGGGGGCACGCCGGTGGCCGCGCGTCTTCGCACCGATCAATCAGGTTGCGCTGGGCGCGGCGCTGTGGTTCATCCTCATGCGGGCCTGGACCGTCTGGCAGCCCTACTGGGCGGACTGGATGGCTCCCGTCCCCCTGCGGCTGTCCACCGGCGCCCTAGTCTTCCTCACCCCGCTGGCCATCTGGCTCTGGCTACAAGGTCAGTCGCGCTGGCCGCTGCCCTTCTTCGGCGCCAACCTGGTCATCTTCGGCGCCTTGCTGGCGCTCACCGGCGTCCACACGCGACCCGCCTGGGAAGGCGCCTGGCACGCCTGGGCTGGCGGATTGCCCATCGCCGACTCGCCGATCGCCGCGATCGCCTTCGCGCCGGTCAGCCTGTGGGGCTGGAACCTGGCCAGCCGCTGGCAGCCGCGCGCCTTCGCCATCCCCAACGTCCTGCTCCTGGGCGGCTTCCTCTGGCTGGCGCTGGACCGCACGCGGCCGCTCTGGTCAGCCGGCTGGCAGCAGCTCTGGGGCCCGGCGCCGCTCCTGATCGACCCGGCGCTGCTGCTTTTCGCCCTGCCGCTTGCCATCTACGGCTGGCGAGCAGGCCGCGCCCGCTGGCCGACCTATTGGGCCGCCGCCCGCGCGCTGCTCTGGGGCCTGATCTCCTGGTGGGCCGTGGAGCGCGCGCAGGAGCTCTGGCGGCCGGCCTGGCAGGGCTTCGCCGGTCCGCGAGCCCTAGACCCGGCCCTCCTCGTCCTGCTCCTACCCATCGCCTTCTGGGGCTGGCTGCGGATGCGCCGTCGCTGGTCTGTACCGGCGGATGCCATCCTCGTGGCGCTCGCCTCGTTGGTGCTGGCCTGGACCGTCAGGCAGGCGCTGCCGCACTCGACGCCAGTACTCCGCCTCGCCGCGGCGATAACGCCCTTGGCGGTCTGGGGTTGGGCCTGGCTGCTGGACCGGCGCCCGCTGCTGGGCTGGTTGGCCGTACTACTTCCGGTGGCGGCGCTTGCCTCGGCTGCGCTGCTGCGCCCAGAGCAGGCGCAGGTCGCGTGGATGGCCTTGCGTGGGTGGTTGGCGGCGCGAGGGGTTCCAGCAGCATGACACACAGTGAGGAGGAAGGGAGTACGGCCGCGTAGGGGAGGAGGGCAACGGTGAGCGGCCCTACGGAAGGCCGTTGGCGAAAGTAGGAAGGAACGTTTGTGCGCGACACCACCCGCCGCTAAAGCAGCGGGTGAAAGGCCCGCGTTCGCGGGCATCCCCGGCATGCACCATGGAGAGGAAATAGCACGATGTCACGCATTGCTCGGCTTCTGATCGTAGGTCTGCTGCTGGCGAGCACGCTGGCGGCGCTTAGTCCGGCGCCAGGAGCCCTGGCCGACGCGTCCGTCACGCTCAATCCGACGAGTGGCCCCCCTGGTTCCTCGGTTGCCTATAAGGTTACCGGGTTCCAACCCAACGAGGCTGTGGCGGCAGTCTGGGATTATGGCGTTAACCTCAGCGGCGGGGTAGCGGACAGCAGCGGCAGCTACTCCGGCTCGTTTCAGGTGCCATCGAACGCGGGGCTCGGTTCCCACGAAGTCCAGGTTGTTGATCCAGGCGCACTCATCGGTCCCGTGGCGGGGACGCAGTTCGAGGTCGTGGAGGGCGCCACCCCAACGCCGGTGCCGCCGACTCCCACTCCGAAACCGAACTGCCAAAGCTACACGCTATCCATGTCACAGCCTCCCGATCACCGGCTCCCCGGCAGCCAGGTGGCGCTCAGCGGTTCGGGCTTCGTGCCCAATGGCCAGCTCCGAATCCTCGGCGTCAGCGGCTCGCCCATCCCGCCGATTGCCGTTGGCTCGAGTGGCGGCTTTGGTGTCAACTTCACCATCCCACAAGATGCACCGCCGGGCCAGTACCAGCTCACGTTCGCCGAAGACGTGGGCCAGCAGCAGTCGGTATGCACGTACAACCCCCAAAATCCTCCTTTCATCCTTACCGTCGTGGCCCCCACGACGCCCACGCCCGCCCCGCCCGCGAACTGTGCCGGTGACGAAGCCATGAGCTTCAACCCCTCTAACCCGGCTGCCGGACAGCAGGTGACGGCCATGGTCACCTCGGCCCAACCTTCGACGAATGTCCAGCTGAACGGCCCCTTCAACCCTCAAGGGCCGAGCGTCTCGCGCGGAGGGAAGGGCTACATCTGGTCTTGGACCTTCACACCCGACTCGCAGGGGCAGTACACCTACGGCTTCACCGTCAACGGCGGTGGCACCTGCACCAGCGGCACGCTGCCGGTGGGTCCGCCGCAGCAACAGAACCAGCCGCAGCCGACCTCCGGCTGCGCCGGTGATGAGGCCATGAGCTTCAATCCCGCCAACCCAACGGTGGGGCAGCAGGTCACCATCAGCGTCACCTCGGCCCGCGCCTCGGTCAATGTCGGCCTGAGCGGGCCATTCAACCCGGTGGCCGCGGGCATCCAGACGGGAGGGAAAGGCTACATCTGGTCGTGGGCCGTCACGCCCGACTCGCCGGGGCAGTACAATTACAACTTTACTGTCAATAACGGCGCCAGCATCTGCACCAGCAACTTCGTGGCTGTTGGCCCATCCACGGCCGCGCCAACAGCCACGGCAACGCCGCCAGCTTCGACGCCCAACAACTGCCAGTTTGTCCTGGGGTTCAAGACCCTGCACGATCTGATTCCCGACATCGTTGGCAACTGCACCGATGATGAGCAGCACACCCCGAGCACTGGTGACACTCTGCAGCACACAACGAAGGGACTGTTGGTTTGGCGTAAGCTAGACAATTGGACCGCCTTCACTGACGGCTATCGTACTTGGATTAATGGTCCGAACGGCGTGCAGGAGCGACTAAATGCCTGCCGCTTTTCCTGGGAGGCGAACCCCGATAATCTACCGATCTGCGGCAACGAGGCAGCGCCAACGCCCACTCCTGTCCCCTTCTTCTGCTTGGGCGGACGGCCGAGCTCCGACTGCCCGGGACAGCCGACGCCTACGCCAGCGCCTACCCTCACGGGGTTTGGTAAGACGACGGTTGAGCAAACGCTCGACTACGTACCCGCGGATGGACTCCGAAAGGACTATGTCACTGTTCACCTTAGGGACGACGGAGGTCGGGCAGTACCCGGTCAGCAGGTGACTCTCACGATTGGGCCCGGATCAACGCTTGGTCCCGGATCGATCAACGCTAACCCAACACAGACCACAAACCAGTCGGGGGATGTATCGTTTACGGTGACTGCCAACAAGCCTGGCACGGTAAACTGGGGATTCTCATCTGGCACAGTTGCCCTTCAGCCAACGATTACCACCTTCTTTACCGTGAAGCGGGTGATTCTATTGGAGGGGATCGAGAGCGACCTTTCAACTGCGGGGGGATACTGGTGTTGCGATCAGGACTATCCGAATGGTTACCACGGATCCAGTGTCGATAAGATACTTAAGGAGCTCGGATACGATCATAGCCATGCCTCCTTCGGTAAGGCACAGTCCTGCCCGACGAGTAATGCAGAGGGAATTGTTGATGACGGAGCGGTATTGGATTTCAGCTATACGGGTGGCGCGACCTGTGTTGCCGACAACACCGTTATGTGGATCCCACTTGACTTCCCTAAACATGGCATTTTCGCGCCGTCTCCTGCTGAGATGGGCACGATCCTCTCCAGCCTCAAACGTATGATAGCTGACTATGACACCACCTATTACTTGCACTTTGGATACAACGTGTCGTTCTATCTCGTCGGACATAGCCTGGGAGGGAAGATCGCGTTTCAATTTGAGGGCGGCGACGCTCCGAAAGACCTGACGCTCGCCGAACTGCCTCGTGGCGAGGTAGCATCGGTTGTCACGGTAGACAGTCCCATCAATGGCTGGTATCACCTGGATACGCCAACCCTCCTGCCCGCCGCGAAGACCGCTAACGAACTGGTCGCCCAGCAGGCAGCGACCCAGTACGGCACGCTTACCGCCACGGTCACAAATACGGACGACACAGTTGTGAGTCCCGACGAGGCGCTTGTTGCAACGGCCGCATACTCCCAACAATGGAGCGTTGGGGAGAATGGTCAGCCACATTTGTTTGAGCCCGGCGCAGGCCATGTCATTGATGCGGCCTCTCACGGAAGCCTGTTACACCCAACTCAGCAGGACACATCGCAGGACCCGTCCACCGATGCGGTGTTTCACCTCGCAAACGTCCTGGCGGGAACAGATAAGGGGGACGGGGGCGAGCCACCGGAGATACTCGGGCCGGCGGTGAGTGGGGCTCCGTGATCCTCGTTTGGCGGGTGTATCGGTTGTGGAATACGCAGCTGGAACTTTGGGGATCGGTCGAGACTGCGCAAGGCCTCGACCTCGAGCAATCGCAGTCAAGTTGGTCGCAGCCAAATTGACGCAGACGTGCGATCGCACCGGCCGCCCAAAGAAGCTGTGACGTGTCAGAAGGATCTGACCTATGGGCCCCGAGCGCAGCGATGAGGACGGCACACGCATGCCCGGCATCGCGTAGGATGCGATACACCCGACGCTGAACCGTCGGGCTAACAGGACCAACCCGTCTGAAGCCGGCTGAGATACAGTCAGAGCAGGCGATAACTCCTTGTAGCATCCGGACAATCGATCAGCAGAGGTGTCTAGCCTGCTTTAGCGGGCTTCGTAAACGTGGCCCGACGATTCATCGTCGAGTGTATCACCGAATCGAGAAAGGTATCATAATGAAGCACGTGTTATACCGATCCCTCCTGATCTTGCCGTATAATTGGGGCGGATCGGGAGGGGAGTGCGATGGCAGGACGGGGGCGGCCGTTCGTGGTCGCGTGGCGCGAGGG
>Ga0207416_1001415_pt1 | contig 32099 bp, 27 predicted proteins | sample PaiPotPPM11metaG_FD_184107 | JGI IMG/M metagenome (GOLD analysis project Ga0207416, IMG submission 184107) | Iron sulfur acid spring bacterial and archeal communities from Banff, Canada, to study Microbial Dark Matter (Phase II) - Paint Pots PPM... ...
CCTCACCGTCCGCGGCGTCGGCCCCACCAACCATGCGGCCGAGCGGGCGGGGCGCCCCGCCGTCCGTTGGCGCCAGCAGCGCCTGGGCGCCCACACCGAGGCGGGCCAGCAGTTGGTCGCGCGGCGGTGGTCGGTCGCCACGACCGGCCGCCAGCCGCAGCGCCCCCCGGCGCGACGAGCTCACCGCCGTCGGCCCCGCCGCCCGCCGCGGCGACCCGATCCCATCGCTCCGCCCATCGCTCCGCCCATCGCCAGCCCTCGCTGTCCCGCCAACTGCGCTCGTCGCCGGACCACCCCGTGAACGCTTACCCCTGGGGTATCGAAGCATCCCAAAACGCCTCTGATAGTTCGCTCTGGATCACAGTTTCGGAGTACGTCGCGATTCCTTGCGCGTGGACTTGGCGGATGTCATAGTCAATCGCCCCTTCCGGACTGGCAGAATAGCGCCCGGTCAGCGTGGACATGACGAACCAGGGCCGCACGTAGCGCTCGATCTCGTTGTCTGGTACGCCCTGATCTCGGAGCGTCAGGTAGAGGATGTAGGCGAAGTTCAGGGCATTCTGTGAGCCAATCATGGACGCACCGATAAAACCTGAGGAGCGGATGATCATGATGAAGCGCTTAAAATGTGTCTCGTTTATGAAGTGACTGATGCCTCTTTTCAGGCGACTGAAGGATTCCTCGACGACCGATTCCTCGTACTGCCTGGTCTCGAAATTACGGCCCGACAAGAGCGCGACCAGATCCTCGAGTCGGCCGCGTCTAAACTCGGATGTGAAGGCAACGCGCAACATGTCGATGTAGGTAGGATCGTAGAGATCGCCGTTCTCGTGGCGCAGCCACCGCATCTGCTGAAAGAAATCGCTCTGCGCGAACTCGCGGTCCTTTCTAATAGTCGCGTCGAAGTCGGGTGCGACTGATAGGTGACAAAAATAGTCGATGGCCTTGCGCAGGACGCTGCCGCCATAGGTCTCATTCACCGCAATCTTGGACATCGCAAAGTCAGCCTGACTCAGCGGCACGCCTTCCGAGTTGACACGGACAAAGATCTCGGTCACCGTTTCGATGCCCAGATCCGAAGCCAACTCGATGAGGCCAATCTGGTTGCTGGTTATGCCGCGTAGCAGCTCACTGCTACGGAAGATGCTGTCTCGGGTGGTATCTGAGTTGTTTTCGCAGTAAGCGGTCACCAGATCGAACAGGCTCGTTCGCGGATCGAAAACGACCGCGATATCCGGGATCCACGACGTATCTTTGCCGATGGCAGGATTGTACACCTCGAACTGCTGTCTGCGTGTACAATCAGGGTGGAAGGCAATTCGGATGCGCACCTGCTGGTAGTCTTTGTTGACCACTTCACGGCCGAGCAACGCCGCCATGAGCGCCGTCACCCGTTGCTGGCCGTCGATGAGGATGCGCTTGCCCGAGGATGACGTGCCGTCCTTTAGCTTTACGTCAGGGTTCCGCCAGGCGATCAAGTAGCCGACTGGGTAACCGTGGAAGAGAGAATCCAGGAGGTTGCGCACCTTGACGGCACTCCAGACGAAAGGTCGCTGGATTTCCGGAATGGCTATCTCACCGGACTTAATCCAGGTGAACAACGTCTCGATCGGAGGCTGGGTGACGGCATAGCGCTGGGTCGGCATGATCAGTCCTTTCCCATTCCCATCGCGTCGGACTCCGCTGGCGCCTAGCCGAAGCGCGCCCGCCGCACCACCCAGTAGCACGGCATCTCCTCGGAGCGGATCTCAATGCGGGTGGCTCCTGACAAGGACCAGGTATCGGCGACCAGCCGATTGTAGAGTCAAGCAGTAAAAGGTGCAAATGGCGGGACCATAGGTCGTGAGAGGCTGCAGAGACTGGAAACGCCGCCTAAGCCGGGCTATACGTCTGTCCGGCGATCCGCGGCGCATCCGCTTTGCTTGCGATCGGTTTTTGCGGCACAATGATCGCTGAAACGAAGGATACATGATTACGCAGGACACGCTTCGCCTGGCGCGGACGGCGGCGGAGGAGCTGCGCCAACGTGGCGAGCAGGACCGGGCGCAGGCCATCGAGGCGCTGGTCGCCGCCGCGCGCGACGAGGCTGTCCCGGCACTGGATGTGCTCACCAGCACCGAGGCGGGCGACCTGCTCGGCGTCACCGGGCAGACGATCAAGAACTGGGTGGGTCACGGCCACCTGGCGGGATACCGCGTGGGAGGCCGGATCATGGCGCCCAAGGAGGCGATTGCCGACTATGTGCGCCGGGCACGCGGCTCGCTCGCTCTGGAGGAGGTCACGGACGAGGAGGCGGCCAAGCTGGTGGCAAAGGGGCGGCGGGGCCGTTGACGGCCGGCGATCCCGTCCCCGCCACTTCCCCGGCGCGGGCGAGCCCGGAAACCTCGGTGCTGCTTGGTCAGCACCGCCGCTTGGCGCTGGCACCTCGCCCGGCTCGGGTACTTCGACGGCGTGTGGAGCACCTTTGGCGCCCGCGACCAGATATCGCACAGTCGGGGCGGCCCGGCCCGGAGTTGCTTTGTCCAACTTCCCCAACACCCCGCGCAGGTCGGAGCAACACCACGTCGCGCAGTCGCATGGCATGATCAGGCAACCCGATTTCGTCAAGGATCGTGCCGAACAGGGACACAAACATACGTCTACCTGATGAAGAGCGTTGCCCTTATCCCGGCATCCTGGCGAGCGACCGCGATTGAGGTGATCCCGCCGGCAGACATAAGGAGGTCTGAGTGAAGATCGATGCCTGGACCCACATCTTGTCCTCGGGGTACATCGGCCAACTGGAGACAGCCGGGCAGCAAGGGCCCGGAGCCGGCTCCTTCATCCTGGCCAACCGTGGCCTACGCGACCTGGATTACCGTTTCCAGGTTATGGACGCCTACGGTGATTACCGGCAGGTCCTGACGCCTATCCCATTGCCGCACGTTTACCGGGGACCCGCCGGCCCAGCGGTCGTCGACCTGGTCCGCCGCAACAACGAGGAGATGGCCGAACTGGTCCGGCGGCATGCCGACCGCTTCGCTGGCTTCGCCGCCGCGACCCCGATCGCCGATCCCGACGCGGCCACCGAGGAGGCTACCCGCGCGGTCCGCCAGCTCGGCGCCCTCGGCGTGCAGCTCGAGGAGGACGCCATGGCGTTCCCACTCCACGAGGAACGCTATGAGCCCCTCTTCGCAGCCATGGAGGAACTCGGCGCCGGCGTCTGGCTGCATCCGTACCGCACACCGGCCACTCCAGGATTTCCGATGGAGACGGCGCCATTCCTCCTCTGGCAGGTCTTCGGCTGGGCATTCGACACGACGATCACCGTCGCCCGCCTCGTCTTCGGCGGCATCTACGACCGGCATCCGGCACTCAAGCTGATCGCCCACCACGGCGGCGCGCTCATCCCCCACTTCTCCGGCCGCGTGGAAATGATGCCCTACCTCACCGGAATGGACGCGACGCTGGGCGAGGCGCTCGAACGCCTGCGGAAGAAGCCGATCGAGTACTTCAAGATGCTCTACGTCGACACGGCGTTGTTCGGCTCGCGGCACGGTGTCGAGTGCGTCGTCGACTTCTTTGGACCCGACCGCGTGCTCTTTGGGACCGATAGCCCGTTGGACACCAGGGGTGGCTCCCACTTCATCCCGGTCACGATCTCGGATGTCGAGGGCGCGGCGCCGGACGAGGCGGTGCGAGAGGCAATCTTCGGGGGCAACGCCCGCCGGGTACTCAACATCCGACCCTGATCCGGCTCTGCCGCAGGCGCAATACGTCTCCATTGCCGGCGCACACGAGCATCGGTGGTCCTCCAATATTCTCGGGGCTAGTCGCACGGATACGTTTCATGGCTGCCTTGTTCAGATGATCGAGGCGCTGGGAACTACCGGATCAAGGGTTGCGGCTAGGGTTGGGTGGTCGGAATGGCCGGCGAGCTCGACGCATGGTAGGTTACGAGTAACCAAGGATAGGGAGGCGGACAGCGATGGCAGTACCAGCTCGCTCCAAGCGGTCGCGGGACAAGGTGAGGGCCTACCGGGAACGGATGCGCAGCCGGGGCTTGCGGCCGATCCAGCTCTGGGTGCTCGGCGTTCAGTCGCCGGCCTTCGCTGCTGAAGCGCACCGCCAATCGCTCGCGGTCGCTAACGGCCCGCACTCCAGGGACGATCAGGACTACATCGATGCCGTGTCGGTGTCCGCCTGGGATGGCGAATGCGGCGCGGCGACATCTGGACCGTCGCGGGTGGCCAAGACTATGCCGGGAAGCCCCGGCCCGTGGTGATCGTGCAAGACGATCGGTTCGACGCGACGAGCTCCATCATGATCTGCGCGTTCACGACCGATCCAACCGACGCCCCATTGCTTCGTCTGGCTGTCGAGCCGAATGAACGAAACGGCTTGCGCGCACCCTCCCGGCTAATGGTCGATAAGATCACTACGGTCCCCAAGGCAAAAGTGGGCACGCACGTCGGGCGGCTCGACGACGAAGATCTGGGGCGACTGAACCGGGCCATGCTCATCTTTCTGGGACTGGTCGGCCCACCTGCCAGCGAATAATTAGTTGCGCTGCCGCCTCCGCCCTGGCGGCGGAAACCGGAAAGAAGGCTCCGACCCGAGGAGACGGGGAAGCGACCTGTAGGAATGGTCGCCCGACAAATGGCGTCACCTGCCCCCCGACGCTGAGTCATACGTCGCCGCGAAGATCGTGTCGGCCAGCCACTTGCGGAAGGAGGCGTTGTCGCTGAACTGCTTGAAGAGCTCGGTGTGGTCGGCCAGCAGCTCGGTCACGACCCGTCCCAATGCCCTGTCGTGCTCGATGCGGGCGTTCTGCTTGTCGGAGTTCTTCTTGGCGTTCTGGTAGGCACGATCGGCGGCGACTTTGGCCGGGATCTCCTCGCTGATGACCCGGCGAATCTTGTCGGCGTCCTTCCAGTCGATGTTGCCGAACTGGTCGTTGAAGGCCTTGATGATGTTGCTCAGCCGGTCCAGCGCCGGCTCCGGGATGCTCGCGCCGCCTCCGGCCGGTACCGGCCCAACTTCGGCATCCTGGTCGGGTAAGGCGATTTCCAGGGCGGCCCGGACCTCGACACGATAGCTGTCCATGTCGATCGCCTCGAGGATTCCCTTGGACAGATCCTCTTCCTTCGGCGCCGGCAGCTTGGGGATCAGGAAGTTCAGGAAGATGGAGAGCTTCTCCCACTCGGCGTTGGTGTAGGGCAGGATCGAGGCGAGGAAGTCGTAGCTCCGGACGAACGACTTGGCCTTCCCCTTGAAGTCGACCTGCCCACCCTCGTCCAGCTCGTCCTTGTAGGCAGCGACACAGGCGTCGAGGATCGGGTCCAACCGGTCGCGATCGGCGCCGCCCAGGTAGCGCCCGACGAGGTCGTCGACTTGCGCTTCATCGTAGACCTCAGCGCTGTCCAGGTCGGCTTTGAGGTCGTGCAGCTTGTTCGGGTCAGTCTCCGCGCTGAGGATGGTGGTGCGATAGTAGTCGGCGAAGGCGGCTTCGATCGTCTCCGCGTCGTTGACGAAGTCGAGCACGAAGGTGTCGTGCTTCTTGGGATGGGCCCGATTCAGGCGGGAGAGCGTCTGCACGGCCTTCACCCCGGCCAGCACTTTGTCCACGTACATGGTGTGCAGCAGCGGCTCGTCGTAACCGGTTTGGAACTTGTCGGCCACGATCAGGAAGCGATAGGGGTCCTCGACGATCCTCTCGGGGATCAGGTTGCTGGGGAAGCCGTTGAGCGAGGCCTCCGTAACCATGTGCCCGCCGTGCTCGTGCTCACCAGAGAAGGCCACGATCGCTCGGTACGGACTGTGCTGCTCTCGAAGGTAGTCCGTGAAGGCGTGATAGTACTGGATCGCTCGGGCGATGCCGCTGGTGACCACCATGGCGCGAGCCTCGCCGCCGAGCTTGCGCCGCGCCAGCACCTGCTCCGAGAAGTGGTCGACCATGATCTCGGCCTTCTGGCGAACGGCGTGCTCGTGCGCCTCCACGTAGCGCCGCAGCTTCTTGCGCGCCTTCTTCACGTCGACCTCGGGATCGTCGGGCGCCGTCTTCAGCAGCCGGTAGTAGCTCTGCACCGGCGTGTAGCTCGCCAGCACGTCCAGGATGAATCCCTCCTGGATGGCCTGCTTCATGGTGTAGCTGTGGAAGGGCCGGTGCTTGACCACGCCGTCCGCTTCGTAGGGCTCACCGAAGATCTCCAGGGTCTTGTTCTTGGGCGTGGCCGTGAAGGCAAAGTAGCCGGCGTTGGTGAGCATCTTCCGCGCCTCAATGAGGCGGTTGATGCGGTCTTCGACCGTCTCCTCCTCCTCCTCGCCGCCGTGCTCGGCCAGGGCGACGCTCATCTGGGCCGAGGTACGTCCGCCCTGGCTGGAGTGCGCCTCGTCGATGATGATGGCGAAGCGGCGTCCGCGGTGCTCGTCGCCGATGCTGTCGAGGATGAAGGGGAACTTCTGGACGGTGGTGATGACGATCTTCTTGCCGGCCTGGAGGAAGGTGCGCAGTTCGTCGGCATGCTCGGCGTGGCCCACCGTGGCCGACACCTGTGCGAACTGCTTGATCGTGTCGCGGATCTGCTTGTCCAGCACGCGGCGGTCGGTGACCACGATGACGGTGTCGAAGATCGCCCGGCCCTCCTGCTCCAGGCCTACCAGTTGGTGGGCCAGCCAGGCGATGGAGTTGCTCTTGCCGCTGCCGGCAGAGTGTTGGATGAGATAGCGCCGGCCGGCGCCACGCTCGCCGGCATCGGCCAGCAGCTTGCGGACGACGTCGAGCTGGTGGTAGCGCGGGAAGAGCTGGCGGCGCTGCTTGCGCTGCCGGTCGTCTCGCTCCTCGACGACCTGCGCGTAGTTCTCCAGGATGTCGGTCAGGCTCTCCGGCGTCAGGATGCGCTGCCAGAGGTAGGCGGTCTTGATGCCGTCGGGGTTGGGCGGGTTGCCGGCGCCGTCGCGCCAGCCCTGGTTGAAGGGCAGGAACCAGGAGTCCTTGCCCTTCAGGTGGGTACACATGCGGACTTCGCTGTCGTCGACGGCGAAATGCACCGCGCAGCGCCCGAACTGGAAGAGCAGCTCGCGCGAGTCGCGATCGCGCCGGTACTGCTCGACCGCGTCCTCGACGGTCTGCTTGGTGAGGCTGTTCTTGAGCTCGAAGGTGGCGATCGGCAGGCCGTTGATGAACAGGCAGAGGTCCAGGGCCAGCCGCGTCTCGTCCTTGCTGTAGCGGAGCTGCCGCGTGACGCTGAAGATGTTGGCGCGGAAGCGGGCCGTCGCCTGCGCGTTGCCGGGCGTGGGCGTGCCGTAGAACAGCTCGACCGAAGCCGGCCCGTGCTTGATCCCCTTGCGCAGCACGTCGATCACGCCGCGCTTGGCGACCTCGCCCTGCAGCCGGTCGAGGAGCTGCCGCAGCCTGAGCCTCCCGGAGTAGAGCTCGAGCGCCTCGACTACTCTGGGCTGGGTCGTGCTCAAGAACGTCAGCAGCTTGGCCGTGTCGACGGCGTGATCGCGGTCGTAGTCGGCGGGATCCCCCGCGACGCAGCGGCCCGCGCGGGCGTCCAGGTGCTCCCGCACTGCCCCCGGCTCCCTGGCGGGCGCCGCCGCCTGCCCGGTGAGCGCGGCGACGATGAGGGACTCCAGGCCGCGCTCGCTGGTGTCAGTTGTTTGCATCGAACTCACGCGATATCGGTTGACGCGCCGAGTACTCCAGCGCCGCTGTGATGTCGCCGTCTTCAAGATACGGATAGTCCGCCAGGATTTCCTCGCGGCTCGTGCCCGAGGCCAGGAGATCGAGGATGTCCTTTACCCGTATCCGCATCCCGCGAATGCACGGACGTACGCCGCACTGTTCCGGCCGGACCGTGATCCGGTGCAACTCGTTCATGAGTACTCCTCAGGTCGTCGGCGTCGCCAGGCAAGCGAGGCCATCGACTAGGGTAGGACAGTGAAGCCCTCTCGCCGCGCCGCATCCGGAGCAGGCGCTGCACGGCCGAGACGCTCTCGACCGTTGTCGCCCACCAGACGACGATGTCGGCGTCGTCTCGACGCAATTGGAGCAGCGTCGATGATCGGGGCTCTTGGACGCAGATCGGGAGGACGGCTGAGCTGTCCCAGAATCTCACCGGTTCTCCTCACGCTCCTCCAGTAAGGCCTTCAACAGCAGTCCATCCGGGTCGGCGAAGCGCGGGAGGTCGCGAAGGTCATCCGCGGATGCCTTTTTCGTAGCCGGGATGAGGAGGCCCCGCGCCACTAGGTCGGCATAGTCGCCGCCGGCCGCCGGGCTCGACCGCTGCGCCGGAACCAGGCGCGCAATCTCCTTGCCTCGATCGGTCACGACCACGTCCTCGCCAGCCTGTACTTGCTCCAAATAATGGGTCAGGGCCGCTTGCAATTCCGCGACTTCGGCGGTGAGCATGGGCGCCTGCCTTTCACGAGCGAGCGATTGCGTTGTCACGATACCACCTGCCGCAATGGGCCACGATGACCCACTGGGACGCCTGCTACCCGTCGCCATCCTCCGCGTCCGCCGCGCCTTCGGGATACGTATCCTCCTCCACCGCATCGTCCGCCAGCGCCGCCTCCACATCATCTGGTGACGCGTGGCCGTCCAGGGTCGCCAGCGCGTCCAGCGGCACGTGCCGCACGTCCAGCTTACCGGTCACCACGTCGGCGATGAGTCGGGTGCGGTACTCGCGAACGAGGTCGATCTCCCGCTGTGCTTGGCGGATCCCAATTGTCAGCTCCTGCGTCGCCTCCTTGATATGCTCGACTATGTCGCACTGCTCCCTTAGCGTCGGCGGGAGTGCGAGCCGAAGTGACCCAAGCCGCGATTCGGCAATTGCTGGATAGGCAACGCCAACGGAATACGCCGTCACACGCTCGACGAAGCCGGCACTCTGTAATACGTAGCCCAGATATTCTGGTAGCACCCCGGCAGCGGGTGTCAGGGTAGCAAAGCCGGTAGAGGCCACGAGATCATCCGTCACCTCGGCAACGTAATAGACGGCCCTGAGATACGTTCGAACGGTCGACACGATGGTGTCCCCTTTGGAAAGGATTCGCCGGGCGCGGGACGGTGCGTCACCGAATCGAACACGCTCCGGTGGCGCAACGAGGAACCCAGTCCCGACCGCTCCAATGTCCAGGTATTGGAACACATAGTCCGGATTCGTGTCCTCTTGTAGGGACCGCTGGTTGATTGCTACCCATCTCTTCAATGGCTTCAGTATCCAGTGCGCGGGCACATCGCTCAGCCACTCAATGCCGGAAGGCGCCAGGCGCGCCCCCGCGTCCACGCCACGCGTGACCGCCCGGTCGATGATGGCCTGCTTCTGCTCGTTGAGCAGCGCGATGAGCCGTTGCTTGTTACGGATGTAGCGACGGATGGCCCGGTCCTTTGCGTTGAGGTACGACAGCATCGCGCGCTGTTCCTCAATTGGCGCGTAGACGATCCCGATATCGAGGAATTGCTCGGGATACAACCGCAGTCGCGACGAGTGAACTCCGGTGGAGCGACAGATGTATTCGGATACATATGGCTGCGTCCGCAGGAGGTGATCGGCGTATTCGGGCAATAAGGCGGTCTGGTCCGCCGGCCGGTAGACATGGTAGGACGGGCTGACTAGCCCGGCCTCCTTCGCGACGCCAAGCGCCCCCATCCAGGCCCACATCGTATTGACCACCAGGTCGCCGGGACAGCAGAGCTTGTGGCCGGTGTAGGACTCTGCCATGAACATGGTGACGTTCTTCTGACGGCGCGGCGTAACACCGGTGAGGTGCGACACGGACAGGAGATCCTCGTTACCGGCTACCGAGCGCTCGTCCACTTCTCGGAACAGGTACTTGGCGCGCTTCTCTTCCCAATGCGCCGGGATCGTCCCTAACCATGGCATCCGCGACGGCCGGTAATCTGAGAAGGGACACAGATCGATGCTCACACCTCCGCCACGACCAGCGGCTGGTAAGAATCCCATAGGTGCTCCGCCAAATTCACATAGAGCAGGTGATGCATTTCCCGGTTGGCGTTCTTGACCTCAGACCGAGCGTGAGACGGTCCGCCAATCGTTAGTGCCACTGCCGGGAAGCGCAGGCCGCGTACGCAGCCCCGCACGGGCCACGAGCGAGCAATTGCGTGCGCCGCTCCCCGGTCGCTGGACGCGGAGTGTAGCCAAGCAAAACCGTTCGTCCACCGAGTACATTGCGCGTACTCATCACGCAGTGTCGACATTTGGTGCCATACCCGAGCATTCCGAGACAAAATCAACACGAAAGCGCGCCGCGCAACGGAAGACACCGCGCCAGATCAAGTAATCGACTCAGGTCTTGCCCCCAGGCTCATTCCCTGGACTAAGCGGTAGACGAATTTTATTTGCCTGCTCGGAGCAAGTATCTCTCCACGTCTTGCTGGACTCCGACTGTAATTCAAGCTTACTCTGAAGTGTACACCCCGATACTTGCCGATCAACGAGCGAAAGGGCTTCCTGTACGCCACTCACCGACCTCAGGACCCCAACTAGCGAGCGAAACTCATCATATGTAAGGTCAGCCAATCTCTCCCGGATATCGTCTGAGATCGTAACGCCAATCCTGCCTAGATGCGCTTCGAGTTCTGGCCAGTATCGAAGCTTCTCGTTGACTGTGGGCGGCATAACCTGAATAATTAGATCAAACCTACCAGGTCTGCTAATCGCCAGGTCGAACTGATCAATATAGTTCGTAGCAACTATAAAAACAATGCGCCGGCTCTTATTGATGGCTGCCAGCTTCGGGAGCATCGCCGTGGTTAGGAATCTCGACAACACCTCGCTCGCCTGATGTCGATCTCGCACCATTTCATCGAACTCATCAAGCAATACCACAATCCTCTCCGAAACGGCGAGCATGCCGAAAATGCGATCCGCCTCAGCCTGAACCTGATCCAACCCCTTCCGCACGAAGTGAGACGGGTCTATCGCGAGTCGCGGCCATCCGAGATAGTCAGCTATGATCTTTGTCAGCTCGGTCTTCGAGGTACCAGGAGGACCAAACAGTATCGCGGACATAGCAGTGCCTGGGGACAACGATCCGCCCGCTTCAATTCTGGCCACCTCACGCTCAATAGGCCGGACAAAGTGATCGAGGATCACACACTTCAATGACAGTGTCTGACCACCATACCTTACGGGACAGTCTAGAAAGTTCTCGGCAAACTCGGGAGACTTGGACGCAGACCTGGCGGGAAGGTACACCGCGCCCAGGTAGTTGAATACAGACTGACGAATTGCTTCCGCCACCAAGCGCCCGAGAACATGGCAGAAATGGTAGGCGGACGCGGTGGACCAAGACTCTGGCCCAGCAATTTGTGAATGGTGCCCGGATGACCAACCCCGACCGCCGTTTGGTAGGGGAAAAGATGTCTCCCTCAGGCTGTGGGCTGCCAATCCTAGCTTATCTAAGTGTGGAAGAAGCTTGTCCTGCAAAGGCGCTTGAAGGAGCTGCACCAACATCTCGTATTCGTAACAGTATGCATTCCCGAAACGCGGATAATGGAAAAGAGGGCGACTACGAGGCCAACTCCCATCGGGCAGTTGACCCGAGAAGAGTTGACGGATCGCGGCCTGCAATATCAAGCTCTGATCAGGAGTTTCCTTTCCCGGATCCTGAGATGACGAGACGAGAATGATGCAGTAGGCAAGCTGAAAATAGTCCAGTGCCTTGCTTTTGGCCAACAGTAGCGCTAACTGATGATGTATCTCGTGCCATGCCCATTCGCATATAAATCCCTTCGTCTCAGAGGTAAGACGATCCATCTTTGTTAGCACACGGGACACCAGCTGTGTCAGATACGCGGAAGGCGGATAGGGCTCTAGTCGGACTGATCCGTGTTCAATCGCCTTCAAGAGGTAGTCAGTGGCTTCTGATATCCGCCTCTCACTATCCGAGCCTGCCTGAAAAGTCTCTCGATCCTCTTTAGTCATGACCTCCAAGAGAGCCAGAACGGCCTCTAGGAGAAATGCAACGGTAAAGGAGTTGTTCTCGTCGAGGCCGGCACTCTTCCAGGACGATTTCAGCATTTCGTGCGCCAGCTTGGCCGCCCCATCTTTCCATGGACCCGCAGCCCATCGATCCGTCGCGACCAGCGATAGTATGCAGGTGGCGCTGCTAGCTTTTGAAAAGCCATCGGCGCTAGGTTCAACCTGAAGGTAAAGATGGCGGAAGCCATTCGACTCAGGAATGTAATACTGCGTAAGCGACGAGGCGTGCAGTTCCTCCGTCTCTACCAACAGACGACGTAATGACTCGATCTGCGGGAATTCCATTGCGATCCGTTCTATCGCTGGGCCTTCGCCGTACCGAGCCGGGATAGAACTGCCGAGGCGCTGCGTCGAAGCGAGCCGATTTGGCGTGCGTCATCGTCATCAATCTTGTCTGGGCGCTTGGAGTAGACATCGTCGATACGTTGCAGGGCATCGTGCCCCCGCTGGATCGCGCCGTGGGGATCGATGAGAAAGGAGGCGTATCGCCGCCTCGTCGCCGAGAGGGACGCGGCGGTATCGACGGCGTCTCGGAGGGAAGCAACCTGATGGACGTACTGCTGCAGCGTTTGATCGGCTGGTTCGATGGAGCAAAACACTGGTATGTTGTAGGCCACAGCGAAGCCTAACTCCATCGACGCTGACTGTCCCACATAACCGTCGGGCGTAACGAGCCAGAGGAAGTCGGACGCTCGAATCGACTCAAGGTGACGGTCTTGGACGAGCCGGATGGAACGAACTGGATCGCTGGCGACGAACAGGAACTCGCCAAGGGTGTCCACGACGCGAGGATCGGCCGGCGAGAGAACCGCTACGCTCAATGCGCGAAGCTCCTCGACGGTGCGGTAGATTGCCGGCATGTGCCGGTGAAAGCTTCCGGATACGGTAGCCGCTAACATTGCACCGCTCCTCCCCACCTTGTCACACAGCTTGCCTGTGCCGCGTCGTCACGGAGCCCCGCCCGGGGATCTGGAAAGCACTGATTATAACTGCGAACGCGCAGCATCTTGGCGAGTGGGGACAGAGGGCACAGAGTGATCGGCAAGGCTGCTCGAATGGCAGCGCAGCCGTCCGGCGCGCGGATGGGATCGGCGCAACCGGCCGCCGCTTCGGCAAGCGCACGGCCTGACCACGGCAGGCTGGACTCCTCCAGCTGCTACAGCTTTCTATGCCGTTGCCCCAACTTCTAAGACTGCACGCTACAATAGGCCTTTCCCATACCGTAGTCAATGTGGATTTGCTGATCTCCGTGCCTTACTATGACTGCATGTCATCAGATTTGCCGTTCATGACTCATCACATGACTGTTCTTGCCGTAAGTGTGGGACAGGGCTTTTGACAGTCCATGCGGGCCTTTCCTCGTTTCACCGAAAACGTGAGCCAACCATGGTGTGCTCCCCAACGATGAGGTGCTCGGCGTCTTTCGGCCTGCAGTGAACCCCTGCGCCGCGTAACCAATTTCGCTCATCAGCGAGCCTCCGTGTCGGCCAGGATCTGTCCGAGCAGCCCCTCCGACTCACGCTCCAGCGCTTCAATATCTGCGCGGATCGCATCCAGCGTCCGCAGAGGTGGAGGCTGATAGAAGTAGCGGCTGAAGGAGATCTCGTAGCCGACCTTGGTGGCGGCCTCATCAATCCAGGCGTCCGGAGCGTGCGGCAATACTTCGCGGCGGAAGAAGGCTTCGATTCCACCCGGCTCCAGCAGGAGCACTTGCTCGCTGTCGCGCAGCTCCGGGTCCGGCTCGTACTCCACGATTCGAGGCTGGCCGTCCACCTCCGCCGGGTAGCGACCGTGGAGCGGGTCGGGCTCCGCCCTGCCGGGCCGGTGAGTCCTCTTGATCACCGGCACGGCCGCTTCGTCCCGCCGGGCGAGCCGGTCGCGGAGCAGGCTTTGCTGTTTGGCCGTTAGCTTGAGGGCATGGCGCCGGGCCGTTTCCCCCACGCGGTCCAGGAAGACGTTGAAGTCCAGGTGCGAACCGGCGCCGAGTAGCGCGGCGATGCGATCCACCAGCGTGGCGAACGGCTCCTCTCGGACCACGACGCAGAGCCGGCGAAAGCGCTCCCGGGCCGCCTCCGTTAGGTCGACACTCAGTCGCAGCGGCCGCTCGACGGTGATCTTCCAGTAGCCGAACGCCGCATTGGGGAAGACCTTCGAGTGCTCGGTCTCCTCGAAGGCCAGGAAGTGATCGCAGATCCTGCGGATGTCTTCGGCGGCCAGCTCGCAGTTCTTCTTGCCGAGGTTCTTGCGCAGGGGACGGTACCAGGCGCTGGCGTCGATGAGCTGCACCTTGCCCCGGCGACGCTCGGGCTTGCGGTTGGAGAGCACCCAGATGTAGGTGGCGATGCCGGTGTTGTAGAAGATGTTCAGTGGCAAGGCGATGACGGCCTCGAGCCAGTCCTGCTCGATGATCCAGCGGCGGATGTTCGACTCCCCCTGCCCGGCGTCGCCGGTGAACAGCGAAGAGCCGTTGTGGACCTCGGCGACGCGGCTGCCCAGCGGCGTGCCGTGCTTCATCTTGCTGAGCAAGTTGACCAGGAACATGAGCTGCCCGTCGCTGGAGCGGGTGATCAGGGAAAACTCCGGATCATCCTGATATGAGACGACGAAGCGATCGTCCTTGAGGTCGCCCCGGCCGCCCATGCGCTCGAGGTCGGTCTTCCAGCTCTTGCCGTAGGGAGGATTGGACAGCATGAAGTCGAACTCCCGCGACGGGAAGCCGTCCTGGGATAAGGTCGAGCCGTGGCTGAAGTTCTCCGCCTCCTCACCCTCCCCTTTCAGGAGGAGATCGGCCTTGCTGATGGCGTAGGTCTCGGCGTTGACCTCCTGGCCGAACAGGTGGATCGCCGCCTCCCGGCCATGGCTCGCGGCCAGCTCCTGCAGCGTCTGCTCGGCAACGGTCAGCATGCCGCCGGTCCCGCAAGCGCCGTCGTAGACCAGGTAGGTGCCCGACTCGATCTGGCCGGCGATCGGCAGGAAGATCAGGTTGGCCATCAGCGTCACCACGTCGCGCGGCGTGAAGTGCTCGCCGGCCTCCTCGTTGTTTTCCTCGTTGAAGCGCCGGATCAGCTCCTCGAAGATCGTGCCCATGGCGTGGTTGTCGAGTCCCGGCAGGCGGATGCTGCCGTCGAAATGGGACACGGGCTCGGGACTCAGGTTGATCGATGGATCGAGGAACTTCTCGACCAGGCTGCCGAGGATATCGGCGTCGACCAGGGTGGGGATCTGATGGCGGAACTTGAACTTGTCCAGGATGTCGTGGACATTGGGAGAGAACCCGTCGAGGTACGCCTCGAAGTCGGCCTTGAGCTGGTGCTGCTTCGCTCGCGACCGCAGGTCGTGAAGCGTGACGGTGGAGGCGTTATAGAAGGATTGCCCCGCTGCCTGCCGCAGCGCCGCGTCCTGGTTGGTAATCGCGGCGGCATCGAGCCGCGCCTTCATCCGGAGCACATCCTGCTTCGTGGGCTCGAGCACCGCGTCGAGGCGGCGGATGACCGTCATCGGCAAGATGACGTCGCGGTATTTGCCGCGGACATAGACGTCGCGCAGCACATCGTCCGCGATTCGCCAGATAAAGCCGGCGATCCAGTTCAGTTGGTTCTGATCCACGCGGCCGCGACCCCCTCCGTCCCGATGCGAGGCGATAGCACTCGCACCCGGCTGCATCTCCATACAAATGATTCCCGTCGACCACCATAACTGCGACAGCGCCGAGGGACGCACGGTCTCATCGCCCCCGCCGGCGAGATTGCAGCTTCCCCGTACTCCCGACCTCGATCGTGGCGGCGCGATGGCCGCCCTGTTTGACGCCCCGATCGTGCAAGATTATCCTGCGGTTACGTGTTTGTGAAGGGGAGTGGGCATGTGTTACTGCCAGTCAGGGCAGGGTCGCATCCTCCGCGACCTTCAGCGCGGCAGCAATCTAGGTCGGCACGCCCGCCGTCGTCCTTGTCTCAGCGTCGACCTTGAGCTTCGCGCGCAAGTTCAGATACTCGACGCCGTGTTCCGTGATGAAGAAATGGTCCTTCAGGTTGCCGCTGGGAGGCATGCTGCGCAGGCCCCGCCCCGAGATGTTGTCGATGAATCCAAGGGCGCGCAAGTGTCGGAGCTCGCCCTCGAAGTCGGGCGACATTTCGTAGTCAAACGGTCCGGGCAGGTTCAGCTTCTGGAGGTGAAGGAGCTCCCATCTGTTCACGAAGTATTTGAACAGAAACTGGAGCTCCGTCACGTCGGTCTTCAGTTGCTGCACCTGTTTCTGGACACGGAACGTCACTCCCTGCGTGGAGACTGCCAGCTCCTCTAGCCTGTTGAACAACGGGGAGTTCGCTACCAGGATTACGGCAAAGATCGCGACCTCGACCCAGCCGACGCGGTTCCGGACCTCGATGAGTCCGAGGGTCTGCGCGACGAGGTAGGCGAGGCCCACGATCGTCAGCCCAAGGGTCACGATCACGGACCGTGCCGACACCCCCGCATCCTGACTGCTCTCCGGCTCGACCATAGATGCACCTCCTGACGGCATCAACTCCGGGCGTCGCGCCTCCAGCCGGTGTAACTGCCATGTGAAAGGCAGCGCGACCAAGATGGCCGCGGGCATGGACGTTTGGTACGCCGGCACCGATCGCACTGTATCCGTCCAGAGCGGTAATGATAGCTACGCGTCCGCGATGATGTAGAACCAGCCACCCAGGGCGGACCCGCCGGGGATCGATCCGGGCGATGGCTACCAGGTGGTGGTGGGCGTGATCCACCACGACGCTCGTTGCGCGCCCGACGTGGCGCCGCTGGACATCCCCCTCCAGCCGGCACCCAACATCACCATCCCCACCCGGCCCGGTACCAGCTATGGCCTACGACGCCCATAGCGCGTCGCTGCTGCTCCCTCGCTTCACGCCGTCGGGCGGGACGAAGGCAGGGGAGTACAGCAGGATCATCCAGGTTCCCGAGGCGCTCAACCGCCCCCCGGAGATCCTGCGGGACCACCTATTCCAGCTGTACACCTGCCATGGGACGCCCATGCTCTGGCAAGGGCAGGAGTTCGCCGACAACTACGTCCTGCCGGACAGCGGCGACCTGCGCGTCCATTTCCGGCGCAACGTCCACTGGGAGTACTTCTACGACGCTGGCGCCCCGCTGGTCCGCTCTACCGCATCCTCGGGAAGCTCCGGCACTCCTGCCCCGCCCTGCGCAGTCGAGAGTCGTTCTACTACAACACCGACTCGAGACCGGTGGACGGCGTAGCAGCCTACCGCCGCCAGTCCACTGTCGCGCAGCAGATCGCCATGGTGTTCCTCAACTTCTCCGACCAGCAGCAGTCGGTGTCGGTACCCTTCCCCGAGCCAGGGTTGTATCGGGAACGGATTGACGGTGCGAACAGCATCACGGTGGCCGCGGCCGGCCAGCCGGTCGCGGTGGATGTGCCCTCCAACTATGGGTGCATCTTCGTCAAATGAAGCGGCACCAGCTCTATCGCCGGCTACCGGCAGAGCGGCAGTAAGCTCTGGTAGCAGGCACGAGCTGCTTCGGTCACTGGAGTCTGCCACAGCTCCGCGTTGAACATCTCGATGGAGTATCGACCGTCATAGCCGAATCCCTCCAGGCGAGCGATGATGGCCGGCAGGTCGAGCACGCCCTGGCCGGGCAGCACGCGGTCGGCGTTGCAATGGCTCAGCTCTCCGGGCTTGTCGCGCATATCGTCCAGGTGAACATGCTTGATCCAACGTACCGTCTCCGCGGTCAGATGCTCGAACTTGGTCGGCGTCACGTAGTAATGCGCCGGATCAAACAGCACCCCGACCCGCGGATGATCGGCCCGTTCGGCCACGCGCACCGCGCTCTGCAGCGTCTTGACTACGGGCGACCAGTTGAACTCTACGGCGATCGTGACGTCCGGCGCCTCGAGGGTGTCGGCCAGGCCGGCGACAGTGTCACCAATGGTATCGAGCGCCTCCAGCGAAGCCTGGGTCGGGCCGTCCGTGCCCACTGCCAGCGTACCACGGCGCCGTCGGTCGCCGCGGCGGCAGGTCAGACCGCAAGCCGTGCCAAATCCGTCAACTCCGCTGGTTCCGGTATCATGGCACTGCTTCGACGAGATGGAGGAGGGATGGCTACGTTCGACGTTGCCACGCGGCGCTACTCGGTCGAGGACCTGGAGCTGTTTCCAGACGACGGGAAACGGCGGGAGCTGGTGAATGGGCGGCTGGTGGAGTGGGAGATGCCGGGCTGGGGGCACGGCGCGCTGATCGCGCTGCTTAATGTCCTCCTTGGCTCGGTGGTGCGGGCGTCGCGCCTCGGGTACATCGTGACCGCCGACAGCTACGTGCGCATTCTGGGCAGCCGGCACGATGTCCGCGGACCGGACCTGGCCTTCTTTCGGCGGCGGCCGAGCCCAGATGAGGTCTGGGCGGCGGCAACCACGGCAGTGCCCGACTTCGTGATCGAGGTGGTCTCCCCCTCCGATCGAGCGGCCGAGGTGGAGGAGAAGGTACGCGACTGGCTGCGTGCGGGCGTTCCGCTGCTCTGGTACATCAATCCCATGGCAGGCGTGACGATGGTGTACGAGGGGGCAGACGGCCCTATCCGACGCGTCGAAGCCGACGAGCTCCTCGATGCCGGCTCGGTCGTGTCCGGCTTCAGTGTGCATCTCCGTGACCTGCTCGACGAGATCGAGGGCGCCGAGGGATCCAAATCGGGTTCCAGCTAACATCAGCCAGGATATCCCCACCAGCCTTGCCCCTACCACGGCCACGTTCCCAACGGCACTATCCTGGCCCTCTCGCCGCAAGGCTGCCTGGCTTGGCAGCAGGCCATACGCACCGGGCAGAACGGGGTCGGCATCTACGCCAGTCAGCCTTTCCAGGTCTTCAACCCCGCCGACGGCTCCCAGCGGGCGGTCGGTACGAGCGAGGAGTTCATCAAGGCGGAAAGCGGCTTGGCTATCGACGGCTCACTGCTGGTGTTGCCGACGCCGGAGGGACTGGTCGGCATCGACCTGGAAAGCGGTGAGCACTTTGCGATCTGCCGGGCGGTGGATGCGAAGGGTAGCCCGGCCGTGAGCGGCCGCACGGTTGCCTGGCTGAACTGGCGCAACAACACGCTCGGCAAGTTCGGCGACAACGGCAACGTCTACGCCGCCATCCTCACGCCGGGTCCGGCGCTCCTGCCGCCGGCGTACGGCGTGCCTGCGACGGGCTGCAAGGATGGCGGCGCCTTTCCTACCTGGACGTTCTTTGACCTGAGCGTGGCAGAGGCTCGCGATCAGCAGCACATGGCGAAGCAGGCGCGCCACCTCGGCGGTCATACTGCATCCCCCGTCGAACACCGATTCCCACGCCAGACGCGAAACGCCCCGTCGAGCGGCCGCTTGACGGGGCGGCTTCCCTCTGGCATGAGGTGGTGAGCCGCCCGGGACTCGAACCCGGAACCAGTTGATTAAGAGTCAACTGCTCTACCAATTGAGCTAACGGCCCTTAGCCGTGTCAGTATACCGGCCCACCTGGCGCGCGGCCAAATCGAGCCATCAGCCCGCGTCAGGCGGGGTTCGGATCCGGGGAGACATCCGAAACCCCGGCTTCTGGCAGGGATACGGTCACCTCGCCGTCCGCCTCCTGGACGCTGACGAGCCCGTCCCTGGCTAGGCCCTCGACCACGCCGGCCAGCCAGGTGGTTTCGTAGCCGGCGAAATCCTCCTTGATCTGCTGCCCGAGCCTGGCCAATGGGACGCCGTGACCCGGCTCGAGCTGGGTGAGCGCGCGGACGATTCGGCCGCGGTAGTAGCGAGAGGAGCCGGCGAAGCGCTCCGGCTGCCGGCCGCTGACCACACCGGGCTTGGCGCTAGCCGGCGTGTCGATTGGCGTGCCGCCGCTGAGCTGGTCGTGCCGCGCCTGACAAAGGGCTTCCAGCGGGCAGTAGGGGCAGGCCGGCTGGCGGGCGGTGCATATGGTGGCGCCCACGTCCATCAGCGCCTGGTTCCAGTCGGCTGCGCGGCCCAGCGGCAGCACGTCGGCGGCAAGCTGCCACGCCTTGGCGTCGCCAAAGGCAGCCGCGACGGCGTCGACGCCGACGAACAGCCGCCGCAGCACCCGCCGGATGTTGGTGTCGACGGTCGCTGCCTGCCGGCCATAGGCGAAGGAGGCGATGGCGGCGGCGGTGTAGCGGCCGACGCCCGGCAACCGCATCAGCTCGTCGATCTCCGCCGGCAGACGCCCGGCGTAGCTCCGGACAGCCTCGCGGGCGATCGCCTGCAAGCGCAGGGCGCGGACGTTGTAGCCCAAGCCCGACCAGGCGCGCAGGACCGCGGCGGTGGACGCCGTCGCCAGCGCCTCCAGCGTCGGGAACTGCTCCAGAAAGGCCAGAAAGCGCGGCGCCACCCGATCGGCCTGCGTCTGCTGCAGCATGAACTCCGACACCAGCACGGCGTACGGATCGGGCGAGTGCCGCCAGGGCAGGTCGCGCTTATGCCAGTCGTACCATGCCAGCAACGTATGCTGGAGTTCGGTCGCCTGGCCAAGGCGCGGTTTCGGCGCGACTGCAGTGAACCGGACCGCCGCGCCGGACGCCGGCGGCGGGAGCAACCCACCTTGCTGGGGTGCGATAACGGGCGTCTGGGCCTGTTCCTCGGCCTCCAACCACTGGTTCCTGTTCGCTGCTGCTGAGCGCCGGCCCCTGGCATGGTACCGTGTTCATCGGCGGGTTTCCGCCAGGAAGTTGATGGGGAGCCGGTAAGGGGCGGACATCCACGATGCTGCAATCAACGGTGCGCCAGCAGCAAACGCGGGAGGAAACCCGAGCCGCCAGGTCCTCCGGCTACCCCTGGGCGACTCGCCGGGCGTACCCGCTGGGAGCGAGGAGCGACCGCATGAAGGCGCTGGTGTACACGGGGACGCACCGCATGGAGGTGCAGGACGTGCCAGCCCCGACGCCCGGGCCCGACGAGGTCCTGGTGCGCGTCCACTACGCCGGCATTTGCGGCTCCGATCTGCACGGCTTCGAGGGCCGCACTGCCAATCGGCGTCCACCGCTCATCCTGGGACACGAGCTGGCCGGCACGATCATGGCCACCGGCAGCGAGGTGGAAGGGTTTTCTCCGGGGGAGCTCGTCACCGTCAATCCGATCATCTCCTGTGGCCGCTGTATCCCCTGTCGGGCCGGACGCGCCAACGTCTGCACTCGCCGCAAGATCATCGGCGTCGATCTGCCGGGCGCCTTCGCGGAGCTGGTGGCGGCCCCGGTCGACAACGTCTTCGCCTTGCCGCTCGGCATGCCGTTGCACCTTGGCGCGCTGGCCGAGCCCCTGGCCAACGCCGTCCACGTCGCGACGCTGGCGCCGCGCAACAAGTTCGGCGCCTGTTTCGTGGTCGGCGCCGGACCCATCGGCCTGCTCTGCTTGCAGATCGCGCGGCTGGCCGGAGCCTCGCCGTTGCTCATCTCCGACCGCAACCCCCATCGGCTGCGCGTTGCCCGGGAGCTTGGCGCCGACGTCGCCATCGATCTCAGCTTGGAGGATCCGGTTGAGCGCGTGCGCAGCGAAACCCGCTCCGGCGCCACCTGGACTATCGATGCCGTCGGAACACCAGCGACGCGCCAGCAGGCGGTGTCGGCGCTGGCCAACGGCGGCGTCGCCGTATTCATCGGATTGGAGCGCGGCGCCGGCGAGCGCGGCGCCGGCGAGCTCGACTTGCGTGAAGCCATCGTGCGGGAGCTGACCCTCCACGGCTCCTACGCCTACACGCCCGACGACTTCGCCACCGCCATCGAATTGCTGGCGCGCGGCCGCATCCCCACCGCCCACTGGCTGTCCAGCGTCTCCCTGGACGAGGGTCCGCGCATCTTCCATGAGCTCACCACCCCGACCACGACGCGGGTCAAGGCGATGTTTGAGCTGGCGTAGAGGATGCAGTAGCCGTCCCCTTGATGTATCGTGATCGGGATAGGCACGTGGCGGAGCACGCGTGTTGGAAAGCTGAGAGCAAACTGTAGATGGTTGACGCCTCTCCTACCGACCGGCCGACGCGCTATGTGATCGTCGGCAACGGCGCGGCCGGAACGACCGCCGCCGAAACCCTGCGCAAGCAGGACGCCACGTCCTGCGTCACGCTCATCGCCGGTGAGCCGTACGCCCTCTACAACCGCGTCTCGCTGCCCCCCTTCATCAAGCTGCAAGCGACCGAGCAAAAGGTGATGATGCGCTCAGCGGAGCAGCATGCCAAGCTGGGCATCGACTTCCGCCTCAACACCTGGGTGACCGCCGTCGATGTCGAGGAAAAGACGGTCAGCACCGATGTCGCCGGCACGTTCCCCTATGACAAGTTGCTGATTGCCACCGGCGGCACGCCGCGCCCTTCTCAGGCGCCGGGGGCGGACGGCTGCGCCAACGTCTACTACTTTCAGACGCTCGACGACTCCAAGGCCATTTCCGACCACGCCCATCGTGCCAAGTCGGCCGTAACCGTTGGCGGGAGCTACATCTCCTACGAGCTGACCGACGCCTTCGCCATCCGCAAGGTCCCTTGCACCTGGATTATGCGCGGGCCGCGCTTCCTGCACCGCACCTTCGACCCCGAAGGCGGAGCGCTAGTCGACGAGATCGCCCAAGCACACGACGTCACGGTCATCCACGGCGAGGAGATCGACCACGTCTGCCGAAGCAACGGCGCCGCCACCGGCGTGGTGACGCGCAGCGGCCGATCGGTATCGGCAGATATGGTGGGCTGCGGCCTCGGCTTGCGGATGTACGTGGACATCTTGGAGGATACGCCGGTCGAGACCCGCACCGGCATCGTCACCAACGAGTATCTGGAGACGAGCGTCCCCGATGTCTACGCCGCCGGTGACGTGGCGGAGTTCTACGACGTCACGATCGGCAGCCACCACCGCTTGGGCACGTGGGCCAACTCCATTGCCCAGGGCCGGCGCGCGGCGCTGACCATGCTGGGCCGGCGTGAGGTGTACGTGGAGATCCCGCTCTACACCAGCACGCTGTTCGACACCAAGATGAGCGTGATGGGTCTGACCGGTGAGGAAGACTCCGGCCTCGAAGCCGTGCAACGCTGCGACCACCAGGCCCGCACCTACCGCCGGCTGTTCTTCAAGGACGACCGCCTCGTCGGCGGCGCCTTCATCGGCGAGATGAAGGGTCGCGCCAAGCTGATGAACATGATCAAGAGCGGCGAGCGCGTCGAGGGTCCCAAGGAAGCGCTGCTGGACATTACCTAACGGACGCCCAGCCGGAAACCCCGCGCTTCCCGTGGCGCGCTGCTCAATGAGCGTCGCCGCGGGCGCGGCGAGCATGAGTCGTCTTCCGGTGCTACGCCGTCTACCGACGCGCCACCGACAGCGGCCCTCGATCTGCATGGACCGTCGCCGACGACTGGCCGCGCTGCCGGCGCGCGGATACGACCAGCAGCGCCATCCCTCCCGCGGAGATGATCACGGACAAGCCACACCCGATGAGCAAGGCGACCGCATAGAGCGTGCTGGGTCCGCCGCCGTGGAAAGCAAAGGCCGAGCCTCCCGCCGCCAGGTCGAGCTCCGCCGACAGGAGCAGGGCGGCGAAGACGATGAATAGCCATCGACGCCGGCTGATCTGTTGCCGCGAGAAGCGGCCTTTGGTCGGGGCCGGTGCTGTCGAGGTCTCAATCAAGCTGCTCGCGCCTTCCTACTCATACCGGTCGTCAGCGCCGGTCGCGACGATCCAAGCCCAGTCGCGCCGAACCCCACCATGTAGAAGGCCGAGCAACAGGAAACCGCTACCAGTGTGCCACGCCAGGGGCGGCGGCGACCATACCCTGTAGCCGTTAGTTCCGCGCATTGCGGCATCTAAAAGGTGCATCTACCAAGGTCGAGGCAGTTCCCAGTGTCGCGTGGCCCCTCCCGTTGTCATCCTGAGCGCAGCGAAGGATCCCCGGCAGGGCCGTCCGCGCTGCGCGGGACCGCATGGCGTCTGGTCTGTCCTGCCGGGGGGCCTTCGCTGCGCTCAGGATGACACTAGGAAGCCCAGGATGACAGGCGGGGGGACGACGCCTCACGCGAAGCTCCCCAAACCTGTCAGATGCACCACTCAATCTCTCCCGGCGTATCGGCGGAGCGGCGCAGCCCGTCTCGTCGTCAGCACCGCGTTCGGCACGGCCATGTAGGAGCCTTGCGGCGCAAACACTGCCTCGGAACGGTCTACAGCGGACTTGAGAGCTCCGCCACATCCACGGCTCCCTGCCGCAGGACGACCGGGCGGCTGCCGGTGCAGTCCACCACCGTGGAGGCGACGCCGCCGGGGCAGGGGCCGCCGTCGAGAGCCACGGCGGCCCAGTCGCTCAGCGGCGCGACTGCCTCGGCGAACGTGGCCACGGCGGCCTCGCCGGATCGGTTGGCGCTGGTGACGGCCAGGGGACGGCCGAGCGCGGCCGCGATCGCCCGGACGACGACGTCGTCGGGGACGCGCACGGCGACCGTGTTGCCAGACACGACGCCCACCGGCATTGGCACGGTTGCGCGCACGACCACGGTGAGCGCCCCCGGCCAGCCGCGGGCCAGCAGGCCCTGCACGAGCGGGCTGGCCAGGTCGGCGATGGTAGACGCCTGCTCAATAGAGGCCGCGAGCAACGGGATCGACTTGCCGCTGGGGCGACGCTTGGCTGCGAAGAGCCGGGCGATGGCGTCGGTGTCGCGACTGTCGGCGGCGATGCCGTACACGGTGTCAGTGGGAAGAATCACGAGATCACCGCGGCGAAGCGCGACCACGGCCGCCGTCACGGCCGCGGCGCTCGGCTCGCCGCCGGCATCACGCGCCTGCAGCAACTCCATCCGGTATCCCCGCCAGGATGCGCTCCTCTATGGCCACGGCCACGCCATCGTCGGCCTCCGGTGGGCAGACCCAATCGGCCTGCGCCTTCACATCCGGAGCTGCGTTGCCCATGGCGATGCCGAGCCCGGCGTAGACGAGCATATCGAGGTCGTTCAGGTTGTCGCCGACGGCGGCGACCTCGTCCCGCGTCGCCCCGACCAGCTCGGCAAGGCGCGCCAGCGCGCGGCCTTTGGACACGTCGGGGTGGATAATCTCGGTGAACAGCGGGTAGGACTTGGTCACATTCAGGCGGTCGCCGAATCGCTCGCGGAAGTGCGCCACGTTGACGTCCGTTTGTTCCGCCGTGCTGACGATGACCAGCTTCGTTGGAGCGGTAGTGAGCCACGCCAGCAGGTCTCCCACGAAACGCGGCTGGACCCGAGAATGCCGGGCATAGAACTGGGCCTCCGGTGAGTCCTGGCTTGCGTAACACCAGTCGTCGACGTAGCCTAGGATCACGAAGCCGAGCCGGTTGGCCTCGGCGATCGCCTCGCGAGCGGACTCCAACGGTACGGGCTGATGAAAGATCACGTCGTCGTTGTCAACTCCGCGGACGAGCGCGCCCTGATAACAGATCAGTGGAGTGATGATCGCCAGCTCGTGGGCGTAGGGGAGGCTGGCCCGGTACATACGACCGGTCGCCAGGGCCACGCGGACCCCGGCGGCCTCAGCACGCGCTACCGCGCCTTTGACACGATCAGACACCAACAAGTCGTTGCCAATGAGCGTGCCGTCCAGGTCCAGGGCCAACAGCTTATATGCCAAACTGACGTATACCTCCACCGCGCATTGTACGTGGCGTCTCGCCGGGTGGCCTAATCTGTTCATCGCCGTCGGACCAGACCAGATGTTACGGCGTCCGGCTCGCAACACTGGCCGGTACAATGCATGCGGCGGGCACAGGGCGCTTCGTCCGACGCAACCCGAGGAGACGCCGCTGCCGCCGTCAGTGAAGCCAGTTCCGATGCGTCGGCTAGACACGGAGCCCGAGTGGCGAACGTAGGCGATTGCCCACCGACCGGCGCTCGCTGTAACCGATCATGCGGAGTTGCCCGCGCACTGCTGGCGCGCCGGGAATCGGTATCCTCCGCGTCGGCGAGCTACTAACTCCATGGCAGCCAGCGCGCTCTTGGCCGGTCGCTATGACCTCGGCCCGCTCATCGCCGATGATGGCGTCAAGCAGGTTTATGCCGGCCACGACCAACACCTTGGCCGCGACGTTACCATCGAGGTCGTCAGCTCGGACGATGCCGACGTTCGGGCGCGTTTCTTGGCGCGCGCCAAGATGCTGGCAGTGGAGCACCATCCGCACCTGGTGATCGTGTACGACACGGGCGAAGATGATGGTCGAGTCTACGCCGTCCTCGAGCCCACTACGGGTGTGACCTTGGCACAACGCTTCCAGCACGGCCCGCCCTTTACGATTACGCAGGTCGTCGAGCTCGGCATCGGTCTCTGTCAGGCCACGGCTGCCGCGCTCCAACGCGACCTCGTGGTTGAGCCGCTGGGACCCGAGAGTGTGCTGCTGCAGGATGGAGACCACGTCAAGCTCGGCAACCTCCTGCTGCATCCCGCGGAGGTGCAACCGGCGTCCGGCGCTCTCCCTGTTACATCGGAGCAATCGCTGGTCCAGCGTATCGCCATCATGCTGGTCGCGGCCATGCAGCCGCCGGGCGTCGCCGACCTCAACCGCCCTATCGCCCGCGCCGCGGACCTGCCGCCGGGCCTGCCCGCCACCCTCCGGACCATCGCGCTGGCGGCCATCGCCCCGCGCGGGGCGTCGATTCGCACGCTCGCCGAGCTGCGCCAGGCGCTGAGCGAGTATCGCGGCGCGGCCCAGTTGACGACACGCGCGTTCGCGCCTCTGGCGCCGGCGGGGACATCGGATCTGTCCGGCGATGGCACGCCGCCCCCGGCTCCAGTCACGCGGGCGTTGCCCGGCACGGGAGCCGTGCGCGCCGGTGCTACCATCTGGACCGGCCGCGGCGCTGGGCGACGTCGCTCAACCCCCTGGTTTCCCCTGATCGCCGTGCTTCTCATAGGCGCGCTGATCGCCGGCGTCGGCGCCACGGCCATCTGGCTGGGGACCGCCGACGGCGTGACGCCGGCTAACGTCGGTCTCGCCGGCGTCACACCCAGCGTCACGCCTCTGGCGAGCACTGCCGCGCCCGTGATCCCAACCGCGACTCCGCCTGGCAGCCCGCCGACGGTCACCCCCACGCCGGGAATCGACCAACAGGGGCAGCTTGGCGGCGTCCCCGCCACGCCCACGGTTGGCGGGGCACACGCGACGGAGACTGCCCTGGCTGGGCAGACCGCCACCGCCGGCTACTTCGCGACCCAGACGGCCACGGCGGCGGCGCCCGTTACGGCCACGACGATACCAACGTTGACCCCAGTCGCGACGTTGACCCCTATTCCTGTCGCCACCCCATCTCCACCCCCTTCGCCCACCGTCACCGCCGTCCCGACCGCGGCCGTGCCTGGGGTCCTCGGCAAGACCGTGGCGGACGCCACCCAGATCCTTAGCCAGGCCGGATTCGTCGCGGCGCGGACGAACGACCAGCCCAGCAACACCGTCCCGGCGGGGATCGTCATCGCCCAGAACCCGGATGCGGCCTCGATCGTCCCGGCAGGCTCGACGGTGAAGATCACGGCGAGCAGCGGACCGCCTACGGTGTCTGTGCCCGCCGTGACGGGTCTCAACATCCTCACGGCGCGCGCCACGCTTGCCACCCGCGGCTTCAGCGTCAAGGTCGTGCAGCAACCCAACCAGACGGTGGCGGAAGGCATCGTCACCGGCCAGGATCCCAACCCTAGCGCCGCGGCCTTGCCGGACAGCACCGTCACGCTCACCGTGAGCGCCGGGAACAGGGTCGCCGTCCCGAACGTGGTCGGTCTCGCCGAAGGCGACGCCCAGGCAAAGATCAAGGACAGCGGTCTGTCGACCGACTTCGTCAACCACAGCGGGCACGATTCCTCGGTGCAGGTCGGTCAGGTGGAGAGCGAGACTCCCTTCGCCGGCACGCTGGTGCCGCGGGGTAGCGTGGTCAGGATCAACGTGCGGAGCTCGTAGCGGCTGGTATACTCTGCCCCGTGAGCTTGTGCGCAACCGGCTACGAATTCCGGCTGATTACCGCTGGCTGACCACTGACAGGTGCTACGAGGTGGCCATGCGTCGAATCATCGCCCTCCTTTGTTGCGTCACCTTGCTGCTGAGCGCGTGCTCTCCCGGTCTCCTTGCCGTTCCGCGCTTCCACGGCCCGCCGGCGCAGGCGCAGCTCGTGCTTTCCGCCTACGACACGCTGATGGACGACTACGTGCTGCGGTTGGATCCCTCCACCCTGGCGCTGGCCGCGGCGACGGGCATGCAGGACGCGGTGGCTCAGGGCAACGGCGCGGCAGCAACTGCCTTCCCCCACGAGCCATTCTGGGGAACCCAGAAAGAGGTGCGCAGCGAGCTGTCGCAACAGTTTACGCTCACCGCCCGTCAGTTCCCTCAGGTCGATCCGACGGCCATCGCCTACACCGCGATCACGCGGATGACCCAGAGCCTCAACGACTGCCACACCAATTTCTTTACGCCGTCCGAATATCAGCAACAGCAAGCCGAAATCCAGGGGAAGGTCCAGTTTGGCGGCATCGGCGCTTCCCTCAAGGATCGGCCCGGCTCGACCCCACTGATCGGTGAAGTCTTCGCCGGCTTGCCCGCGGCCCAGGCGGGCCTCCATCCCGGCGACGCCATCGTGCGGGTGAACGGGAAAGACATCCAGGGGCTCAGCGCCAGCAACGTCGTCACGCTTATCCGCGGTCCAGTCGGTACGGTGGTGAGTCTCGACATCCAGCGAACCGGCGCCGGCAATCTGCACTTTTCGATCACCCGTCGGGACGTCACGCCGCCGGCGCTCAACGCCGGGACCGTCACCGATAGCGCCGGTAACGAGATCGGCTACGCCCACATCTATAGCTTTACGCCGGAGATGCCGCAGGAGCTGCAGCAGGTTCTGCAGCAATTCCAGCAGAGGCAGGCCAAACTCTGGATTGTCGACCTCCGCGACAACTCGGGCGGGACCGTCCAGTCCTTACTCGAGGCGGTCAGCCTCTTCGTGCCGCGGGGGCCGGTGGCGCACTTCCAAAATCGAGCCGGCCACACCGACACCATTAACGCCAGCGGCAGCGCGGTCGCGGCTCCTCACCGGCTGGTCGTGCTCATCAACAACGGCAGCGCCTCGGCCAGCGAGATCTTCGCCGCCGCCGTGCAGGAGCAGCAGCAAGGCTCCGTGGTGGGGTCGCGCTCGGCCGGCTGCGTGGCGGTGGGCGAAGTCCACGCGCTCGCCGACGGCTCGGCCATCGAATACGCGGCCGACCGTGTGCAGACGCCCGTGCAGAATCGGGTGCTCAATGGCGCGGGGGTGACGCCCGACGTCACCGTTGCGATGAGCCTGGCCGATCTCGCCGCCGGACGCGACCCTCAGCTCGCCGGGGCAGAGGCCGTACTCGACGGTCGTATCACGCCGCCAAGCGCCACGACGACACCACAGGCTCCAGCCGGCGCAGCATCGCCTCCCAAGCTGCTGCCCCAACCGTCCGTCCCTTCAGGCTCCTCGCAATAGGCGTCCGTGCGTATCGCCGTCATTTCGGACATTCACGGCAACCTGGACGCGCTGGACGCGGTCATTGCCGACGCCGGCGCGGTGGATGAGTGGTGGTGCCTGGGCGATGTCGTGGGCTACGGCGCCGAGCCCGACGCCTGCGTGGCCCGCGTGCGCGACATCGCGTCCGTCGCCCTCGCGGGTAACCATGACCTTGCGGCCATCGGGGGAGCCGCACTGAGCCGCTTCAACGACGATGCCCAGGCCTGCCTCCGGTGGACCGCCCAGAACCTGAAGGCCGATCACGCCGCGTACCTGCGAGCGCTGCCGCACCGGCTGGAGCGTAACCCGTTCACGCTCGTCCACGCCAGCCCTCGCGATCCGGTCTGGGAATACGTGCTGGACGGCCGTGTCGCCCGCGCCAACTTCGCCCATTTCGCCGCCCAGTTCTGCTTGCTCGGCCACACCCATCGCGCCGGGGTGTTTGATGAGCGCGGCCGAGTAACGGGGCCGGTGGAGATCGCTTCATTCGCCGGCGCGGGACGCCGCCGGTACATCTGCAATCCGGGATCGGTAGGGCAGCCGCGCGACCGGGATTGGCGGGCGAGCTACCTCCTGTTGGAAGAATCCGGTCAACAATGGGAATGGCGGCGAGTGGCGTACGATGTCGACCGCGCTGCCGCGCGCATTCGCGCTGCCGGCCTTCCCGAGATCGAGGCGGCGCGTCTCGCCGTGGGCTGGTAACCGTCGCCTGCCACCGCCCCACCGGAAACAAAACGGGAGCGACCGTCTGGTCGCTCCCGAATGCTGACGAAACTTACCGCGTCAGCCCGTCAACCATAGCGGCTCGTTACTTGAGCGTGGAAAGATAGGCCGTCAGGTCTTGCCGCTGCTGGTCGCTCAGGCTGTTCGGCGTCATGTGGGTGCTCGTCGGCGGCTGAGCGTACGGAGCCGGTCGCACCTGCGGATCCACAATCTGGGTGTAGATCTGATCAGCGGTGAGCATCGTGCCAACGTGGGTCAGCTCAGGCCCGATCTTGGCCGCCGCCGTCGTTCCGGCGACCGTGTGACAAGCGGCGCAGCCGCCGGCGCCCAGGAGCAGGGTCTTCCCCGCGTCAGCGTTACCATTGCCCGGATACTTGCTGCCGCCGCCACCGCTGGTGCTGCCGCTGCTCCCGCTGTTGCCGCATGCGGCCAAGCCAACGGTCATAACGGCAGCCAGAGAGATGCCTGCCAGTGCTCTACGGATCACGCTCTAACCTCCTCGACCTTTTCGTCCGGTGACTCGCTGCGCAATCCGCGTGCCACCCGTAGTGCCCGCCGGCACCGCCTTCTCCATCGACTGCCGCCATCAAGCAGCTTGCACGACGGAGTATACCCAGGGCAGCGCGCCGATGCCAGCCACAGATTCGCATCGGTGTCGCTTTGTGGCGCGTCGGCCCTTGCTTCCCGGCGCGCGCGGTGCGATACTGGCGCGTGCTCGGAAGGGGGCGGCGGTGGGGCTGGCGCGCGTGCTGACCTGCGCCCTGCTGGGGTTGGACGGCCACCTGGTCGAGGTCGAGGTCGACATCGCCCACGGCCTGTTCAAGATGGAGCTGGTCGGCCTGCCCGACGCCGCCATCCAGGAGGCCAAGGAGCGGGTGCGCACCGCCATCCGCAACGCCGGCGCCGCCTTCCCCTACCAGCGCATCACCATCAACCTCGCCCCGGCCGAGGTGCGCAAGGAGGGCTCCAGCTACGACCTGCCCATCGCCGCCGGCATCCTGGCCGCCTCCGGCCAGCTCCCCCAAGACCTCGGCCCCGCCGTCTTCCTGGGCGAGCTCTCCCTGGACGGCTCGCTGCGCCACACCGCCGGCATCCTGCCCATGGTCGCCGTCGCCCGCGCCCGCGGCCTGCGCGTCGCCTACGTCCCGGCCGCCGACGCCCCCGAGGCGGCGCTGGTGCCCGACGTGGAGGTCGTCCCGGTGGGCACGCTCGGCCAGCTCGTCGCCCACCTACACGGACGGGAGGTCATCGCCCCCTACGTCCCCTCCCCCGGTCGCTTCGACGGGCTGGCGAATGGCGTCGCCGGCCCCGACCTGCGGGAGGTGAAGGGGCAGGAGCACGCCAAGCGGGCCATGGAGATCGCCGCGGCCGGCGGGCACAACGTGCTGCTGAGCGGGCCGCCCGGCGCGGGCAAGACGCTGCTGGCGCGCTGCCTGCCCGGCATCCTGCCGCCGCTGGAGCCCCAGGAGGCGCTGGAGGCGACCCAAATCTACAGCGTGGCCGGCCTGCTGCCGCCGGACCAGCCGCTCGTCGAGCAGCGCCCCTTCCGCGCCCCCCACCACACGGTGAGCCACGCCGGGCTGGTGGGCGGCGGGCGCTGGCCGCGGCCGGGCGAGCTCAGCCTGGCCCACCGCGGCGTCCTCTTCCTCGACGAGCTCCCCGAGTTCGGCGCCTCGGGCCTGGACGTGCTGCGCCAGCCGTTAGAGGACGGCACGGTGACCATCAGCCGCGCCCAGGGCGCGGTCACCTACCCCGCCCGCGTCCTGCTGGTGGGCGCGATGAATCCTTGCCCCTGCGGGCACGCGGGCGATACTGCTCGGGAGTGTACCTGCACCCCCACCATGATCGCCCGCTACCAGGCGCGGCTGTCCGGTCCGCTACTGGACCGCATCGACCTGCACGTCGAGGTGCCGC
>Ga0207416_1001417_pt1 | contig 32080 bp, 31 predicted proteins | sample PaiPotPPM11metaG_FD_184107 | JGI IMG/M metagenome (GOLD analysis project Ga0207416, IMG submission 184107) | Iron sulfur acid spring bacterial and archeal communities from Banff, Canada, to study Microbial Dark Matter (Phase II) - Paint Pots PPM... ...
AACTGGCTCGGTAACGAACGTTTTCACTCTTCGCGCCCGGCCAACTACGCCGCGGCTGTACAGGAAGTAGCTAACACTCACACCGAAAACGATGATCAGCGCTGCCATCAATAGCACGATGAGAAACGGTAACATGGCATTTCTTTCCTTCTGAGCGTCTCCGCGCTCTCCAGGCAATTTTGCCTCTCACAAACACGTCTTTATCTTTCTACACAATGAGACGCATTGGTGACACGGATATCAAATGCAGATAGTTTCAATGTGGGCAAAAAATTGGATTGCCAGGACAGGGGCAGCCGCGGCTGCCCCTGTCCTGGCAATCCAATTCCAGAAATTACAAAACCGCCGTAACCTTGCGCAATCTCCCGTTTCTCAGGAAGGAGAGCGTCATTTTCTCACCTGAGCGGTGTCGTCGGACCATACGCTGCAAGTCATGCGCCTCCGAGACGGCTTCATCGTCGGCGGTGAGGATAATGTCCAGTCGCTTCAATTCGGCCCGTTCGGCGGGGCTATCGCGGCGAATTTCCAGCAGTTCCATGCCGAATTGCTGGGTCAGGCGCAGGCTGCGCTGCAGGTCAGGCTCGATCTGCTTGCGCATTCCGCCCACGCCCAGGGAGACGCCGTCCGACCGGGCCTCGCGCTTTTTAGTGATCCGAGCGATGGCGGTTTTGACGGTATCGAGGGGTACGGAAAAGCCCAGACCTTGCGCCATCGGCATCATCGCCGTGGTAATGCCGACGACGCGCCCGGCGCTATCGACCAGCGGCCCGCCGGAATTGCCGGGGTTGATGGAAGTGTCCGTCTGGATCAGGTCGGTCATCTTACGCACACCGGGCAGATCGAGCGTGCGACCGAGGGCGCTCACGACGCCCGCCGTGACCGTCCAGTTCAGGCCGTAGGGGTTGCCGACGGCAATGACCAGTTGCCCTACACGCAGCGGCGCGCGTCCCAGCTCAACGACAGGGAGATGATCCGCGCCAATACGCAGCACGGCCACGTCCACTTCGGGATCGCTGCCGATGAGGCCGGCAGCGAAAGTGCGCCCATCGGCCAGTGTGACGCGAATGTGCTGCGCCCGCGCGACCACGTGGGCGTTCGTCAAAATTTGACCATCCGAGGCAAAGATGAAGCCAGAGCCGAGGCCGCCGCCAAACTCTGGAACGTTGAATGGACCAACACGCAGACCGCCTCTATCTACATCAATGCGCACCACCGCCGGGCCAACACGCTCCGCCGCCGTGGTTACAGCAGTTGAATAAGCATCCAATGCCTGTGCATCCTTCTCAAAGGTACTCATAGTTCGCTAGCTTTCCTGTGGAACCCACTCAGCGTGCGTGCGAGGCACCACCTCAATGAGATTGATCGCTATTGTATCACATCAGTTGCAAGAGTGCCAGTCAATTTGTGCGGCTGGCAGGACTGTAGCATGTACAGTTTCCCTTGCCTCCAGGGTGGTTTCTCTGGTACGCTAGGGGGAGAGCCTTGTCCACGTTAGCCAGAGGAAAAAGTAATTATGTCCCCGCGCCTCACCGATTGGAGTATTGCGCTTGCCGCTGCCCTCGCCGGTACGACCGGCCTGATCAGCCTGGCTAGCGGCCTGCCGCAAGACTGGTTCATCTTCGTGCTGCACTGCATCGCGGGCTTCTGGCTGCTGCTGCTTTTGTGGGGCAAGCTGCGGCGCGTCTGGCCGCGGCTGAGTCATCCCCGGCGCTGGGATCGCCGCACTGTCTTTGGGATGCTGGCGCTGCTGCTCGTCGCGCTGACGCTGGGCGCAGGCATCTGGTGGGTCGCAGGGGGCGCGTTGGTGCTGGCCGGGTTCAATCTGTTGAACTGGCATATTGCCCTGGGCATCGTCCTCACGGCGGCAATCGCGCTGCATATGCTAGCGCGCGCCAAACGGCTGCGCAAACGCGACATTTCCGGTAGGCGACGGGCGCTCCACTTCAGCGCCCTGTTGCTTGGCGGCGCGGCACTCTGGCCGCTCCAGCAGCTCACCGAACGTGTCATGAATCTGCCCGGCGCGCAGCAGCGCTTCACCGGCTCGCGCGAGAGCGCCAGCTACGCCGGCAACGTCTTTCCCACCACAAGCTGGGTCGCGGATCAACCGCGTCCGCTGGATGCGCAGGTGTGGCGTCTCTCTGTCGGCGGAGCCGTCACCACGCCCCGCGATTTCTCTTACGACGAACTTGTTGCGGCAGGGGATGAATTAGAGGCGACGCTGGATTGCACCGGCGGTTTTTACAGCACCCAGCGCTGGCAGGGCATCCGCATCGGCAACTTGCTCGACCAGGTTGCCCTGCGCGCTGACGCTCGCTACGTCAGTTTCATCTCCGTGACGAGCTACCGCTGGAGCCTGCCGTTGGAGGAGGCACGAGCGGCCTTGCTGGCAACGCACGTGGGCGAAGAGCCGCTCTCGTATGAGCATGGCTTTCCCCTGCGCTTAGTCGCTCCTGGGCGACGCGGCTTTGAATGGGTCAAATGGATCACCCGCGTCGAGGCGCTGAGCGCGTCCGACCCAGGCGAGGTTCTCAGCATCTTCACCAGCAGTTTCACCGAAGCCGGTCGCGGCACGCTGAAGCCACAGCGCGGTATCGCCGGCTAACACCAGAGAAGCCGGATACATCTCGCTTTCAAAGCGCGCTCGCAGATTGGCCCCGCTCAATAGACACAGGAGCAGCTCCTATAATTTGCAGGCGGCCTTTGCCAGCCCGTAAGCCATCGCGTCTATCATCTCGCCAGCATCATCGAGATCAATGATACCGCGTGCCACCAGTCCCGCCAGCCAGTTCGCGCTGGCCCGCTGCCAGAGATCGTGCCGGGTGGAAATGGAGCAGAACGCCCGCGTATCAATGCGCCCCGTGGGAGTCACCAGATTGCTGGGGTAAGGAACCCATAGCGCTAGCCTCGGCGAGTGGGTGTACATTCTCCCCAGGAGGCTCCAATGCATTGTTCCAGTTCTTCCCGCATCACTTGTTCGATCAAGATCTGGAAGGCACTCGCGGCAAGCCGAGGCAGGTGCTGACCAAAAGCTTCCTGCTCGGGCAGAACGAGATCCAATATCTCCGGGGTTGAACCGGAAGCTCCCAATGTGGTCGGTTTGTTTTTGGATACAATATGCTTATTGCTTAAACTTCGCATACGCAGCTTGCAGTAACAAACCGTTACTATTGATACTCGTCCATGCTGGATTAATAACATTCGTGGCCTGGTAGTATGCCATACCGATATGGTGCGAAGCAGCGTAGCTTGAAAGCGCCGCATTGTAATTTTTTCCATCAAGACAGCCACCCCATTCGTCTATGACTGCCCCGTGGCCATGGCTATGAGCAAAGTTAAATTGTTTAGCTGATCCTGCGCCCCAGATGCTCCACATATAGCTGCGTCCTTGTTGACAAGGAATGCCATCTACTTGCCCTGACAGCCCATCATAGATATGCCAGTCATAGACAAGATTTGGGTAAGCAAGGTCGGGTACTTCTCCATCGGCCAGCGGATTCATCGAATTATTCCAGTCATTACTCCCAAGCATAATCAGAGAGCGTGGATTAATGGAACGAATGGTAGTAATCAACGTTGTCTGTACTGCCCGCCATGACTGCGCATTAATATCATGCATTTCATTCCAATCGTTATACAAAATGGCAGGATCGTTCTGATACAAGGAAACAAGACTTTTCCAGAATGGCAGCGTTTGATCAAGCAGTTGCCCGTTATTGTATTGTTGCTGCAGATTGCTATCATTGAGGTCTGATACTTCTCCCTGGTGAGGACAATAGGTGATGGTGCCGCCACAGGGCGGAATGGTATACTCATTTGTCCTGGTGAGTAAGACATAATACCCACTCTGCTTTGCCCATGTAATCCACTGTTGGATCCATGCCTGGTAGTACATTTGCGCGTTTGGCACATAGACATTCGTATTCCACCACCCGACATTGAGATTTAACCGTATATAGTTCATCTTAAACATGCTGTTAAACCAGGTAAACCGCGCAGGAGTTAAGCCGGGGAAGCCGCTCACACCATCACCAAACTCTGTCCCTGCGCTATTCATCCCATGTAAATCTACGATGCAATTTTGTGCATCTTCGATATAACCCGTTTTGCCATTAACATGCAGCCAGGAGAAATGGTAACTTCCATCAGGATTTTTGGTAACACCGGTGTGATTGCATGACAACGCTTTTTTCGCCGCCGCCTGTTGGTTGTGTGTTTGCTGTAGTGAGAAAGCCTCCGCGACGGGCAGACCTCCGGCTAGAACAACAGAAAAACTGCACACCAGCATAATAAAAGAAAGGAGAGAAACTTTTCGAGACTGGTGACCAGGTGTTGATGGAAATGTAGCTACTTTCATGACTGCCTCTCTGCTAGCGCGCTGGTTGAGTGCATTTCAATATACTTATGTTAAGTAGTCTACCTGCCGTAAGTGATGAGCAAGTGGAGAAGAGGTAAAGGGATGGTTGAGAAACAAGCAGACAGTGTTATTGTTCTGTAACATTGTAATATGCTTTGGCAGCAGCTTCGCTATTGCCCTGTTTCTTTTTTGCAGTTGCTGCTCACCTACACACACGCTCCCTGAAGCCGGGTACATCTCGCTTTCAAAGCGCGCTTGCAGATCGGCCCCGCTCAATGGAAACATGGGCAGCTTCTATAATTTGTAAGCGGCCTTCGCCAGCCCGTAAGCCAGCGCGTGTATCATCTCACCGGCATCGTCGAGATCAATGATACCGCGCGCCACCAGTCCCGCCAGCCAGTTCGCGCTGGCCCGCCGCCAGAGATCGTGCCGGGTGGGAATGGAGCAGAACGCCCGCGTATCGTCGTTAAAACCCACCGTGTTATATAGCCCCGCCGTTTCCATTACCTGGTCAAAGTAGTGCGCCATTCCATTCAGGCTGTCGAAGAACCACCAGGGCGGACCGAGTTTGAGCGCGGGATAGAGTCCTGCCAGCGGCGCCAATTCCCGGCTATAGGTCGTTTCATCCAGCGTGAACAGGATTAGCGTGAGGCGCGAGTCGTTGCCATATTTGTTGAGCAGCGCGTGCAGATTGCGGGTGTACTCCAATTGGATGGGAATATCTGCTCCTTGATCGGTCCCGTACTGCTGGAAAATCAGCGAGTCGTGGTTACGCAGCGAGCCGGGATGCAGTTGCATGACCAGGCCGTCTTCGATACTCATCCGCGCCATCTCCATGAGCATGTGTCCGGTGAAGCGCGCAACATCGTCGGCGGTCGTCTCGCCGCGCAGGGCGCGCTGGAAGATCGCGTCCGCCTCACGCGCCGAGAGTTCCCCGGTGAAAGGCGTGAGAACGCCGTGATCGGTTGCCGCCGCGCCCATGCGTTTGAAGAACGCCCGGCGCTCCTCGAGTGCGCGGATGAACGAGGGGTAATCATGGACATCCATAGCGCTAACCCGGCTTAACGCAGAGACATGATCGCGCCAACCAGGCGTATCGAGGTTCATGACGGCATCAGGGCGAAAGGTTGGACGTACATCGCCCTGCCAGCCCGAAGCACGGAGCGCCGCGTGGTACGTGAGCGGGTCGGTCGCGGCATCAGTGGTGCAAAGCGTCTGGATATGGAAACGCTCGAACAACGCCCGCGGTCGAAACGCGGGTGAGACCAGGCACTCCGCGATCTGATCGTAGAGGCGCTGAGCCGAGGCGCTCGTCAGTTTCTCCGCGATGCCAAAAATATCGCGCAGTTCGTCTTGCAGCCATATGCCCGTCGGCGTGCCGCGAAAAAGAAAGAAGTGATCGGCGAAAATCTGCCAGATGCGGCGATGGTCACTCTCGACCGCCTGACCGTCGCGGCGCGGGATGCCCAGCCGTTCAAGCGGTATGCCCTGCGCATAGAGCATCCGTAAAACGTAGTGATCCGGGATGATGAACAAATCGACCGGCGTGCCAAAGGAGTATTCCGTATCGGCAAAAACACGCGGATCCACGTGTCCATGCGGGCAGAGCAGTGGGCTGCCCGCAACCTGTGCATAGAGTTGCATGGCGACGGCACGCACTGACGGTTCAGGGGTAAAATAACGAGTGTTCTCCAGCATTTTCCTACCAGGATATCCTTTCTTCCGCTTTCTCTACGGATCGCAATAAAGCGCGAGACTTGTCTCTATTTTGCCACATTTTCTAAGACGGGCTACCTCCAGGGGCAGCAGATCGCCATTGATGGCTCGCAGGGGCTGATCTCTCTTGCCCTTGATGATCGCCAACAATTGGATACGCGGGGTTTTGAGGTGAATGTTACAACAACGCGGCCAGCAGCGCGATGACGAGGACGAAGATGAGCAAGAGCGCCATGAGGATCAGGGTCCACAGCGCAAAGTTGACGCAGACGATACACAAAGGAATCAGCAACAAAACCAGGTTGGCTGAGCCGCCGAGGGCTTCGGCGCAGGCCAGCCAGTGCAAAGGAAGTCTGCCGTGCCGCAGATTGCGCGTCACGATCAGGAGAACAAGGCTCGAACTGAGCAACACGCCATTGATATAGTTGAGTAACGGCGTACTTACGATCCATTGGGTGTAAGCGTTTAAGAAACCATGCAGCAGTAATAGGGGCGCGCTCGCAATGAGAGGCTGCATCCCCGGCAATAGCGCAAGAAAGAGCGAACCGGCCAGCGTAAGCGCCATACCGGCGAACGCACCCTGGCGCAAGCGCGGGGCCAGCGGCACCGGTAGTTCTTCGTAGACGGTCGTCTGGCGCAGAAAATCGCTCACACTGATACCGGGATACGAGGGGGGATTCGCGTCGATCACGATTTCCCCTTCGTATACCTCATGCACAGGTGTTTCATCCGTCACGGAAGGTTCGTCTTTCGGATGCTCGAACCTCGGATACTGTACGCGCAAGAGCGCATTGTTCATAGCGTCACCATACCCATTGCGCTAAGACAATCCAGGTCGCCATGCCTCGCTCGTCCGCTAGCGCTCCGAAGATGATGGGATCGAGCAGCAGAGCCGCCGTTGTACCCGCGGCAATCGCGCCGACAGCCACACTTTGGACGCCGGTGGTAAGCGAGCGGCGAAATCCTTTCAGCGCCGAGATCGTCGAAACGTGGGCGATTGCACCCAGGCGAGCGGATTGTCGCAGCGCGTGTGCAGGCGACGGAGGCGCGATCACCTCTAAGGGCAGCGGGCTGTTCGTATCAATAGTGTTGGGCGGTACTTCGTGCGCAATGTAGGTGAACATGCGATCCAGCGGGACGCCAATCTGTTCCATCAACTCCATTCTGGTCTTTACCGAACGGGGCAACGGGAACTGGCCGCTAGTAAACAGGGGGTCTTGTTCCGCCGGCACGATTACCACATCTGAGACCGGCCCCTGCACCAGCTTCATCTCGGTGAAGAGCGGGTATTCGCCTAAAGTCTCAACGACCAGTTCCTGGCGCAAACAGGGATATTCCACCAGCGCTCTAGCCCGGCGATTCAACTTTATATTTTGCATAGCCCACGTACTCAGCGTCCCGGCAAGAATTTCTGGGGCAATACTGATTCTCCCATCAACTAAGCGGATAGGGCGAGCCAATGAACGATGCAGCTCCTCGTGAACGATGCTGACAACGCGCCGGGCTTGCTCCTCATTTTTATACAATGACGCTGCCATTATAGTCCTCCTCGTATCGGAAACGGCTCATATGTCCATGTTGGTCAAAGCTTGCGCCTCTGTGCAACTTCTACCTATTACGACGTTGGTCTTCGTTCGTTATTAAACTGACAACATTCTCTAAGGCAGCGCCCTATGTACTGAACACGAAGAGAATTACGGAAAAGATACTCAACAGGAATGGTCTTACAACTTTCCAGGGGCAGCAACGTATTAATCTCGATAGCTTGATTCTGGAAAAACGGGTATTACAGATACAGATCAAACTTGCCTATCTATCTGCTCCAGTCGCGCTTGCCACAGTGAACCTATCCGTCACGATTTGCTACTAACAATATGCTGGATATAGAGGGATAGCGATCGTTATGGCAACTATGACTATGGACTGATTGGAACAAACAAGAAGGAAAAGAATGGAGTTTTATGGCTGAGACAACAATGACAGCGCCAAACGTGAACGCCAGCAAGGCGCGTTCCGGCGAGGTGGTGCTGCGCACGCGCAACCTCTCCAAGCGCTACGGGAGTCGCCTGGCCGTGGATAACCTCAATCTGGAGGTGCGGCGCGGCGAAATCTTTGGCTTTCTGGGTCCCAATGGCGCGGGTAAAACTACGACGATTCGCATGGCCCTCGGGCTGATTACTCCCACGACAGGCAGTGTCGAGATTATGGGAGAAGACATCGCCACGCACCGGGCGCGTATTTTGCCCCGTGTGGGAGCGCTGGTGGAGACGCCGGCGCTGTACACCTACCTCTCTGGGCGTTCTAACCTCCGCGCCGTCGGCTCCGTCCTCGGCGGCGTGTCGCAGGAGCGCATTGATTATGTTCTGGGACTGGTCGGGCTGCGCGAGCGGCAGAAAGACCGTGTGCGCACCTACTCGCTGGGCATGAAGCAGCGCCTGGGTGTTGCCATCGCTCTACTGCAAGACCCCGAAGTGCTGATCCTCGATGAGCCGGCCAATGGCCTCGACCCGGCAGGGATCGTCGAGATGCGCGACCTGATGCATCGTCTCTCGGACGAAGGCAAAACGGTCTTCATCTCGAGCCACCTGCTCATGGAAATACAGCAAATGTGTACGCGCGTGGCGATCATCAATCTGGGCAAGCTGGTGACAGAATCGTCGGTCGAGGATCTCACGCGCGGCAAGGGAGAGTTTGCGGTGACGCTTGAGCGGCCAACGCAAGCCCTGGCGATCGTCCAGCAGCAATCCTGGGGCAAAAGCGCCCACCTCAATGAGAATGGGGCGCTCATTACATTGGCTCCCGGCGGGCGCGGACGCGAACTGAATGTGTTCCTCGTCAATGCAGGCTTTGCTCCCGACACCATCACCGCGTCAACACAGGACCTGGAAGAAGTCTTCCTGCGCCTGACAAACAGCGGTTCAGGAGGAACACAAATACAATGAGTACCGTTATGACACCCGCGGCGGCGGAACACACACACGGACCGGTGCAGAGCGCACGGCCCAGCTTTGTTGGCATCATGCGCGGCGAGTTCTTCAAAATACTGCACCAGCGCCTCAACTGGATCCTGCTGATCCTACTGGGCGGCATCATCACGTTCCCGTACCTGATTGAATTTTCGTTGCCGCGTATCAAGGCGGGCCTGACCGGGCCGGCCAGCGGTCAGTTGACTTTCTTCTACAACGGCATGGAGGCGAACCTCGCGATCTTGCGCATCTTCATCGGCATTTTCCTGCTGATTCTGACGGCGCGCGTGATTGGCCTGGAATACCAGCTTGGCACCATCCGCATCCTGCTCGGCAGGGGCGTGGGCCGTCTCCAGTTGCTGCTGGCGAAACTGGCGACGATTGTGCTGGCAGCGCTGGCGCTTTTCGTGCTGGCTATCGCGTATAATCTGCTCCTGTCAACGCTCCTGGTCAGCCTGGTCACTGGCGGTCTGAGCGCGTTTAATGCATTGACGCCTCAATTCTGGTCGGATAGCGGGCTGTACGCGCTGACGGTATTGATCAGCATGGGCGTGACCATCCTGCTGGCGACGGCAGTCACCTCGCTGGGACGCTCGTTGACGGTTGGCTTAAGCGTGGCTCTGGCCTGGTTCCCGGTAGACAATATCGGCACCCTCTTCATGGCGCTGGCCTACCGCCTGACGCAGAACGATTTCTGGCTGAGCATTACGGCCTACTTCCTGGGGCCAAACCTGAATACGATGGCAAGCGTGGTCTTGCCGCTGCGCAATGGGCAACCGGCTCTGACCATCGGGGCCGCGCCTCTCGTTTTTACCGTGGGGAACCAGGTGCATGGCATCGTGGTGGATGGCACGCATACGATGCTGGTAGCGCTGGTGTACGCGGTGATCTTTGCCGTGGTAGCTGTGGTGCTGACGTGGCGGCGCGATGTAATGGAATAATGAATAGACAGTTCACCGGATGTTCGTGAATCCGGAGCTGTTCAACAGATGGGAGCGCAGAAAGTTTTGCTTTCTGCGCTCCCATCTGTTGTCAAGCATAGCCCGCCCGGCTATACTTTATCTTCTCTTTCTGAACAACGCGTTCATCAAAAGCCCAGCGACGCTTGCCCCGGCTATGCCTGCTCCGGCGAGCGCCAGCAAACCCGGATTCCCGTACACCTGGCCGAGATACGTCACATCCGTAACGCGCTTGAACTCTGCGGGAGTCATGTCTATCGCTTGCGAAAAGACAGAGACCATCGCCACGTGAACCCAGATGTCAATCGGCCCGAATGTCTCTTCGACCTTCGCCGCGGCTGCCTCAACCTGCTCAGCATCGGCCACATCCGTTGGAATGGTGATGGCTTGCCCACCCATCTCTTCGACATCTCTGCGCGCGCCTTCCAGTCCCTCGCGCCCGCGTGCGAGCAGCCCAATATGCGCGCCGCGCCTGGCAAAGGCCCAGGCGATGGCGCGACCCACACCGGCGGACGCGCCCGCTATCACCACCACTTCCGGTTTATTATTTAGTTGCTTCATATCATATTACTCCTAAATTTCTGCGTATATGAAATTCCTTCATTACGTCACCACGAGCCAATCCAGGTCGCGCGGAATGGCGTGCGACAGCACTTCGTTGCCATCTGGCAACACCAGCACGTTATCGTTCAAACGAATGCCGCCTTTGCCCTCGATGTACACCGCAGGCTCCATGTTGTGAACCATGCCGCTTTGCAAGACGTCGCTCGACGCGGGATGCAGCACCGGAGCCGCGGCGTGATTGATGGCCTGGAAACCGAAGCCATGCCCTAATCCGTGCTTGAAGGCGCTACGAAAACCTGCCTGCGCCATGACGCTGCGAGCAGCGCTGTCGGCATCGCGTGCCGGAACGCCATCGCGAATGATCTGCAAGGCGGCATCCTGCGCAACCATACATGCCTTGTGCGCTATGCGCCAATCCTCGCTGATGTCGCCCGCGAAGAAGGTGCGCGTCAGTTCCGCCCAGTAGCCATCGATGCCAATTTCCACCTGCACAAGGACCGTATCGCCCTGCTGGATGGCCGCGTTCGAGGTCAGGTTGAAGGCTTTGTAGGCCTCAGCAGCGCGCGGTCCGGCCATGACATGCACGAACGGCTGCACGTGATGCGCGCCCGGCGCGGCATAGCCAGCGCGGAGCAGCGCCGCCGTCATGGCCGCCGCTACCTCCGCCTCGGTTGACCCGACGTGAATGGCGTCGCGCGCGGCAAGAAATCCCTGGCGCGCCACCTCCTCGGAACGGCGGATGTATCCCAGTTCCTCCCCGGTTTTGATTGACTCCAGTTCATCTAAGAGAAAAGCGGCATCCTGCATGTAGCCGCCGAGGAATAATTGCCGGTACATGTTCAGTGTTGCCGGGCCGGGGACGCCCACCTGGGTATAGCCGCTGGCAATGGGCGAATACACGCCCTCGTAGCCCACGACCGCGTTCTCACTCAGATTCGCGGAACGCAGCAGTTCGCCGAGCGGCTCATGCACGGCCTGGATCGTGTTGCCAATGTAGTTCATGGTCTCTTCAGTAAAGGTAATCACCTGATTTGCTGTACCCGGCGGGATAAGATTCGCCTCGTCCTCCGGCACAGCCAGCCGGATTTCTACCTCACTCTCAAATGCCTGGCTGAGCGTCAGCAGGCAAAACGAGTTACCGAGAATGGGCTGGTAGCCGGTCAGCATCAGCACGTGTTCCGGCATCCGGCAGATCAGCGCGTGAAATTTCGCGTCCCTGCCGGTCATCACCTCTAGTATGCGTTGTTTGCGTTGAGCATCCATCTTCATTTCTCCATGTATTAGCGCGAGCGGGCGCGTGCAGCTTGCTTGCGCGCTTTCGAGCGCGTCTTGAACGTGGGCATGCCGTGCCAGAATGTACCCGGAGGCGACAGGTTATAGCGAATTGGCGGAGCAGAGTCTAGGACCCGCTCTGGATGGGACGAGAGCAAAGCAGCGCCGTTCGCGATCAGGTAGTCCGCCGTGCGCGCCGCGAGCGACTGGATCGTCAACCCTGGATTGGCCGATCCCTGCGTTGGCAGCACGCTGCCGTCACAGATGAACAGGTTGGGGATGTCATGCGTGCGTCCGTATTTGTCGGTCACGGACGCGCTGGGATCGCTGCCCATGCGCGCGCCTCCGACAAGGTGAGCGTAGCGCGGCTCCTGCACCACTTCCTCCGCGCCCGCCGCGTACATGACTTCGGTCGTCTTCTTGACTCCGAACTGGGTAACCTTCTTGTCATTGTCATGCAGCCTGAACGTGATCTTGGCGACGCGCAGACCAAACTGGTCAGTTTCCTCGGCCAGTTCAACGCGATTGTCTTCCCAGGGAAGAATCTCGCCGAGAACGCCCAGCGCCGACCAGTGGTTATAATCCATCATGACGCGGCGCATTCCCCAGCCCCACGCGCCCTTCGCCACCATCATCTGCTTGGCGAACGCAATCGGCAGCGGCCCCACCGTCTGGATGGCGAAGCCGCGCGCGAAGTCATGTCGCGGGTCAGTCTCGTAAAATTCTTCGGTCAGCGCGTGCGCTGGCGGCGCTTTATACATACGCACAAGGTCGGGAAACCGCCCTAACACCACGTTGCCGATCTGTACCATAAGATATTTGCCCACCGTCCCGCTCGAATTGGCAAGGCCATTTTCAAATCCAGGACAGGCCGAGTTCAGCAGCAGGCGCGGCGTCTCGATCGCGTAGCCACTCACAATCACGACTTTTGCTCGCTGCTCTGTTTCGTTGCCATCGGGATCGAAGTAGGTGACGCCCGTCACCCGTCCCCTGTCATTCACGTTGATGCGCGCGACCATGCAGTTGTCGCGAATTTCCGCGCCGTGGCGGATAGCGTCTGGAACGTGGCTGACGAGCGTACTCTGCTTAGCTCCGACCTTGCACCCCTGGATACAGAATCCCCGATAGATGCAGTGCGGGCGGTCGCCATGCGATCCTTCATTGATGGCGACGGGGCCGCCAGCAACCACGCGAATTCCCAGCTTTGTGCAGCCTTTGATCAGGACATCGCCGACGCCGCCTAACGGATGTTGCCCATAGGGATAGCCGTGCGGGTCGCCCCAGGGATAATAGGCGGGGCCGGAAACCGGAATTTCGCGCTCGAGCAGCTCGTAGTAGGGCTTGAGGTCTTCATAGGGGAGCGGCCAGTCCGTGCCTACGCCATCTTCCGTGTAGACGCGAAAGTCTGAAGGATGAAAGCGCGGCGTAAAACCGGCCCAGTGGACGGAACCGCCGCCGACGCCTTTGCCGCTGTTGTTGGCTCCCAGCGTGATCGGATCTGGGCCGCCGGTGATGCGCAAGTCGTTCCAGTACAGTTTGGATGAACCGGCTTCATCGCTCACCCAATCGCGCTCGGTATCCCAGAACGGGCCGGCCTCGAAGCCGACGACACGAAAACCGGCGCGTGCCAATCGCTGCAACAGGACACCCCCGGCGGAGCCGACGCCAACGATGACGAAATCGACCTCCTCGCCGGGTTTAAACCTCCGCATCAACGTATCTATTTTTTGAATTGGCCCAAGCCAATGATGGTGATCCTCTGGCTCCTCAAACGGGCCAAGAATTGGCGTTTCCATTGTCCGATCTCCTCAAAAATTGATCAGTGCGATCCTTCCTGACCCGGCGTTTGCACGTGATGTCCAGGCGCTTCAGCTCCTATCGGCTCGTATGTATCGGAAAGCGCAGTGGCGGGAGCCTGCCACCCGTAACGTCGCTCGTCCACCTCCCAGGGTTCCGGCTTGCCGTTTTCCAGGCGCATATAGCCGCGCGGATAGGCCGGGCCGCCGAAGCCAACCTCGTCCCAGGCATAAGGGTGAGCATAGTAGGCATCGACTACATCCTGCACAAGCAACATCCAGAAACGGCTAACCGACATCTTTTCCCAGATAGCGTGGGCGGCTGGCGGGCTGCCGTCGTGGATAGATTTCAGGACAGTATCTTGCTCCAACGGGCCAAGATCAATGAAGGGTTGGTGATACAGGAATTGGGCAATGGCGTCAATTGCCTGCAAGCCCAGGCGGTGCGCCTCGTGATCGGGCGGCATGTCCTCAAAACGGTAGCCATCGATCTGCCGGTTGTAGAGCCGGTTATCGATATAGTTCAAGACTGAAATTTTATGCGCTTCGTCACGGTCATCCTGCGGTATAATGCGATCGCAGATAGCCTGCATCAAGCGCGCCTCATCAGGCGTAAAAAAGCGGATCGGCGGCACATTATGGACGCGCGCCAGCACTGTCTTGCGTGTCGCTCCATCCCAATATGTCTGCTGGCTCAGGGTAGAAAAGCCTGGATAGTACCCAGGCTGCGCGCGCGGCGGCAGGGGTTGGCCCGTTTGCGAGTCTACAGGCAGGCGTTTTGTATCGATTGGCTTATCAGTCCCCTTCAGCGCTTCCGGCGCGGTGACTTGCGTAGTATCCTGTCGTTTTTTCAGCGTTTTCATTATTTTGCCCTTCGTAACAAACTCGCCAGTACTCCTAGAAAGCCGGTGGCGGCGAAAAGCAGCGGCGCGAACACCGGCGGCCCATACATCATGTTATAGAGCGGTTTCTTGATGCCGCCGGGGCGGCGCAGTATCCCGCGCACATGAAAGAAAAAACCGATTGTGCCGCTGACCAGCGCCATAGCCGAAGTCAAGGGCAGCAGCGTGCGCGCGATAGTGCGGTTCACGGCCGCGCCAAAACCAGCGATCATCACGGCGGGCGTCAGAAGAATCGGCGTCCACTCGATCTTGTAGGTAAAGTTGTTTTTGTAGTGAGAATAGAGCGACTCGAATCCGCTAAAGAGCGCGGAGAGCGCCGTTGCCAGCGCCAGCCCGCGCTGGAAGCGGCCTTCGCGCACGTCGCGCTCAAGCACGACGCCCTCGCGCGTGATCGAATGCGGCAGCAAGCTCAACCAGGCCGAGCGCGGGCGCGGTATGCCGGGCAGCAGCCTATGGGCGGGATCATCTTCACGCCGCAAGAGCGAGGCAACCAGGCCAAGAAAGCCGCTGATGCCGAACAGCAGCGGGGCAAAGAGCGGCGGCCCCATGATGATATTGAAAACGGGCAGGCGCCATCCTCCCGGCTTGCGTGCAATACCCCGGAAGTGAAAGATAAAGCCGATCATCCCATCGAGCATGGTAATCAGCGAGACGATAGGCAGTACCGTGCGCGCCGCCCACCGGCTGAACACGCCCCAGATGCCCGCGATAACGAGCAGAGGACTGAGAATGATGGGGGTATACATAATCGGCTGGCTAAAGCTGCCCTTGTAGTGTTCAAACAACACATCCAGCCCGCTCAGCAGGCTGGAAAAGGCCGCGATAAGCGACAGACTGCGCTGGAAGCGTCCCTCGCGGATATGCTGTTCAAACACCACGCCCTCACGCGTCAGCTTGCGCGGCAGCAGTTCTCCCTGGGAGAACTGGTTATTTTTGCCGGCGGCGAGAACCGCGATTTTTGTTTTTTGCAGTTTTTTGAGTGTACCTACCGGTCTGGTCAGAGCCATAGCGTTATTTCTCCTCGTGGGAGGGTATTTCCCAGGCATACCCTCCCTGGGACACCCTACACAGCGTACCTCGCCGCATCCGCTCTCTTGAGTTCGAGGCCCATACCGGGACGCGAAAGATCGGGGTATAACACGCCGTTCCTGGGTGTCAGCGCGCCGTCGAAAAACATATGCTCGATGCGCGCGTGATCGTGGAAGTATTCCAGGTGGCGAAACGAGTTGAGCGCGCAGCAGGGATGCACGTGGATCGAGGGGCCGCAGTGCGCGGAAAGTTCCATCGAACGCGCTTCCACGAGCGTGCCAACGCGCATGAATCCGGTGATACCCGCACAGCGAGTCGCGTCAGCCTGCAAGACATCCACCGCTTCTGCTTCGAGCATGTGGCGAAAGTACCAGAGATCGTAACCATACTCACCGGCGGCAATATCCATGCCGGCAGGCGCGTGGTCGCGCATCATATGCAGTCCCGCGAGATCATCGGAAGAGAGGGGTTCCTCAAACCAGGTCACGCCATATTCCGCCGCGAAGATATCCGCCAGCGCCAGCGCCTCCTTGCAGCTATAGGCCCCGTTAGCATCGACAAACAGTTCCGTGTCGGGGCCGATAGCTTCACGCGCCCAGGCGACGCGCTGTGGATCGGCGTCAGGATGAGTACCAATTTTCATCTTGACACGGGGTATGCCATCGGCTGCCCAACCGCCAAGTTGCTGTTGGAGTTGCTCGCGCGAATAGGTGGTAAAGCCGCCACTGCCATAAACGGGCGCGCCATCGCGCACCGCGCCGAGCAGCGTTACCAGGGGCAGATCGAGCAGGCGAGCCTTCACGTCCCAGAGCGCCGCATCGACGGCGGCGATCGCCATCGACGCTATACCCGGACGACCAAGATTGCGAATCGCCTTCACCATCTCAAGCCACGCACCGGGGACATTCATCGCGTCCCGCCCAACCACAATCGCGCTCAGCATCTCCTTGATGAGCTGCGCGGTGGCAACGTCGGCGTAAGTGTAGCCCAGGCCGCGCGCGCCGCCAGCTTCCGCCTCGACCAGCACCATCGTCGTTTTATCCCAGCGATAGGTCCCGTCCGCCTCCGGCGCGTCCGTCGGCACGGTATAAGCGGAGACGACCAGCTTCTTAATCGCCGCAGCCGTCTCCCCGAATCGTGTATGTCCCATCGCCATCATCCCCTGTGCGGAAGCACTCTTCCCACGACGCTCTTGACGGACTCTTTGATGATACCCTCTTCCTCTGGATCGCCACTCAGAAGCGCGGTACTATAATTCTTCGCCTGCTCGAAGGTGATGTGCGGAGGCAGCGTTGGTACATCCGGGTCGGTGTAGACATCCATCACCACCGGGCGGCCAGCAGCGAATGCCTCTTCGATGGCGCCGCCGAGATCTTCCGGCCTGTCAACCCGTATCCCTTTCAATCCCACGGAGTCCGCGAAAGTGGCATAGGGGAAGTCGGGAATCGCCTGCGTCAGCGGCATACGCGGCTCGCCGCCCTCGATGCGTTCTTCCCACGTTACCTGGTTCAGGTCGCGGTTATTCAGTACGATGAAGATGAGGCGAGGGTCGCTCCATTCCTTCCAGTATTTCTCTACCGTAATCAGTTCGTTAATGCCGTTCATCTGCATCGCGCCGTCACCGGTGAAGCAGACCACCGCTCGCTCCGGATGGGTGATTTTCGCGGCAATGGCATAAGGAACGGCTGCGCCCATCGACGCGAGGCTGCCGGAGACAGAACCCATCATGCCCTTGCGCATCTTGATGGTGCGGCCATACCAGTTGGCGGTCGTACCGGAGTCGGCGCTGATAATGCTGTAATCGGGAAGACGCGACGAGAGTTCCCAGGCGACCAGTTCGGGATTAATCGGGTTGGCGCTGTTGTGAGCAACCGTCTCGATATCTTTCCACCAGTCGCGGATATCGGATTCGATTTTTTCGCGCCAGGAGCGATCCGTTTTGCGATTGAGCAGGGGGATCAGCGCGCGCAGCGATTGTTTGCTGTCGCCCACGAGGTTCAGTTCCATGGGGTAGCGAATGCCGAGCATACGGCCAGCGATGTCGATCTGGATGCCGCGCGCCTGCCCCTCCTTCGGCAAAAATTCCGCGTAGGGGAAGTTGGAGCCAACCATGAGCAACGTATCGCAGTTCATCATCATGTTCCAGCTAGGCGTCGTGCCAAGCAAGCCAATTCCGCCCGTCACGAAGGGCAGGTCATCGGGAAGCGCGGCTTTGCCAAGCAGCGCCTTTGCCACACCGCAGCCCAGGATTTCAGCGACTTCGGCAATCTCATCTCCAGCATGTAACGCGCCCGCACCAACCAGCATAGCAACCTTCTTGCCCTCGTTGAGAATGCCTGCCGCACGCTGCAAGTTTTCATCCGTAGGAACAATATACGGGGCGGAATAGCCGATGCCGGAATGGGCCGTATTGTGAATGTGAGCGGGCTTCTCGACAGCATCTAAGTCCTGCACGTCTTTTGGCATAATAATGCAGGTCACGGTGCGTTCGGCAATGGCAATGCGCACAGCGCGGTCTACAATATGGCGCATCTCAGCCGGGGCGGTACACATTTGCACATACTCGCCGGCGACGTCCTTGAAAAGGGAGAGCAAATCAACTTCTTGCTGGTAATGACTACCGATGGCCGTGCGAGCGGATTGACCGACAATTGCCACCACCGGCTGGTGATCCATCTTAGCGTCGTACAGTCCGTTCAGGAGGTGAATCGCGCCGGGGCCGGAAGTTGCCATGCAGACGCCGACTTCACCGGTAAACTTGGCGTGTGCGCAGGCCATGAACGCGGCCATCTCCTCGTGGCGCGGCTGCACCCACTCGAACAGTTCTTTGTTGCGATCTAAAGCTCCCATGATGCCGAGAATGCCATCGCCTGGGAAACCGTAAATATGCTTGATCCCCCACTCGGAGAGCCGTTTCAATAGAAAATCACTGACTTTGTCTGCCATCGTTTTTTCAACCTTTCTTCATTATCACAACAGGCACTACAAACCGAATGAAGGAGGAATTGGCTGTCGGGTTGTAGCTCTTTGTATCTCCAGGTATCTAACTTTATTGTCAGATAGGGTATCGTCATAACGTACTCAATAGGGACACGTTCCAGCACAAAGAACCGATACTGAACCATTTTGGCAATTTCGGTTGTATCCTTACTTCTCACTGAATCGTGAAACTACTAGACTAGACAGAAAGAGAATGTAATTGCTAGTGTGCTTTTTACGCTATGGTAGGGGAATTTCCAGTAGAGGCAGAGTTGCTATGCCAGGAGGAGATACTATGTACGATGGGAGCGCCGAAATTCTGTTGAGCAGCTCTCTTAAGCAGCTCTCTGCTGCTACTTTATCGTCGAAATGGAGCGCCATGATGGCTAGCAAACAAGGCCCGCATAATGAGACCGCACAAGTCACTATCAAAAACATCTTGATTGTCGAGGATGATGGCAATATTGCTGAACTGTTAGTTCAGACGATTGCACATGAGACCTCTTATCAGGTTTTTGCAGCTCCTGATGCGCCTCAAGCGCTCGAACTCACAAAGGATATCAAGCCGCACCTTCTGGTGCTGGATTATGGGTTGCCCACCATGAATGGCATTGAACTCTTTGACCAACTGCATATCATCGAGGGACTCGAGCAGGTTCCTACCATCATGTTGAGCGCAAACATACCGTTCCAGGAGATCAGGAAGCGCCAGATCATGTACATGAGAAAACCTTTTGATATCAATAAATTACTGGAAACGATTCACCAACTGCTCGCTTGATAGAGAACGGATTGCTCCGCTTCACGGGCATTCCTACCTGCCTTCTTACCTACTATCCTGGTTTGTCTCACGGCCAGCTTGTTTCGGTTAAAGGGGTAATGATTATTTCCTGGAGGGCGGATTCCGGCGGAACCGTCGTCGCATATACAATAACATCAGCAACGGTGGCCGGGTCTTGCAGATTATGCTCATCCGGCATGGGAACGCCCTCCTCTTTGAAGTGATCAAAGAAATGGGTACGCATTCCACCGGGGATAATGGTCGTGACGCGGATACCATGCGCTCTCCCTTCGACGCCAAGCGCGCGACTGAGACCCAGCAAACCCCATTTCGAGGCATGGTAGGCCGCTGCGTTCGCCCACGCGCGGGTGGCTGCCGTTGAGGCAATATTGATGATATGGCCGCTATGCTGCTCTTGCATCAACGGCAGCGCAGCCTTCGCGAACAGGAAAGGGCCACGTAGATTGACGCCAATAACCCGATCCCACTGCTCAATTGTCATTGTATCGACCGGGAGGGTATAGTCAATGGCCGCACAGTTCACGACGATATCCAGGCTTTTGAACTGTTCACGCGACATCTGTACGGTGTAGATCACCGACTGAGCGTCGCCCACATCACACTGGATGGCGATGCTCCGCGCTCCCTGCAAGCTCTCCAAGTCGCTGCTCACCTGTCCTGCCGCTTTGCCATTGATATCGACGCACACTACAGAACAGCCGGCGCGCGCGAAGGCGCGCGCCGTTGCTTCACCCAGGCCGCTGCCGGCTCCCGTGACTAAAACGGTTTTCCCTTGCAAACTATCAGTATGCATAGCGTTATCTCCATTCTTTAACAACCTGTCGGTTCTCTACTTCCGCACCGCGGCGGGCATATCTGGATACACGGCATATTCCCGGATAAGTTCACCGAACAGGTCGGTAGCGTTGTGCCTGCGATCCTCGACCGTCGTGGGCAGACCGAGATGGTACGTGCCGCTGGGGAGAATGCCACAGCCGCCATATTTCCTGATCAGCAGGAATTGGACGACGACCTCTTCTCCCGCGTGATTGGCTGGAAGGCGCTGCCACCAGGAGAAGCCGCCTACACTCAGCAGCTTGGCGCGGTCGTAGAGAACGTTTGCTCCGCCGACCCAGGCCACTTTGTAGCGTACTGTCTGGCCTGCCTTGACGAGTTGTTGTTCCAGGTGAAGCGGATTGGCCGCGTTATTCACTATGTGACGTTCCCAGGGGATGGTATTCTCGTCAAATGGCTCCGCTTCGACAGAGCCTGACCACAATTCAATATGCTGCTGGTGAAGGCGAATATCTTCCAGATAGCCAAGCCCGGTCGCCGGGCAACCCACAAAGCCACAGCGCTCAGCCTGTAGCGTACTTACCATCCGCTCCATCACACCTTGATCGAGCAAAACATCATCATCGAGATAGTGAACATAAGGAGCGGGACAGGATTCCTTTGTACACTCCAGCAAAAAATGTCGCTGCTCGGCCAGGCCGCGGCGTGGCAAGTGGCGGTGAATCGTTACCCGGTGACCATGCCAACGCAGCGCGCTCACAAGCGTCTGAATCTCAATGCTGTCGATATAAGCCGCGTCCTCGTCGGTCTGATCCGAGATGATCACGTTGAAATCGGTAAACGTCTGACCAAGCAGGCTCGTCAGCACTATGGCCAGACCGGTCTTACGCCGGTATGTTGGAATGAGGACATCAATAAGCGCCATATGTTCCCTTAAGGATTGCTTTCTAGTGTCGTTGACGTCGAGGTGAAAGGGAGTGGCAATGTTTCGTGCATCCCTTCCGCCAGAATCGACTCGTACAGAGCGGCGGTGCGCATCGCGACGATGGACCACGTGAATTCGCGCTGGACTCTCTTGCGCGCTGCCTGTCCCATTTGTTTGCATAGTTCCGGCTGGTTAAACAGGTGGCGCAGGCGACCAGCTAAGGCTTCAGGGTCGCGTGGTGGAACCAGGAAGCCGGTCACGCCATGCTTGATTGTGAAGGTAATGCCCCCGACGTCTGAACCGATCACGGGACGCCCGCAAGCCATTGCTTCGAGAGGCGTGAGGCCAAAAGGCTCGTACCAGGGAGTCGTAACGACCACATCGCCCGCGCTATAGAAGTAGCGCAATTCGTCCGCTTGATGTTTCCCGACGAAACGGACATGATCCGCAATGCCCAATTCTGCCGCCAATTGCTGAAGCACGCCGATTTCCGGCGTCGCCTGCGCATCCGCGTTTTGCGTCTCGCCTCCTACCACCAGCAGCGTGATCGATGGCGCATCTGCCGTACCCTCGTACTGCCGCAACAACGCTGCCAGCGCTCGCACAATGTTACGAACGTCCTTGCGCGGCAAAATGCGACCAACATAGACAACTACTTTCTCATCGCTGTCTAACCCGATATGTCGCCTGGCCTCATCACGCTCAATAGGCCGGAACAGTTTTGTATTGACCGCCGAAGGAATAATGACGATTTTTTCGGGATCAGCGCCATAATCATTGAGCAGTTCGTCGCGTTCGTGTGGGCATTGGGCAATCAAGCGATCAATGTCGCGTATGACCTGCAGCTCAACGCTAATGCGGTCTCCGGGGCTGGTATCAACATGCCGCTGATGGCGGCGCTTCGTCTTTCCCATCGCGTGGAATATCTGAACTGCTGGGATGCCAAGCCGCCGCTGTAGCTCAGTGGCAACCCAACCGGACATCCAGAAGTTCCCGTGAATGAGATCATACGGGGTTTCCTCAAGCTCCATGAAGCGGAGGAAGGAATCGCGGAATTCCGGCATATAGGGCCACAGTTCGTCCTTCGGTCGTAGTTGCACCGGTCCTGCCCGCAGGTGTATCACGCGCACGCCTGGAGCCCAGTCGATCACTTCCGGCTCATTAGCGCAAGCGCGGCGGGTAAATACGTCAACCAGGTAGCCCTGTTGAGCGAGGTTACGGCTTAGCTCATCGACGTAAACGTTCTGCCCGCCCGCGTCCGCTCCTCCCAGGAGGGCAGTTGGGTTGGCATGTTCACTAAAAAATGCGATACGCGTTTGTCTATCCATCTCATATTTTCCTCTAAATGTATCTTTTGCATGTACTTTACAATAGCGCTACAATGACGCTGTCTGGCGTATTTGCGCCTGCCGGGTAACGAGTGCAAAAGCCTTGTTCCAATCCTCTATGAAGCGGTCCAGGCCAAAGCGTTCCCTGGCAACTGCCCGCGCATTTTCCCCTACCCTCCATGCCTCTTCACGATCCACCAGCAGCCGGCGCATATGGGCCGCCAATTCGTTGATGTCGCAGGAAACAAAACCTGTCTTCCCATGCTCAATCACCGTTGGCAGCTCGGTCGTCGCCAGGGCTACCACGGGCATTCCGATGGTCATAGCTTCGATCACCGCGAGCGGCAGGCTGGTATAGCGTATAGGACTGAACAGGAACCGATAGTTGGCCATGCCACGATGCAGGTCGCGATAGGGGATATCGCCCAGGCCCCCAAGCTCCTCTGTCTCCATCCCAATGGCGTCCAGGGGGATCGTTTGCTTTGCCCACAAGAACAGATCGTATCCGGCGATACGCGGCCTCTTCTGTATTCCATTGACCACGGTGACGCCGCGTTCGAAGCGACCGTTGTACCTGATCTGCGGATCTATCGCCACGCTATGCTCAATCACTAGCGTCGGGGTCTTCCCGTTGTCCCACATCAACTGGTTGTAGTGGGTCACATGCACCAGGAGGACGCGCGGGTCATCGACCGGGTGGCGCGTATCGACCGCGCTCGGTTTTGGCGTGTTATGCTCAAGGTAAATTTTCGGCAATTGACGCTGCCTGTCGTTCAGAATCTCCAGTTGATCCTCGTAGTAATTTTTCGGCGTCTGATAGATGATCAGGTCAAGGTCAAGATCGCGCACGCGCCCGGCTGGAACTTCGCGCACGTAATCGGGAAGATCGAAGGTCGGCCCGCGTCCTCCATAGCCTTCGGGGCGACCGGGTTTGACGGGTAGGTACCAGTTGTGGTCAAGGCGCGCCAGCGTATTGAGATAGCTACCGTGAATGTGCCAGATGAGAATGTTCAGACGTCGCATAGCATTCTTTCCTCAATTCTTTCCGTGTAAGAAGTTCTTTAGCCGCTGCGCTGACGAGATTGGGGCTGATCCAGGCCAGACAGCGATGATCGATAGGGCAATCTTGATAGGTGCAGGGACTACATCCTACGGGTTGTTGCATAATAGGGTGATTCGCTCGATCCAATGCTGCCCAGCGCCGGGGCTCAGAGGGACCAAAGATGGTGATGCTTGATGTAGCAAGGGCATCGGCAAGGTGTGCGGGACCGGTATCGTTGCTGATGAACAGATCCAGCGCGCTGATGATCGCTGCCAGGCTCCCAAGCGATGTCTTTCCAGACAGGTTGAGCGCTTGCATCGTCATCTGGTCGATCACCTGTTGCACAATTGGCTCTTCACCAGGGCCGCCCGTGAAGACGACGTTGCCATCCAGTTCCCGCGCCAGTTCGTCCGCTGCGGCCGCGAAGTACCTGGCAGGCCAGCGGCGAGCAGGCCGGCTGGCTCCCGGATGGAAGCCGATCAAGGGACGCTTGCCTTGTGGGAGGCTTCGCAGGAGTGCAGCAGCCTCGGCCCGGTCTTCAGCGCGGAGCGGGAACTCCAACGCCGGATCAAGCTTCGTGCAGCCGAGCAAGGCCGCTAAACCAAGATTGCGCCACACCTCCGGTCGATCCACCGGATAGGGCGCGCTGCGCGTCAGCGCGCGGGAGACCCTGGAAGACGTTCCAATAGTGTAGCCAACCGTCGCTCGACCACCAAGCGCCAGGACAACGGCGTTGCTCGTCTGGCCGCTTCCATGCATTTGCACAACGAGGTCATAGCCATAGGCGCGCTGTTCGTCCAGGAAATGCTGGATTCGCTCAAAGTTGACAGGCGCTTCGCTGATGCCGGGATAACCGGCAAACTCGACAAAGCGGTCAATGTAGCGCTGGAACCTGCTGGCAAATGATGCCGCCCAGGGCAATCCAATGAGCGTAATCTCCGCCTGGGGAAAGCCTGCCCGCAGAGCGCGCAGCGCCGGCACCGCCAATAAGAGATCGCCGAGGTACAGGGCGCGGAAAACAGCTATGCGGCGCGGCTCCCCGCCGGGCTGTAATCGCTCGTTCATAGGCTTCCTCCCGGCAGTAACGACTCTTGCCCCATGCTTACCATCCCTCCCTCGCCCAACAGGTCGTCAACTGCTTCAAGGAGGTCGTCTGGCGCGATGTCCAGGCACAATTGCCCGATGGGACATTCGAAGAGATAACAGGGATGGCATGTCGTTGGCTGCCGCAACAGGCGAGCCGGAATAGAACGCGGTTGCCACTGCTCTTCATAGTCGGTGCCTGAAAACGCGACCACCGCGGGCGTGCCAAGCGCGTCGGCAAGATGCATGGGCAGCGTATCGTTACAAATGACCAGGGCGGCCTGTTCGATGAGCGCGGCATACTCTGCCAACGTGGTTTCGCCAACGAGAGAGTGAGCCATCGGCGCGTGCTGGAGAACTTCCTCGATAAGGGCGGCCTCGCGCTGAATGCCCACAACGAGAATGGGCAGACCTCTCCTGCTCAGCCGGCGCGCAAGCATGCCAAAGCGCTCAGGCGGATAGCGGCGCGCCTGGGCGCTGGCCCCTGGGTGCAAGAGAATATACGGGACATCGGCAGGAATGCCTGCTTTCGCCAGCAGTTGTGGCACAGCCTCCTGAGACTGCGCTGAGAGAACCACTTTGAGGTCTCTATCCCTGGCAACAAAGCCAAGATGCTCGACGAGGCGCAGGTTCCGTTCCACCTGGTGTAGTTTGTCCGGCGCGCCGCGCAGTTCAGTTGTCAGCGTATTGCCGCCGAACTCTTTCGATTCCCCGGCGCGCAGCGGGATGCCGGCCAGGTAGCAGACATACCCCGGAACGTGCGGCGTCTGGTGGAACGAGGTGAAAATCAGGGCGGCATCGAAATTTCGCTTCGCCAGCAGATTCACCAGTTCAAGCTCGCGCGCCGCATCGAACGGGACACGCCCGCCAACGTCTTGCCAGCTTGCGCGCCAGGCGATAACGTCATCGATCCAGGGCAAGAGCGGCGTGGCTGTCGCTCCCGCCGGGCTTGCCAGCAGCGTGATGCGTGTCCGCGGCGACGTCTCTTTCACCGCCCGCAGCGCAGGCCCCAGCATTACAACGTCCCCGATGTTGTCCATGCGTACCGCCAGCATGTTTTGAGCGTCCAACCATTCACCCACATGTCACCTCTTCTACCTTCGCCTCTACGACCGAGGAAAGCGCACGCTCGCTGCCAGTAGGGAGAGCGAGCTTCATACCCGGTATCGTCTCTTGTATCAGATCGGCGGCAGCATCAACAACCATTTCCGGCGACACCAGCCGCAAACATTCGTGACCATACGGGCAAACCCGGTTGTAGCAAATGCGGCACGAGACATCCTGGTAAAGCTGCCGGTGAGGCACGTTCCAGGGTCCCCACTGCTCAGGCGGATTCGTCAGGGCAAAAAGCGCGATTACCGGCGTCTTCACCGCCGCCGCAATATGCATTGGCCCGGTGTTGTTGGTGATGGTGAGATCGGTGGCCTCGATCAACGCGCACAACTCCGAAAATGGTAATACGCCCGCCAGGGAAAGCGTCGCTTGCCGATTCTCCTCTCGCACTTGACTGCGTATCCGCTCAACGAGTTCGCGCTCATCGTTATCACCTGTCACCACGACGGTTGCGCCCAAACGCTCGATCAGGAGATCGATAACGCGCGCGTACATCTCCCAGGGATACGTCCGTGCCGGCATACTACACCCAGGATGAACGGCAACCAGCAACCCCTGCGGATCAATTTGATGAAGAGAAAGCAAGTCGTAGATAGCTCCCCTGGCCGCGTTTGGAACTTGCAAAACCAGGTCAAGCTCATTGGTGGTCAGGCCGATAGCACGCGCCAGGTCAAGCCCGCGTTCGACCTCGTGCATCATCCGTTCGGGGTGCTTGTGGCGCGTGGTCAATAGCGAACCTGGGCCATCAATGGACGCGGCCAGCCGCAGCGGGATATCCGCCAGGTAGCAGAGATAGGCCGCCGGTAATGAACTCTGGTGGAATGAGGTGAAAATGATCGCTCCATCGAAGCGCCGCGCGCGCAGCGTCTCAATCATGTCTCGTTCGCGCAGACTATCCTGCGGCAACGCGTGCCAGGGATCCATCCACGGGGCCTGGTAGACGATCACATCCTGGATATCCGGATTGAGCCGGGCAACCTGCGCCCCAACCGGGCTGGCTAACAACGTCAATGCAGCGTCGGGAAGTGACCTCCTGATAGCGTGAATAGCCGGTGTCGTCAACAGGACGTCGCCGAGGTTATCAAGCCGAACAACGAGAATACGTCTCGCTGAAAGCCACTGTGTATCAATCATGCCTGATTCCTTTCTGGCTGGTCTGGCTGGTCTGGCTGGTAGGTGCAAGAGCGAAGCTACGACCACTTTGTTACCCGCGCCGCTTCCGGTGTTACGACTCACCATCTCTCCGGGCAGTAGCTGAGATCTGTTACGAGGCCGGGCGTTTCATTGGCCTTGATAATGCGCAAGGCATGCAATGTATCGCGAGCGATAAAGGCAGGATAGCGTTCGCGTGTGCGGGGAGGTTGTTCAGTGCCGAGATCGACCAGGATAGTACGGCAACCAGCGCGGTTTCCCGCCTCAACATCATCGAGAATATCGCCGACAAGCCATGAGCGCCGCAAGTCCAGGCCGAGATCGGCGGCAGCCTGGAGGACCATCCCCGGTCGTGGCTTGCGACACTCGCAGAGTATACTCAACTCCGGGATAACGCCATCAGGATGATGAGGACAGTGATAAATACCGTCGAGGTACACGCCGTCGCGTTCAAGTTCCCGCGCGAGATACTCGTGCATAGCTTGCAAATCGGCCCCACTAAAGTAGCCGCGCGCGATGCCTGCCTGGTTAGTGATCACGACCAGCCGGAAGCCTGCCTGCTGCAAATCTCGCAATTCCCGGCCAATGCCGTTATAGAGATGCAAGCATTCAGGGCGAGATGGATAGCGCGACGGATGAACCAGTGTCCCATCCCGGTCAAGAAATACTGCCGCGTCTTTCATCTCACGTTGTCTCCTTCTTTGAAGAATATGGCGAAGAATATGGCTGCGGAAGTGGCTACACGCTTCCATACTGATTCAAATACTAATCAAGAAGACGCCGTTTCTACAAGTCATCAATAGTGAATTTATCATATTCTAACTCTTCTAATATTTCTAATCTTCTATTTTTTTATAGAATTAGCAGCGCATCACCTGCCCACTCTTACTATGCATGAGTCTCTTTTTGGAAGGCTAGCACGTGGTATCCAAAGGGCGAGGTAAAAGCCTCTGGTACAGCCAGGAAAACGCATTGCAGAAGTCAAGCATACCATAATGCTAACTAAAAGGAGCAAAAGCAATGGCAATACAAAGTCCACAAGATTTCTTTTTCTACGATCTCTGCGCCATGTACGACGTCGAGCAAAAATTAGTGCAGATGCTGCCGCAGCTAGCGCAGGAGTGTCAAAACGATCAGGCCAGAGAAGCCTTCATGCTGCATGAGCAGGAAACGCGCCAGCACGTGCGCAATTTAGAGCAGTGTTTCCAGATTCTTGGCAGCCAACCCCGCACGGTGGAGAACTATACAGTTGATGGCCTCAGACGGAATCATGACGCCTTTCTCAAAGAGCAGCCGCCGCAAGAGGCGCTGCTGCTCTTTGACCTGTATGCTGGCTACCAGAGCGAATATATTGAAATTGCCGCCTATCATAGCCTGATCGACGCGGCGAACATTCTGGGGCTGCCGCAATGCGTCCAGTTCTTCCAGCAAAATTTGCTTCAGGAAATTGAGGCCGCGAAGAAGTTATGGACGTTAGGGCATCAGTCTGGTATGCAGCAACTCCGCGCGGGCCAACAAGCGGCGTCCAATGCATCGCCGCAGGGGCAGCCGTATGGGACAGGCGAGTCGTTAACGGACGGCCAGCAGTTTGTAGCGCCCGCCGCGACAGGGCTGAACACTCTCTCCGAGCCGAACCTCTCGTCAATGCAGGGTCACTCGTATACAGAAGCTGACACGGCAAATACGGGCGCTGCAAACGTCAATGCCGGGCAAGCCACCACAGCCAACAGTCCAACAATGGGACAACCCTATCAAGTGCGGCAGGGCATGGAAGTGGTTGGATCGGACACAGCGTTTATTGGAAATATCCGTGACGTCCGCGCGAACGATTTCCTCGTGGATACGCCGATGCGGCGCGACCTCTACGTGCCGTTCACTGCTATCCAAAGCGTGGAGGAAGACGCGGCGGCGGGCCGAGTCGTACTCAACGTTCTAGGAAGCCAGGTCGAGGCTATGGGCTGGCCGCGCCCGGCACTTTTCTAATACAGCGGCCTAGAAATAGGAGCAGAGAAATGGCGATGACACAAGGTGTAGTAGTGATCGGCGTCTTTCAAGAAGCCGTGCAGGCAAGACGCGCCGTCGATGAGCTGCGGCGCGCAGGATTCAGAGAGGACGAGATCGGCTTTCTGGCACGCGCTGGCTTCGAGGAAACCGGAAAAGAAAAAGCGGCAAGCGTAGCAACAGGGGCCGTCAGCGGCGGCGTCGTAGGCGGCGTGTTGGGAGCCGCGGCATCGCTGCTCATTCCAGGGATCGGCCCGGCAATTGCCGGTGGTATTCTCGCCATCACCTTTGGCGCGGCTGGCGCAGGCGCGCTGGTGGGCGGCGTTGTCGGCGCGCTGACGGGAATGGGCGTAACGGAGCAGGAAGCGCGCTACTACCAGCGTGAATTAGAGATAGGCCGCACCATTGTCCTCGTGAAATCGGCGAGCAGCCAGCAGGACGCGCTCGACATTTTGCGCCGCAATGGATCCTACAATGCTGATACGAAGGAGGTAAACGTCAATGCGAAGCCTTCTCTCAAGTCAGGAGGACCTGATTTAACCTCATCTCTCAAGAAAGATGAGCCAGGCGGCCATGTTGTTGACAATAGTGAAGTGCTGCCGCCTGCCGGCACAGGGGAGGATGAGAGCTAGCGGCACGAAACTGCTGTGGAGAGAGGCCACTGTGGCGGCGCAATTCATTGTGCCGCCACAGTGGCCTCACATGAACCAGATTTGATCGGCTTGCTACTTGACCGGAGCAGGCACAACTGCCGCCGGGCGGCTGATGATGAGTCCGATGACGTCAACGAGCAGAGCGGCGACTGCCAGCACGCAGAACAGCAGCGTCTCCGGCAGAGCAAGCCCGAAGAGAGCATCCAGAGAATAGCTGCCAGGTCCCATCACCCCGACGGCGACGCCTATGGTCAGCAGTGATAGCGGAAACTCCAGGCCGCGCTTGCTGTTAAAGAAGCCGTTTTTCCAATGACTTTTGACAATCGCCATCAGCATCGCGCCAAACATCCCCGCGGCTCCCAGGGGCGTCAAGAATCCCAGCGCCACGGACAGGCCGCCGCCAAACTCGCCCAGGATCACAAAGCCTGCCCAGAGCCATGCCGGTTTCAAGCCCAGCTTTTCCTGCATTTGCAGGGTCCCGGCGAGGCCGTTGCCCCCGAACCAGCCAAAGAACTTTTGCGCTCCGTGCGAGGCAATCGTCAGTCCGCCAACAACACGGAGGATGAGCAAACCCAGACTCAGTGTGATTGCCATGAATCATACTCCTTTCTTATTCGTAAGTACCACACTTTTCAGTGCCTACTTGTAATAGATAAGTCCCCTCTTAATTATAGTAACGAGTATGGATGGCGATGTCAACTACCTTCCACCAGATTCTCAGGGCTGTTATAAGAACCGGCCATGAGAGGAACGTAGGGGCGGGAGTTGTGGCGGACGCGGCGATGGGCGCTTGCGCCGCCCATCGCCGGACTTCTCTGTGGTAGGCGCAGAATCATGAAAAAGCCCAGGAATGATGGGTAGGGTTTTATAAAAAAGTTATGCGCCGAAGGCTTGCAGACTCCAAAGAACATTTCTGCCAGGTGACAACTCTCCCGGCTTTGCTTCTATTACGTGAGAACGCTGGCAAAGTTGCGCTTCTCACTTTTCGTTTTTGCTTGTGATCTCAACGCTTACTTCACAAATCTTGCCATCAGCAGAACATCCACATACACCCCCGACTCCATTTTCACATCTCGCACCTGTCGTCCTTCTTCCTGGAAACCGAGCGAGGTATAGAGCGCGATGGCGCGGGTGTTAGTGGCGAAGACTTGCAGGCACACTTTCTCCAGCGCCGGATGCTGTTCCGCCCACGCGAGCAACGCCAGCAGCAAGGCGCGCCCCACGCCTCGATGGCGCCACGCTATATTCACGCTCATGCTCAATTCGCCATGATGCTTGACACGCTTGCGCTCCTCACTGTGAAAATTCAGCAGGCCGATGATCCGCCCTTCGTATTCCGCGACGATCGCCAGCTTGCCAGGATCGTCGAGATTCGCCTGAAGCCACGCCGCCTCCAGCTCCTCCGTCATATGAAAATCCTCCGGGGTAGACAGCACAAACTCCCCTTCCACGAATATCGCATGGACATGTTCGAGGATGGCGCGGGCATCCCCTCGTTTGGCAGAACGGATGATTACCCTCCTGCCGTCTTTTACCTGAACGAGTGTATCTGAGATTGTAGCCATTATTCGTTACTCCTTGTGGGCGTTGGCGTTTGTAAAGACTGTGCGTAGGAGCCAGCTATATTGCGCCCCGCGGGGCGCAATATAGCTGGCTCCTACGGATTACATCATCCTGCGCCCGCCGCTGACAGAGATCATCTGGCCCGTCACCCAGCGGCCTTGCTCCGATGCCAGGAACACGATCGCATCCGCCACATCTTCCGGCAGCCCGGCGCGGCCTAACGGGGTATCCTCGATAATCTGGGCTTCCAGTTCAGGAGAGATCCAGCCCGTCTGGATCGGTCCCGGCGAGATAATGTTGGCGGTGATGCCATAAGGGCCAAGCTCGGTGGCTGCCGCGCGCGTATAGGATTCGGCGGCGTATTTGCTGGCTCCATACGATATCTCTTGGTAGAAGCCGGGCGCGCCGTCGGTGCTGATCGTGATGATGCGCCCCCAACGCACAGCGCGCTCGAAACGCCTGCGCGCGAACTCGGCGATCAGCAGCGCAATGGCGCGGCTATTCACGGCGAAATGGGCATCGTGCGAGGCCGCCGTCAGCGCAGTGATGCCATAGCCAGCCGGGGCGCGCTCAGTTCCAAGCAGGCTTTCAGGCACAAACGAGTCGGCGGTGCAGTGATCGGCGTTATTCACCAGAATAGCGACGGGGCCAAAAGCCGCCTCGGCCCGCTCAAAGAGCATGGGAATCGCCGCCGGGTCCGACAGATCGGCCTCGACCGCTTCCGCGCGCCCTCCCTGTTCGCGAATAGATCGCACTACCGCGTCAGCCCCCTGAGCGCGCTGCGCGTCGTAGAGATTCAAGTGCGCTCCGGCGTCTCCACTGCCCAACGGCGGCATCCGCAAGTAATTGATCAGCACGGCCGCGCCCTCCGTGGCCAGCGCCCGTGCGGTGGCCGCGCCAATGCCATGATTCGCGCCCGTAACAAGAGCAACTTTGCCCTGTAAACCGGTATCGATCATTATCGTTGTCTCCTTCATCCCTTGTGGGCGTCAGGCCAAAAATTCATCCACAAAATGCTTGACTTTTCCCAAATCTGCCTGTACACTCATAGCACAGATTATTGTTGCTTAGCATGTAGTGAAAGCTATGACACAACATCACAAAGGG